>FUWD013257518.1_pt4 | contig 11362 bp, 12 predicted proteins | sample 1063281 | NCBI WGS metagenome assembly FUWD01 (sample SAMEA79048168, study PRJEB19326) | metagenome | biome: marine
TATTGCAGGATCAGACTCGTCTGGTGGAGCCGGCATTCAAGCAGATATCAAAACAGTAACGGCACTAGGAGGCTATGCCATGACCGCGGTTACAGCTATTACTGCTCAGAACACAACGGGGGTAGCATCTATTGTAGCTATTCCACCTAAAGAAATTGCAAAACAAATACTATTTACCGCAAAAGATATTAAGCCCGATGCGATCAAAATAGGCATGCTTCATTCTAGGGAAGTTATTAAAGAAGTTTTAAGCTCTTTAAAAAAAATAAAAATAACAGAGTAGTGCTTGATCCGGTTATGGTGGCCAAAGGTGGGGCTAAATTGATTAACGATCAGGCAGTGTATGCTTTACGAGATAAATTAATTAAGGAAGTTTTTCTAATTACTCCCAACATTCCAGAAGCCGAAGTATTGATAGGAAAAAAATAAGAAACTTGGACGAAATGATTCTTGCCGCGTACACCCTTATTCATTTAGGAGCTAATAACGTTTTATTAAAAGGCGGTCATCTCCAAGGATCCTTGGTCCAAGATATTTTAGTGAATCAAAAAGAATTGCACATATTTAAAAATAAAAAAATCATTACCAAGAATACACACGGCACCGGATGCACATTATCTTCAGCTGTAGCTACCTTTTTAGGCTGTGGAAAACCTTTATATAAAGCGTGTGAACTTGGAATTGATTATGTTAATGACTCCATCAGATCTAATCTCAATTATGGAAAAGGTCATGGACCAGTTAATCACTTAACTTCCATAGAATTAAGCAAGAAATTTAAATAGATGAAAAATATTGTAGTAGTAGGTTCTCAGTGGGGAGACGAGGGTAAAGGAAAAATCGTCGACTGGTTATCTGAGCAAGCAGATGTCGTGGTTAGATTCCAAGGCGGACATAATGCGGGACACACTCTAGTCATCGACGGCAAAGTATATAAATTAAAATTATTACCATCAGGAATTGTTAGGCAAGACAAAATATCTATTATTGGAAATGGAGTAGTCGTGGATCCGTGGGCGTTCCTAGAAGAAATTAAACAAATTCAAAAACAGGGAGTACGAGTAGATGAGAGTAATCTTATTTTAGCTGAAACTGCTAATTTGATTATGCCATTTCATAGAGAGATGGATGAGATTAGAGAAGACTTGGCAGGTAAAGGAAAAATTGGAACCACCCGAAGAGGAATTGGACCCGCTTATGAAGACAAGGTAGGAAGACGTTCGATCCGTGTGATGGATTTAAAATCAGAAACCAATTTATCTAATCGTTTAGAGGTAGTCCTTGCTCACCACAATGCGATCAGAAAAGGATTGAAGAAAAAAGAATTTAAAAAAGAAGAATTAATGAAAGATCTTCTCAAGATTGCTCCTGAAGTGTTAAGATTTTCTCAACCGGTATGGAGAAAGATGGATCAATTTAGAAGTGAAGGTAAAAAAATATTATTTGAAGGCGCGCAAGGAATTTTACTTGATGTCGATCATGGAACTTATCCTTATGTAACTTCATCGAATACGGTAGCGGGTGCTGCTGCCATTGGCACAGGATGTGGTCCCAATGTAATTGATTATGTGCTTGGAATTACCAAGGCCTACACTACTAGAGTGGGAGAAGGTCCTTTTCCAACCGAATTAAAAGATGAAACAGGTGAATTGTTAGGAAAACGTGGAAATGAATTTGGAACGGTAACGGGAAGAAAAAGACGTTGCGGTTGGTTTGATGCAGTTCTAGTAAGACAAACAGTTAAAATTTCTGGAATCAACGGTATCGCATTAACTAAGTTAGATGTTTTGGATGCTTGCGATGAAATTAAAATGTGCGTCGAGTATGATCTAGATGGAGAAAAACTAGATTACTTACCAGCTGCTGCAGAAGATCAGGCAAGAGTAAAACCAATTTACAAAACATTTAAAGGTTGGATGAAGAGCACTATGGGAGTTAGAAGCTATGAAGAGCTACCCCAAGAAGCAAAAGTGTATTTATGTGAACTGGAAGACTTTATTGGAACTAAAATTTCAAGCATATCCACAAGCCCTGAGCGAGAAGACACAATTCTAGTCGAAAATCCTTATAATCTTTAATTGATAGATAGCTGTTTTGGCTGCTTAATGTTTTCAAGCATAGCTTTTTGAACTTTGTCAAAAGCCCGGTTCTCAATTTGACGAATTCGTTCTCTACTGACTTTGTATTTTTGACTCAATTCTTCCAAAGTCTTAGGTTCATCAATGAGTCTGCGGTCATATAGAATTTCTTTTTCTCTTTCATCTAATACATGTAGCGCATTTTTTAATAACTCTTTTCTTTGATCAATTTCTTGTTTTTGTGAGATTTGCAATTCCTGGTCTGCATCTTCATCTACTACCCAGTCCTGCCATTCCGCATCACCTTCTTCATTGCCCACAGGAGCATTTAAAGAATATTCATGACCTGCTAGTCGCTGGTTCATGGAAACCACCTCATCCTCTCTAACATCTAATTGAGTAGCAATTTGAGTTACATGCTCAGGTAACATATCTCCTTGCTCTGCAGCAAAGATTTGGTTTTTGATTTTTCTTAAATTAAAAAATAATTTCTTTTGCGCTGATGTAGTTCCAATTTTAACCAAACTCCAAGAACGCAATACATATTCTTGAATAGAAGCTTTAATCCACCACATGGCATAAGTGGTAAGTCTAAATCCTTTTTCTGGATCAAATTTTTTAACTGCTTGCATCAGTCCAATGTTTCCTTCTGAAACTAATTCACTGACCGGAAGACCATAACCACGATAACCCATAGCAATTTTTGCAACTAAACGTAAATGGCTAGTTACTAATTTGTGAGCTGCTTCCTTGTCTCCTTTTTCACGCCAATTTTTTGCAAGTACATATTCTTCTGCAGCATCGAGCATGGGAAATTTTCTAATCTTAGCCAAATAGGAAGCAAAACTTCCCTCAGGGGTAAGTACGGGTAGATTAGCTTTGCTCAAGTCTTTGCTCATATCCTTATTATTATGTAATTTTTAAAACTTAAAAATCAAGGGGTTGGTTTCCAAGTTTTTTTAACATTTTCTGTAAGTTTAACAAATCTTTAGGCAATTTTGTGGTGAAAAACAATTCTTCCTCTGTTTTCGGATGAATAAAGCCTAAGGATTGGGCATGAAGGGCTTGAAAATTTATTCCTTCAATTATTTTTTGTAATTCTGGATCAATATCTCGGATCTTTCTCATTTTGCTTCCATACATCTGATCTCCCAAAATAGGATTTTTTTTGTGAGCTAAGTGAACTCGAATTTGATGGGTTCGTCCTGTTTCTAATTTGCATTCTACCAAACTAATATCAGGAAGATGCGTTCCTTTATAAATTTCTAAGGTGGTATAATTGGTGATCGCAACTTTACCAGCTCCCACATCAGCACTCATTTTTTGCCTATTGTATCTACTGCGCCCTATGAGAGTTTCAATTCTTCCATGAATAGGTTTCATCATTCCCCAAACAAAAGCCAGATAGGTACGTTGAGTTGTGTGTTCTTCAAATTGTTTCGCAAGTTCATTGTGAGCAATATCATTTTTTGCAACCACTAATAAACCAGAGGTGTCTTTATCAATTCTGTGAACAATTCCAGGTCTTAGCTCTCCATTAATTCCAGATAAGTTTCCTTTGCAGTGATGCAAGAGTGCATTGACTAAAGTACCATCAGGGTTACCAGCTCCTGGATGAACCACCATGCCGATGGGCTTGTTGATTACTAATAAATCATCATCTTCATAAACAATTTCCAATGGAATGTTCTGAGGCTTGATATCTGTGGCAACAGCTTCAGGTACAGAAAGCTCAATCTCATCACCAAAATTTACTTTTTTAGAACTTTCGTCAATAGGATTTCCATTTACCAGCAGAGCACCTTCTTTAATTAGTTTGTTGATTTTAGTTCTGCTAAAAGAAGGTAATTCTTTCACAATAAAATGGTCCACGCGTTTGGCATTTTGTTCTTCAGAAACTGTAAAGTTGTATTTTTTATTTGGCATTATCTTGTTATACTACCTTTATGGTCTTGTAGTGAAATGGATATCATTCTTGTCTTCGAAACAAGCGTTTTAGGTTCGAATCCTAACAAGACCACCAAAGTTATTCACCCACATTAATTAAACTACCCTTCACCTTAGCGCTTTTAAAAGATTGGTAAAAAGTAAGAAGAGCCACACCAAGGTAAACCACATTCAGCATAAGCGCATAATAAATATTAGAATAGTTGATCGTGTGATTAATTAATATTGATCTTGTTTCTTCAAAAATATGTGCAAGAGGTAGTGCCAAAGCAATGGGTTGTAACCAAGTGGGTAAAATTTCAACAGGATAATAAATGCAGCCAATCGGAGCGATAAAAAATAAACTGGCCCAGGCAATGTTTTCAAAAGAGGGGCCAAATCTTACTAGACCAGAGGTGACTAGTAAGCCCAAAGTAATTCCAAAAATATAAAGACTAAGAAGCAGTAAAATAAGAGGGTAACCAAGCTCAAGTAGTGAGATCCCAAACAAAGGAATAGCAATCAATACTGCAGGCACCAATCCAATTAGTGTTCGCAGTAGTGCAGTGCAGGTTAGGGCAATGACAATCTCGCCAACCTTTAAAGGAGAAACAAACAAATTAATTAAATTTCTGCTCCAAATTTCTTCTAAAAATAACATGTTATAACTAATGCTAGACCTGAATAAAAAGTCATAGAGAATTGCAGCGCTCAATATAATTCCCACGGTGTTGTTAAAATAGGTGCTGTGCATAGTAAAAAACTTAGAAATAAATCCCCATAAGATAATTTGAACCGTTGGCCAATAAATTAAATCAATAATTCTTGGCAAAGATGCCTTGATTAAATAAAAATGCCTTAGCATTAAGGATAAAATTCTTTTAATTTTCATGTTGTCTTGCTAGTTTTAGGAACACTTCTTCCAAATCTTGTCTTCCGTGTTTTTTAATTAAATCTGTCGCTGTTCCTTCGTCAATAATAGAGCCTTCTTTCATCATTAAGACGTAATCGCTTAACCTTGTGACCTCATCCATATTGTGAGAGGCAAGTAAAATGGCCATAGAGTTTTTCTTTTTATATGTTTCTAAAAAAGTTCTTATAAAATCACCGGTATCAGGGTCTAAACTAGCAGTAGGCTCATCGAGAAGAAGTATTTCAGGATCATTAATAAGAGCTTTTGCAAGAGACACTCTATTTCTTTGACCTGAGGATAGCTCACCTGTTTTTTTATATAAAATAGGTGCAAGATTTAATTCTTCCACCAGCTGTTCTATTTTAGCCTTGGCATTAGCCACCTCGTACATCATGGCATAGACTTTTAAGTTCTCGATTACTTTTAATTTTTTTGGCAACTCCACATAGGGAGATGCAAAATTCATTTTAGATAAATAATGATGATCTTTAGTTAATAGTTGATGGTTAATAGTGATAGATCCTGAAGTTGGAGTAATTAATCCAAGGATCATGGCAATGGTAGTTGTCTTACCGCATCCATTAGGACCTAGTAAGGCAACGGTTTGATTGGCAGCTATAGAAAAAGTAATTTTCTTTACCGCTTCAAAATCGTCAAATTTTTTTTGCAAATTGTTGATCTCTAATTGCTTCATGTAGACGCTCGACGTAACCTGTCATTGATTGCTTTGCCAATACCTATATTGGGAATAGTAGTAATAGATACGCTTCTATACCCTAGTTCTTTTGCTTTGCGGAGAAGAATATAAAGATTGCGCGCCGCTTCTTGCAGGGAGGAACGCTTGCTGAGAAAAAAAATATTATCAGCTATTTTGTGTTTTCCCAACACCAGTAGTGCACCATGTGCTTTTGCTTTAGTTTGATTTAGATACACAGGAATTCCTGGAGAGTAATGTTTTTTAAATTGACCTGGGGCAATCACATCTCCCTTGTGTCTTGTCTCTAACACTTTCTTTTTTAAAACTTTAGCTATCATCTCTTTGGTAATAGCGCCTGGTCGCAATATCGTAATTGGAGATCCCAAAGATACCACCGTTGATTCAAGACCTATAGTGATCTTGTTCGAATCTAATATGCAAGGTAGCTTATTGCCAAATTCTTTTTGAACATCGATGGCTGTAGTCGTGCTGACTAAATTACTAAGATTTGCACTGGGTGCAGCAATAGGAACGCCCGATTGTTTTAATACTGCTAAAAATGTTTTGTTATTAGGAATTCTACAGGCAATTTGTTTTTTACTGTTTAATACTAATTTGGAAATCTTTGATCCTGGTTTTAAGGAAAGTATATAAGTTAAGGGACCAGGCGAGAATTGTTTAGCCAATCGGATTAACTGATCATTGATTTCCACATCTTTCTCCATGGCAATTAAGCTAGAAAAGTGGACGATCAGAGGATTGTTTCTAGGTCTTTTTTTTAATGAATATATTTTTTTAATGGCATCATTTCGGTAAGCATTTCCAGCAAGTCCATAAACAGTTTCTGTGGGTATCGCTATAACTTTGCCCAATTTTATAAGCTTAGAGGCTTTTGCCAAATTTTTTTTATTCGGTTTGCAAATATTTGAATAGAATTTCATTGTTAAATATTTATTATGCTTTTGATGAAAAAAAACAATATTCCAGCTGATATAGAAAAGCTATCTTTTGAGCAAGCATTAGAGCAATTAGAGCAAATTGTATCTAAATTAGAAGATGGTAGTGCCCAATTAGAAGAATCTATTGATGAGTATACCAAGGGCATACAATTGAAAAAACACTGCGAAGCTAAATTAAAAGAAGCCACCATGAAAGTGGAGCAGATTTCTATCGATAAAGACGGAACTATTAGTAAAAAAGATTTCGTTAGGGAGTAGTAACCGTGTCTACCTTTGCCACTGATCTCAAATCTATTGCTGATAAAACCGACCAATATCTTCAAAAATATTTTTCCCGACAAAAGCAAAATAATCAATTGTACGAAGCAATGGCTTACGGATTATTTTCGGGTGGAAAAAAAATAAGATCTTATGTAACGGTTGCTGCATTTGATCTATTCGATTTAAAAGAAGAAACAGCTATTGCGGTAGCATCGGCAATTGAATGTGTTCATAGTTACTCTTTAATCCATGATGATCTTCCTTCTATGGATAACGATGATTTTAGAAGAGGCAAAGAAAGCACTCATAAAAAATTTGGCGAGTCTACAGCTATCCTTGCTGGAAACTCTCTTCTTACTATTGCATTTGAAATATTAACTAGTGATGAACTTGATTTGGACAAAACTATTAAAAGCGATTTGGTATTTGCGCTTGCATCTTGTTCGGGTCATCTTGGAATAGCAGGAGGTCAATTTTTGGATTTATCTTTTGAAGGAAAAGCTCAAGATCAAAAAACAATTATCGACATGCAAAATAAAAAAACAGGTGAGCTTATGGGGTTGTGTATTGAAGCTGCTGCAATCGTTGCAAAAAAAAATGATGCACGAGCTGAGCTAAAAGAGACTGGATTAAATATTGGATTATTATTTCAAATTGCCGATGATTTATTGGATGCATACGGAGACCAAAATAAATTAGGCAAACCCTCACAACAAGATAGCAAGAAAGGTAAAGCAACTTTATTGTCTACTTTAGGATTGGAAAAAACCAATGCTTTAACTAGCGACTTGCTCAACAAAATAAAAATTCTTTAAAAAAATATGGATCGAAAGCAGATAGGCTGATATCCTCTGCTGAGTTTATATTAAAAAGGGACCATTAATGTCGAATACGCCTTTATTAGATCAGATTAATTATCCATCTGATCTAAAGAAATTAACACCAGAACAATTACCTCAGCTTGCAAAAGAGCTTAGGGAAGAGTTGGTCGATGCAGTATCGGTAACGGGAGGTCATCTGGGAGCTGGACTTGGTGTGGTAGAGCTTACTATTGCTATTCACTATTTATTCGACACACCTAACGACAGACTAATTTGGGATGTTGGACATCAAGCATATCCTCATAAAATTTTAACGGGAAGACGAAACAAAATCAGAACTTTAAGACAAGGTGGTGGTTTATCAGGATTTACTAAGAGAGCGGAGAGTCAGTACGATCCTTTTGGTGCAGCACATAGTTCGACTTCAATTTCCGCAGGATTAGGAATGGCAGTTGCTAGAGATTTAGAAGGAAAAAATAATAGTATTATCAGTGTAATAGGTGACGGCGCTATGAGTGCTGGTATGGCTTATGAAGCCATGAACAACGCTGGAGCTATGGATTCAAGATTAATTGTTATTCTAAATGATAATGAAATGTCGATCGCGCCTCCGGTGGGAGCTATGAGCTCTTATCTTGCAAAACTATTATCGGGAAAAAATATATTGGACTTAGGAATTTGCTTAAAAAATTAATTATGAAATTTCCTAAAAAATTTAAAGATAAAATGAGTCAGACCGAAGAATACTTAAAAGGAATTGCAGTAGGAGGAACTTTATTTGAAGAAATGGGTTTCTTTTACGTAGGATCGGTAGATGGACATAATTTTAAACAACTATTGCCAGTATTAAAAAACGTAAAAGAATCAAAGCACAATGGTCCTTTTTTAATTCATGCCATTACCCAAAAAGGAAAAGGCTATCAACCCGCAGAAGAATCGAAAGACAAATATCACGGTGTCACTAAATTTAATGTGGCAACAGGAGAGCAATCTAAAAGCACATCCAACAAACCATCTTACACCAATGTCTTTGGTGATACCTTAACTGCACATGCACAGCGTGATAGCAAAATTGTTGCCATCACCGGAGCGATGCCATCAGGAACCGGTATTAATATTTTTCAAAAACAATTTCCTAAAAGAACGTTTGATGTGGGAATTGCAGAGCAACATGCGGTAACCTTTGCTGCAGGACTAGCAACCGAAGGGTACAAACCTTATGCCGCAATTTATTCTACTTTTTTACAACGTGCTTATGATCAAGTAGTTCACGATGTGGCGATTCAAAAATTACCAGTTCGATTTGCCATTGATAGAGCAGGTCTAGTAGGAGCCGATGGTCCTACCCATGCTGGTTCTTTTGATATTACTTATCTTGCCACCCTTCCCAATTTTGTAGTGATGGCAGCAAGTGATGAGGCAGAATTGGTCCGAATGATTAACACGTCTGTAGATATTAACGACCGACCTTGTGCTTTTAGATATCCAAGAGGAAACGGAACCGGAGTAGAGCTTCCCTCCATAGATGAAAAATTAGAAATTGGAAAAGGTAGAGTGGTCAGAGAAGGAAAACAAGTTTGTATCGTTAGTTTAGGAACAAGATTAGAAGAATGCAAAATTGCAGCCAACAACTTAGAAAGCAAAGGAATTACCACAACCATAGTCGACGCTAGATTTGCAAAACCATTGGATGAGGAACTAATTCTTCGTTGTGCTAGACAGCATCAAATGATGATTACCATTGAAGAAGGATCGATTGGTGGATTTGGATCGCATGTGGCACATTTATTAGCCGAAAAAGGAATTTTTGATAAAGGATTAAAGTTTAGGTCGTTGATGTTACCAGATATCTTTATCGATCAAGACACCCCTGAAAAAATGTACGATGTGGCAGGCTTAAATGCTAAACAAATCACAGAAAAGATCCTCGATGTTTTCTTTAGCAAAGAAGGAATCAAGATTATTAAGTAATTATATTTTAATTTTTTTATGATTCCAAAACTGACAAGTAAATTTTTTTTAATCTTATTCTTATTTGCATTTTTTTCTAGCCATTCCAATTCAAGAGAAAACAACGGAACGATTGGTACGGCTGGTTCTTCAGATGGAAATTCATGCCAGACAGTTTGCTTAAATGCTAGCGAAACCTACACTAACAATGGAGTGATTCAAGGATGGCGAGGTATTATTAATTTACGAGGTGATGCAAATACAATTTTTATAAACAGCGAAGGTGCATCTATTACTTTTACAGGAACTGGAGGATGGATGCCTGGAGGTACTGTTAGTGAAACATCAACCTCAACAATAAATAATAGATTAGAAAATAGCGGAACAATATCAGGACCCAGTAGAGCGGTTCATTCACAAAGTAGTGCAAGTAACACCGTTATAAATTACAGCACAGGAATCATAACAGCTACAGGCGCTGCTGCTTCTGTAAGTTTTATAGGTAATAGAGGAACTTCTGTTTTAGAAAATTCAGGAACTATAACCGGAGGGTCTATAGGATTTGAATCAAATTCAAGAGTTGATAGAGGAGATGGCATAACAACTTTGTCTGTATCCGTGACCAATAATAGCTCTGGAATTATTACAGGAACTAATATTACCGGAGTTGATATGGGCGGAACTACCTCAGCCAATACAAGCACCCTCATCAATGCCGGAACAATTACTGGAGGAACAAATGGAGTTAAGTTTGGTGCTATTGGCACTATTCATAATACTGGTACAATAAATGGAGGCAGCGTTGACATCCTCAACAATTCAGGAGTTATAACAGCTTTAACCAATGATCAAGGAGGCAGTGACGCGCTTACTTTTGATGGAGCTCTGCCAACAACCTATTATGCAAAATTTAATTCGACTACTGATTATGGAAAAATAATTTTTTCTAACAAATCAGGTGCAACAACTTTTTCAGTAGAAAGCAACTCAACTTTGTCGACCGGAACCTATTCAGAAGTGGTTCAGTCTTTGGTTTCCAGTGATTTTGCAAAAACTACTGGTACATTTTCTGCATATAGATGGAATTTAACTGAGAGTTCTTCAGGAGTTTGGGATTTGGTCGTAACCAATTTGAGAACAGGTTACACCTCAAGAGTTAATAATGTAAAAAGCAATAAAATTGCCGAAATTTTAGAAGCGATTAATACAGCAGGTAACAAAAGCTCTGTTACTACTGCTTTGGACGGCTTAAGTGATGCCAATTTAGAGAAGGCTTTAAAAGAAATTCAGGGAAAAAGTTTAGTTACTTCAAAAAGTTTATCTACGAGAAATCAATCTAATTTTAAAAGAGCTGTTTCTTCCGCTACTAATATTTCTGCTTCTCCAACCACACAGCTAACCAAAGGTAATTTCGCTGATTTAAGCCTTAATGACTTGAGTTATCACGGTTTAAATAATGACAAGAGTTTTTCTGGCTATTCAGGATCTAATTTTAGTGATTTTTTAACAAGCAATTTGAATAAAACTTTAACTAGTAGCGGATCAAGCGAAAATTATTTCTTTATTAGAACGTTTGGATCTGTGACAGATTATACAGCAAAAGATACAGATGACACTGGATACCAAGCAACCAACTACGGTATCTTAGCTGGGTCGCAATACAAAATCACAAATGATACTTATCAAGGATGGTCTCTAGGAGGATCTTTGTCCGACTCCAATTACGATAGTAGCGCTGGTGGATCCAAAGCGAAAAC
>FUWD013023437.1_pt1 | contig 11353 bp, 17 predicted proteins | sample 1063281 | NCBI WGS metagenome assembly FUWD01 (sample SAMEA79048168, study PRJEB19326) | metagenome | biome: marine
AGGACAAATATTACATTTTGGATTTTGTGGAGTACATATTAGCGCTCCCATCTCCATTAAAGCCTGCGACAAAAAGAGAGTAAGTTTTTTTCTGTATTTAATTTCTTTAATTTTAATAAAATACTATTTTAAATTTTTTTATATTTTTATAGCCAAATAATCTAGCTACAAATCTTTCAACATTTCCATCTATACCTATAAAATCTTTATCAAATGCTATGGCCATTATAGCTGAGGCTGTATAATCACCTATACCAGGAAAACTTTTAAAGTTTCAAAATCAGCAGGTAGTCTTCCATTAAATTTAGATTGAACTGTTTTGGCGGTGCTTAATAAATTTTTTGCTCTAGAATAATAGCCTAGACCCTGCCAAAGCTTATATACCTTATCTAATTTTGCCTTTGATAATTTTTTTAAGTTTGGGAAGACTTTTATAAATTTTTTTAAAAAAAGGAATCACTGTTTTGACCTGCGTTTGTTGGAGCATAAACTCACTTACTAAAACTTTGTAAATTCTATCTTGAAAACCTTGATAACTTCGCCATGGTAAATCTCTTTTATGATTATCGTACCAAGCAAGAATTTTATTTGATAAAACATTTTTCATGGTGATTGATAAATCATTAAATAAAAAATTTACTCAAGGCTTAAGACCTTTGCAAAGTTTATTACCAGAAAATGCAAAAAAAATACTTAAAAAAGACGGCTTTGTATATTTTGAAATAATTAAGAATTGGAAAAATATTGTTGGTGAAAAAATGTTTAAATGTGTTGCACCTTTAAAAATTAAAAAAATTAATAATGAAAATATTCTCTCAATAAACGTTAATAAAAATGTAATGATAGAGATTGAATATTCCAGAGATCAGATTATTGAAAAAATTAATAGCTACCTAGGATTTAAGGCTATTCATAAGATACAAATTATATCAAAAGATTCATCTTTGGAAATAAAAAAAACAATTACGCTAAGTGAGAATATTTTAAAAAAAATTAATGAAATCGAAAATGAAAATTTAAAAAAAATATTTCTTAGGCTAAATAAATAAAATTAATATGATTAAGATAAAAAATTATATAATAAAACTTTTGTTTTTTTTAATTTTACTTTTTTTAGCTTTTCATCCTACGGACAAAATATGGATGAAATATTCGTTGGGAACAAAAACGCAAAAGTCGAAATTAAAATTTACAGTTCTTTCACATGCCCTCATTGTGCTAATCTTCATAAAAACACGTATCCAAAATTAGTAAATGAATATGTTAATAAAAATTTGTTAAAGATTACCTTAGTTGATTTTCCTCTTGATATTGCTGCATTAAATGCATCAAAAATTGTTAGATGCTCAACAAAAGAATCAAGTATCTTGCTAATTGATGAAATTTATAAAAATCAAAATAATTGGTCTGTCGGAAATAAGATAGAGGAGGTTAATAAAAAATTATTTCTAATTGCTAATAAATTTAATTTATCTAATGAAAAACTTACAAACTGTTTACAAGATCAAAAATTGGAAGACAAGATATTAAATGATAGAATTAATGGCCAAAAAAATATTCTATTAATTCTACCCCTACAATTATCATTAATGAAAAAAAATTTGAAGGGAATCCTACTTTTGAAAATTTATCCAAAGAAATTTCAAAGAAATTAAAATGAAATTTAAAAAACTAGAAATAGTTGGTTTTAAATCTTTTGCTGACAAATCTCATTTATTAATTGAAAATGGCCTTACAGGCATCGTTGGGCCAAACGGTTGTGGAAAATCAAATATTGTAGAGGCACTGCGATGGTGTATGGGTGAGACCTCCGCAAAAAGTCTAAGAGGCAGCGGGATGGAAGATGTTATATTCTCAGGTACTTCAAATCGTCCCTCTAAAAATATTGCTGAGGTCAATATCCTTTTAGAAAATAATGAAAATATTTCTCAATTCAGAGATACTCCCGAAATAGAAGTTAGAAGGAGAATAGAAAAAGACAAAGGATCAAGTTACTATATTAACGGAAAAGAAGTTCGAGCAAGAGACGTGCAAATATTATTTGCAGACCTCTCTACTGGAGCTCATTCACCATCAATGGTAAGTCAGGGAAAAGTTGGTTCGTTAATTACTGCTAAGCCTACTGATAGAAGGGCCATACTAGAGGAGGCCGCTGGTATTGGAGGGCTTCATGCTAGAAGACACGAGGCTGAATTAAGATTAACTGCAGCTGAAAATAATCTTAAAAAAGCAGACGATATAATGAAGCAAATCGAACTTCAGCTAAAAAATTTATTAAAACAAGCAGAAGAAGCTTCCAGATATAAAACAATATCTAACGATATTAAGAAAAATGAAGCGTTGCTGAATTTTCTAAAAATTCAGGAAATTAATAAAGAATTAAAAGAAAGTCAGGAAGGATTAAATGAAATTGATGATGATATTAGTGCAGTTACAATTGAAAAAAATTATAGCACTGAGCTATTAGAAAATGAAAACAAAAGAATTAAACCACTCAGAAACGATTTTGCAGAAATAACAAGTAAGTTGCAAAGACTAAACTTAGAATATGAGGATTTGTTCAAACAGGAGCAAAGAACTAGGGAAGAAGCAGAAAAACTTAGAGTTGATCTAAAAAATACTAATGATGATCTACAAAGTGAAAATATTAATATTAACAATGCAAATTCTAATATCAAACGACTTATAGAAGAAAAGACAGGAATACTAGAATTTGAAAAAACATATAACGAGATTGAGGATAAAACTAATAATGATTTTAAAAAGATTTCAGATCAATTAAATAATGAACAAAAAGCGCTTGAGGTTCTATCAGAAAAAATATTTGCAAATATTGGAAATTTAGAAACTAAAGAAGCAATTAATAATTACTTAAAATATTTTCAAGATTTTAACGAAAGTCAGTCTAAAATATTAAATGAAACAATAAATAATTTTGAAAATATTAAACCTGATAGTATTAAAGAAAATTTAAGAAATTTACTAATTGCTTTTGATGGAAATTCAAAAAAAATTGAAAACTTATATAATCTTATAAAAAAAGATAATGAACAGGAGTTATCTTTTAATAAAGAAGAAGCGAGAAAAGAATTCACTGAAAAAACCTTTTTGCTTAAATCTTTACAAGAAAAATATGCAATATTTTTAAGTAAATACGAAACAATAAAAAACGACTCTATTAAGAGAAAAGAAAGAATTAAAAGTGTTGATACTGAAATAGATAACTGGCGTAATTTAGAACAAAATTCAAAAACAAAGTCAGAAAATCTTATGCTCAGACTAAAAATTTTAGAAAAAGAAATAGCAAAAATTCAAATAAAACCAAGCGAAATTGGAGAACAAAAAGGATTTTATCAAGAAAATATAAAAAATACTGAAGAGGCCAGATCAAAAATTGACACAGAAATTGAAATTGCAGAAAATAAAATTACTGAAATTAATAAGGTATTAACAAGTATCAACGAAAAAGTTCTTGAGGGACGTGAGAAAAAAGTTCGATTTGAAACACTTATAGATAATCATAAATTGAAAATTAGTGAACTAGAAAATAAAGTTAAGGAAGATTTTAAATGTTCAATCGATGATCTTCTAAATGAAGAAGATAAATTGTCTATTGAAAAAACAAATATTGAAGAAATTGAAACGTCTCTTAAAAAGCTTAAAGATGAAAGAGATAATATGGGCGCAGTAAATTTGAGAGCAGACGATGAAACCAAAAATCTTGAAAATCAAATAAGCAAAATGATGGATGATAGAAAAGATCTTATGGCCGGAATATTAAAATTAAAATCTAGCATTAACGAATTAAATCAAAAAGGAAGAGAAAAACTTATTGATGCCTATGATAAAGTTGGCCGAAAATTTAATGATGTATATACAAAATTATTCGGAGGAGGAAATGCTAGACTTGAACTAATAGAATCTGATGATCCTTTAGAAGCTGGTCTGGAACTTTTAGTAAGTCCTCCAGGAAAGAAATTGCAATCGATCACTTTGTTATCTGGCGGTGAGCAAGCCTTAACCGCAATGGCTTTAATATTTGCAGTATTCTTGATTAATCCTGCTCCCATTTGTATTTTAGATGAGGTGGATGCTCCCTTGGATGACGCTAACGTCACAAGATTTTGTTCGCTGATTGAAGAGTTAACCAAAATTACTGAAACAAAATTTATCGTCATCACTCACCATGCTTTGACGATGTCTAGAATGAACAGATTATATGGAGTTACAATGGCAGAGAGAGGTGTAAGCCAATTAGTTGCGGTTGATCTTGAAAAAGCCGAAGAGATGGTGGCTTAAAAATAGATGTCAGAATTTGACAATCTTAAAAAAAAATTCGAATTAACTAAAAACAAAAACAAAGTCAATTTATCTAAAAATAATAACAATATAATAGGACTTGCTCTCAGGATAAGCACTGAACTTGTAGCAGCAGTTTTTGTCGCAATTTTTATTGGTTATTACTTAGATAAATGGTTAGGAACTAAGCCAATTTTCATAATAATTCTATTTATAGTTGGTGTTGCAGCGGGAATATTTAATGTTGTGCGATCTGCAAAAATGATTAATAAAGGCTAATTTTATGGCAACTAATCCAATGCAACAGTTTGAAGTTCATAGGATAGGTCCGCACCTATCTCTAAACGGAACAGATCTTTCATTCACAAACTCAAGTCTTTTTATGCTAATTAGTTCAATATTAATTATTATTTTTTTATAGCGGGAACTAGAAAAGTAAATATAGTTCCTAGTAAGATCCAATTACTTAATGAGTTGGTATTCAATTTTATCTCTAAAATGATTAATGAGACGGCCGGTCCAAATGCTAGACCTTATTTTCCATTTATCTTAACTATTTTCTTATTTATTCTAACTTTAAATATGGTTGGCCTCTTGCCATACGCCTTCACAGTTACAAGTCAAATAATTATCACATTTTTTCTTGCAACTGCAATATTTATTGGCGTTACAATTATTGGCTTTGCAAAAAATGGTATCGGATTTTTGAAAATATTTGCCCCATCAGGTGTACCTATTTTTTTATTTCCTATTATAGTTGCAATTGAAATCATATCTTTTTTAAGTAGACCGATAAGTCTATCAGTTCGTTTATTTGCTAATATGCTTGCTGGACACACAATGCTTAAAGTTTTTGGAGGATTTGTTGTAAGTCTAGGTATTGTTGGGGGCTGGTTACCTTTAAGTTTTTCTGTTGCTTTGACGGCTTTAGAAATATTAGTCGCTTTTTTACAAGCTTATGTTTTTGCAGTTTTATCGTGTATTTACTTAAATGATGCTTTAAATATGCATCATTAAACAACTAACAACAAAAAAAGGAGAAAAAATGGAACTAGCAGCAGCAAAAATGATAGGAGCTGGATTAGCAGCAATAGCTTTGGCCGGAGTAGGTATTGGGATGGGTACAATATTTGGTAATTACTTATCTGCAGCAATCAGGAATCCGTCAGCGGCGCAAAAGCAATTTCCTACTTTATTATTAGGATTTGCTCTTACAGAAGCTATAGGTTTATTTGCTTTAGTTATTGCACTTTTAATACTTTTTGCATTTTAATAATCAAGATTAAATTATTAATTTTTTAAGAAATGTTAAAAAAAATTTAGGGACTTTAGTCTTTTTGTTATTTTTCCAGGAAATAGCATATGCTAACGAAGGTATGCCACAACTTAATCCAGAGTTTTGGTTATCCCAAATTGTATGGCTTACTATAATTTTTGTATTACTATATTTTTTAATTCAAAAATTTTTTAGCCCTAAATTATTTGCATTAATTGACGCCAGAACAAATTTTATTAAATCATTACTAGAAGAAGCAGAGATTTGCAAAAATCAAATCCAAAAATTAGAAGATGAATATAATCTAATTATTACTGATGCCAAAAATGATTCAAAAAAAATATCTGCAAAATTAAAAAATGATTTAAATGATAAAATTTCTATAAAAAGAAAAGAATTTGAAAACTTTTTAAATTCTGAAACAGTAAAAGCTGAGGAAGAAATAAATAAATTTTAAAAAAAAACATTAGAAAATATTCAAAATATAGCTGGCGATTTTTCTAAAGAATTAATTGAAAAAATTACCGGAACAGCCCCAAATAGTAGCAGTCTTAATACAATAATTATGGAAATATCTAACAAAGAGAAGAAATCACAATATGTTTGATGCAACATTTTGGGTAGCAATATCGTTTATAATTTTTTGTTTAATAATTATTTATCAAAAAATACCCAAATTAATTAATAATCTATTAGATAATAAAATTAATGAAATTAAATCAGAAATAGACAATGCCAAAAATTTAAAAACGAAAGTGAGCAATTACTTAAAAAATGTAAAAAAAAATAGAAGAAGCCCAAATGAAGAGAGATGAAATTTTAAGTAGTGAAAAAAAGAAACTGAAATTTTTATTCAAGAGACAGAGAACAAATTTGAACAATTAATTATTAACAAAAAAAATCATTAGAACAAAAATTGGATCAGATGAAAATCAAAGCAATAAAAGATATCCAGAACATTTCTAATAAAATTGCTCTGGAGGCAGTAAAAAAAATAATATCAAACTCTGCATACGACGAAAAAATGAAAGCTATTAATCAAAAAAATTTAGAAAAAATTTTTATAAATTTAAACAATTCTAAAGTTTCTTAACTTTTTGAATGTGTCCCATCGCAAAAAGGCCTTTTATTAGTTTTTTTGCACCCGCATAAAAAATAATACTTATCTTCTTGTACTGAAAATTTCATAGGCGCTAGATTTGTACTCTTATGAGAACCATCACAAAAAGTTTTGTCTTTAGACAAACCGCACACGCACCAATAATAATCTTTTTCTTTTTGTAGGTGAACTTTGACAGGATTGTTAACTTTAGTAGTTTTTTCTTCCATATTTTATATGATAAATTGTATCTTAACTTATTTTAATTTGCAAAAGACTACTGTTGTTAAATATTAATTTGAAGATAGTATTTATTTATTGTTTGGCCTCTACAAGAGCTTCCTCATATAATATAAAATACAATACTTTAAAATTTCTATGGAACAAAAAATTGTAAACGTCTTTCTAGCAAGCCCAAGAGGATTTTGTGCTGGTGTTGATAGAGCAGTTGAAATAGTAAAAAAAACAATTAGTAAATTTGGTTCCCCAGTTTATGTGAGGCATGAAATAGTTCACAATAAATTTGTAGTCGAAAATCTAAAATCTGAGGGTGCTGTATTTATTGAGGAGCTTTCTGAAATTGAGAATAAATCTAGGCCTGTCATATTTTCAGCACATGGAGTCCCCAAAAGAGTAATTGATGAAGCAAAACTAAATAACATTATTTATATAGATGCCACTTGTCCATTAGTGACAAAGGTTCATAGAGAGGCAGAGGCATTAGCTAAAGAAGAATTTAATATTATTTTTATTGGTCATAGAAATCATCCTGAGGTAGTTGGAACTATGGGGCAAATAGATCAAAGATTTATTTCACTAGTTGAAAATAAGCTTGATGTGGAAAATTATTCTCCTAAAATTAATAATAATAAATTTGCTTACATCACACAAACTACGCTTTCATTGGATGATACTTTAGAAATCATATCAATATTAAAACAGAAATATCCGTCAATTAAAGAGCCAATAAAAAGTGATATTTGCTACGCAACCACAAATCGACAAGAGGCTGTTAAAAAAATTGCAAAGAATTGTGATTTATTTCTTATCATTGGCAGTAGAAGCTCTTCTAATTCCCAAAGATTAGTTGAAGTTGCAAAAAAATTTGGCTGCAAAGAAAGCCTCTTGATGCATTCAGAACAAAAATTACCCATAGATAAAATTAGAAACGCAAATAATATAGGCATTACTTCGGGTGCTTCAGCGCCTGAAATACTCGTTGAAAATCTCATTAAAGAAATAAAAAGTATTATAAATATTAGAGTTGAAGAAGTAATTTCTTCAGTTGAAAAAGTCTCCTTTAAACTTCCTACAATGCTAATGAAATAATGGCCGTTTATACTAAACTAGAACCACAAGAAATTTCAAATTTCCTAGAACAATATAATATTTATAATTTTAAAGACTATAAAGGGATAACTGAAGGCGTAGAAAATACTAATTATTTTATTAAAGCATCGGAGCAAGATTATATTCTTACTATTTATGAAAAGAGAGTTGCTGAGAATGACTTACCATTCTTTATAGAGCTACTCTCTAAATTGTCTGAAAAAAAATTTCCTTGTCCACAACCTATTGCTAATAAAAATAATAAAAAAATTAATAAAATAAAAAATAAAAATGCGGCTTTAGTAACTTTTTTAAAGGGAAAATCAAAGAATAAAGTAACTAGCGAAGACTGCTTTGAAATAGGTAAAATTGCTGCTCAGTTACATGAGTTAACAAAAAAAATTAATATAAGTAGAAAAAACAATTTATCAATTGAAAGTTGGAAAAGTATTTTTGAGAAAACTATCAAAGAAAAAATAGATTTGGATGAAACTATTATAAAAAAAACTAAAGATTATTTATTTCTTTTAGAAAAAAGTTGGCCTAAAAATTTGCCGCAAGGAATTATTCATGCAGATTTATTTCTGGATAACATATTTTTTATAACTAATAAAGTTTCTGGGATCATAGATTTTTATTTTGCTTGTAATGATTTCTATGCCTATGAGATTGCAATTTGCTTTAACTCTATATGCTTTGATAATAATTCTACCTTCAATATGACAAAAGCTAAAAAACTTATAGATGGTTACTCATCAATAAGATTATTAAGTAATGATGAAAAAAAATATTTACCTATCCTATGTATGGGTGCAGCTATGAGGTTCTTTTTAACAAGACTATATGATTTTTATAACACTGATAATAAAGCAGATGTTAAAATTAAAGATCCTTTTGAATATTTTAAAAAAATTGAGTTTCATTCGTCTATCAAAAATTTTAACGAATATTTTATTTGATGGCTGAGACTATAGTTTATACAGATGGTTCGTGCCTAGGTAATCCTGGTAAGGGGGGTTGGGCGGCTTTAATTATTAAAAATGATAAAGAAGAAGTAATTTTTGGTTCTGAAAAAAACTCTACAAATAATAGGATGGAACTAACTGCAGCTATAAATGCCCTATTAAAAACTGAAGAAAGTAAAAAAATAAAAATCTATACTGACTCTAAATATCTTAAGGATGGTATTGAAAAGTGGATAAATAATTGGAAGAAAAATGATTGGAAAAACGCCAACAAAAAGGATGTTAAAAATAAAGATCTTTGGACAAAATTAGATAACCTTATAAGTAAAAACAAATTTCTTGGGAGTGGGTAAAGGCTCACTCTGTTAACGAATATAATAACAAAGTTGATATTCTTGCAAGAAAAGCTGCTAATGCAGACGATTAGTTATTATATAATTTTTAATTTTGTTTAAATTGTTAGGCAGTACTTTGTAATATTCTTTTTTTTAATACTTTTACTAATCTCAATTGGCAAATTTGGAGTGTTTTTTAATATTTTGTAAATAGTTTCTCCAAATTTTGCAGGATGAGCTGTTTCTAAGCAAAATAAATTTTCTGATTTTTTTGTATTATTTAAATGATAATTTTCCAAAGCTTTTAATCCAACTGAAGAATGTGGATCTAATATTTTATTATTATACTTATAAACTGATAAAATAGTTTTTTTGTATTTTTAGCATTTATAGAATTAGAATAAAAAAGATTTCTGATATTTTTTAAAATATTTTTATCAACCTTGTAATACCCTTTAGCGTTAAGCTGCGTCATTAAATTAGATATTTTTTTTGAATTATTATTATAATAAGAAGAAATTAGTCTTTCAAAATTACTTGCCACTTGTATGTCCATACTTGGGGAAATGCTAAATCTTACTTTTGATGGCTTATAAATCCCATTGATCAAAAATTTATGCAAAAGATCATTTTCATTCGTTGCAATAATTAATTTAGATATAGGTAAACCCATCTTATAAGCAATATAACCTGCATAAATATCACCAAAATTTCCTGTCGGTACTGAAAAAACACTTTTTTTGTTTTTTTCAGATAAACGAAAGTGTGAATAAAAATAATAAACTATTTGAATAACGATTCTCGCCCAATTTATAGAATTAACACCTGACATATTGATAGATTTCCTAAAGCTGAGATCATTGAACATAGATTTTACTAATTTCTGACAATCATCAAATGACCCCTTTATAGCAATATTAAAAACGTTTTTAGAATTCACTGTAGTCATAAGTTTTCTCTGCGTTACAGAAACTTTTCCTTTTGGGTGTAAAACAAAAATCCTTAGATTTTTTTATTTTTTATAGCATCTATAGCTGCAGCCCCCGTATCTCCTGATGTTGCAGTAACAAGATTAATTTTTTTTTATTTTTTGAAAGAATAGTCTGATACATATTGCCTATTACTTGCATTGCAATATCCTTAAAGGCTAATGTAGGCCCATGATATAATTCTATTAAATTAAATTTTTTTATTCTAGAAAATTTTACTACGTTATTGCTATCAAATTTTTTATAAGAATTTTTTATGATTTTTTTTAACTCATTTTTTGAAAAAGTATTATCTGTATAAATTTTAATAATTTCATAGGCTAAATTATCATAATTTAGTTTAGAAAATTTTTGCAAAGTAGCATTTGATAATCGAGGAATTATCTTAGGAATATAAAGTCCGCCATCATGAGCAAGGCCATTTAAAAAAGTATCAATAAAATTATAAGTTTTTTTATTATCTCTAGTACTAATATATTTCATTGCGATCTTTTCTTATAATATAAAAAAAAAATTGTAGTAAATAAGGCTAAGCCATACCAAGTTATAGCATATTGCAAATGATTATTTGTTATATGAATTTCATAATCGTTGTAAATAATATGTTCATTTTTAAGAGAAGTTTGAATAATTAATAAAGGATAAATATCTTTATTTAGAGTTTTTTTTAAATATTCAATATCGATAGAATATACAAAGTCTTCATTTAAACTATTTTTTGGCGTAAATAAGTTTTTTGGTCTTATTTTTTTGTATACCCCTCAATAAGATTATCTTTAAATGAAGTATTCTTTAATAAATTAATATTTTTTTCCTAATCCAGCCTTTATCTATCAAGATTACTGAGGAATTATCAATATCATAAGGAACTATAACTTTAAAACCTATTTCACCTTTTTTAAGTTGATATAAAAAGATTGGAGGATTAGATCTATTTTTTTTAAATTTAACTTTTGTATACTCTTCACTTATGTCTTTATTAAAATTTATTGTAATTTTTTTTTAAATTTTGTCTCTAAATAAAAAATTAAATTTTTTTTGTTATATAGTCTAAAAACTTA
>FUWD012888807.1_pt1 | contig 11351 bp, 7 predicted proteins | sample 1063281 | NCBI WGS metagenome assembly FUWD01 (sample SAMEA79048168, study PRJEB19326) | metagenome | biome: marine
CTGCCCTGCTATCACCCTGTCACCCTCCTGAACGCTTATATGCTTCCCCCTGGCAATCAGATACTCCTTAGGGTCACCGATACCAGGTGTTACAATTATTTTCCTTTTCCCCTTGACATCCTCACCGTATGAAACCTCCCCGTCTATCTCGGTTATTACTGCATACTCTTTCGGCTTTCTGGCTTCAAAGAGTTCCGCAACACGAGGGAGACCTCCTGTGATATCCTTTGTTTTTGTGGTTTCTCTGGGAATTCTGGCGATAAGATCACCCGCCTTTATCTCATCACCTTCTGAGACACCGATATTAGCCCCTACAGGTAGCAGATGCCGCGCGATTGTATGCGATCCCGGAACCCTGGCTGTTTTTCCATCCTTGTCCTTTATCGAAATTCTGGGGCGCAGGTCGGCAACTCTGTATTCCACAATTACCTTCCTTGAAAGCCCGGTAACCTCATCAACCTGCTCCTGCATGGTTTTCCCCTCAACGATATCTCCAAATTTTATGGTCCCATCAATTTCGGAAAGTATTGGAATCGCATAGGGATCCCATTGGGCAATCAGGGTACCTGCCTTTATATCATGCCCTTCAACAACCTCCTTTAAATGAGCTCCATAGGGAACAGGATATTTGCCACGGTTTCTTCCTTCCTCATCCAGGACGTGGACCTCTCCATTTCTGCTCATGACAACGGTATCATTATCCTTGTTTACAGCTACATTAACATCAACGAATTTGAGCACCCCATTATGTCTCGCCTCCAGAGTGGAGTGCTCTTCAAACTTCGCTGTACCACCTATGTGGAATGTCCTCATGGTCAACTGGGTTCCCGGTTCGCCTATGGACTGAGCCGCAATAATACCAACAGCCTCGCCTATATTTACCAGATGACCATGCGCCAGATCTCTCCCATAGCACAATGCACAGATTCCATGTTTTGACTTGCAGGTCAGGGCGGATCTTATAAGTACTTTTTCCAGCCCCGCTTTGTCGATATTTTCCGCAAGAGTTTCATCAATCTCCTGATTTGCCTTCACCAGGATTTCTCCTGTAAAGGGATCCTCTATATCCTCCAGGGCAACCCTTCCGAGAATACGCTCACCTACTGTTTCTATTATTTCTCCACCCTCAACCAGGGCTGAAACGTAGATTCCATCAAGAGTGCCGCAATCCTTCTCCATAACAATAGCATCCTGCGCTACATCAACAAGCCTTCTCGTAAGATACCCTGAGTTTGCCGTCTTCAGGGCCGTGTCGGCAAGGCCCTTTCTGGCACCATGCGTGGAGATAAAGTACTGCAGGACCGTCAGTCCTTCCCTGAAGTTAGCGGTAATGGGTGTTTCAATAATTTCTCCTGACGGCTTTGCCATCAGTCCTCTCATGCCGGCGAGCTGTCTCGTCTGGGCCGCACTGCCACGGGCTCCGGAATCAGCCATCATATAAATCGAATTAAAACTCTCAACCTGCTTTTTCGTCTTGCCTGGGAGCTTCATCTCCTCGGTACCGATACCCTCCAGCATGTCACTGGCAACCTTCTCAGTGGCATGGGCCCAGATATCGATAACCTTATTATAACGTTCGCCATCGGTTATCAGGCCGTCCATATACTGTTTATGTATCTCTAGAACATTTTTCTGCGCCTTGCCAACAACATCACCTTTACTCTTGGGAATAGCAAGATCACCTATGGCGATCGATATACCGGAAATCGTGGCATATTTATATCCAAGGTCCTTCAATCGATCCGCCAGTATAACCGTCGTTTTTGCCCCGGAATGCCTGTAACTGTAATCGATGAGATTGGCTATCTCTTTTTTGTTCATCACCTTATTAACAAGATCAAAGGGAATCCCGTCGGGAATAATTTCATAGAGCAATATCCTGCCCACAGTTGTGTCAACAATCATACCGTTCATCCGAACTCTTATCGTGGCATGGAGATCAACTGCTTCCGCATCATACGCGCTTCTCACCTCACCGGGATCGGAGAAGATCATCCCTTCTCCTTTTACATACTCCCTTGACCTGGTCATATAATATATGCCGAGAACCATATCCTGACTGGGAACGATTATAGGCTTGCCATTGGCAGGAGAGAGTATGTTATTGGTAGACATCATGAGGCACCTTGCCTCTACCTGTGCCTCTATCGACAGAGGGACATGCACCGCCATCTGGTCACCATCAAAATCCGCATTGAATGCCGCACAAACAAGGGGATGAAGCTGCAGGGCCTTCCCTTCAATAAGAACCGGTTCGAAAGCCTGGATGCCGAGCCTGTGCAGGGTTGGAGCTCTGTTAAGTAATATGGGATATTCACGCACAACTTCATCCAGGGCATCCCATACTTCCGAGCTCTCTTTCTCGACCATTTTTTTCGCACTTTTTACAGTTGTCACATATCCTTTTTCCTCAAGCTTGTTATAAATAAATGGCTTAAATAATTCCAGCGCCATCTTTTTGGGAAGCCCGCACTGATGTAATCTTAGATCCGGTCCAACCGTGATCACGGATCTTCCGGAGTAATCAACCCTCTTCCCGAGCAGATTCTGCCTGAATCTTCCCTGCTTACCTTTGAGCATGTCCGATAAAGATTTCAAGGGTCTTTTCTTGTTGGCACCCGTGACCGCACGACCACGCCTACCGTTGTCAAACAGACAATCAACGGCTTCCTGGAGCATCCTTTTTTCATTCCTTATAATAATCTCCGGAGCATTCAATTCCAGCAGGCGCTTCAAACGGTTGTTCCTGTTTATAACTCTCCTGTAGAGATCATTCAGATCAGAAGTGGCAAAACGACCACCATCCAGCGGAACCAGTGGTCTCAGGTCCGGTGGAATTACGGGAATCACTGTAAGAGTCATCCATTCAGGTTTGTTTCCCGATTTCTTCAATGCCTCAACAACCTTCAACCTTTTCGTGAGTTTTGTTTTTTTGGTGACTGAGGTGGCTTCCTTAAGTTCAGCACGGAGCTCATCGTCCAGTTCTTCCAGATTGATCTCCTTCAGAAGTTTCCTGATAGCTTCTGCTCCTATGCCCGCCTCAAAAGCATCATCACCATATTCCTCCAGCACTTCCAGATATCGATCTTCCGAAAGAAGTTCTTTCTTCACCAGAGGGGTATCCTTCGGATCAAGAACTATCCACGATTCAAAATATAAGACCCGCTCCAACTCCTTCAGTGTAAGATCCAGGACATTCCCTATTCTGCTGGGCAGACTTTTGAGAAACCAGATATGTGCCACAGGTGCGGCCAGAACTATATGTCCCATCCTTTCCCTGCGAACTTTCGACTGGATGACTTCAACCCCGCATTTCTCGCACACCATACCGCGGTGTTTCATTCTCTTATAGCGACCGCAGAGACACTCGTAGTCCTTGATTGGTCCGAAGATTTTTGCACAGAACAGACCGTCTCTTTCGGGCTTGAATGTCCTGTAATTTATAGTCTCAGGCTTTTTAACCTCGCCATGCGACCACGAGACTATATCTTCCGGCGAAGCCAGCGATACTTTGATGGCATTAAATCTTACAGGATCCTTAGGCTTCTCGAAAAAACCATAGATATCTTCCACTGGATAAAACTCCCTTTGTTTCAAAAATGTTCTATTCTATAATTAACCCTTACTAATCTTCTATTAATTCAACATTAATAGCCAGCCCCTGTAATTCTTTGACAAGCACATTAAAGGACTCCGGCAATCCGGGCTCCAGGGTATGTTCCCCTTTTACTATAGCCTCATACATCCTCGTTCTTCCTGCAACATCATCCGACTTGACGGTAAGAAACTCCTGCAACGCATAGGCAGCTCCATAGGCTTCAATTGCCCATACCTCCATTTCACCCAGCCGCTGGCCACCAAACTGCGCTTTCCCTCCAAGTGGTTGCTGTGTAACCAGAGAATATGGCCCTATGGATCTCGCATGAATCTTATCGTCGACAAGGTGGTGGAGTTTCAACATGTAGATCATCCCCACCGTTATATCCTGATCAAAAGGTTCTCCAGTTCGGCCGTCGTAAAGCCTTGTCTGTCCCGTCTCCGGTAGACCCACCGATTTCAGCATATCCCTTATTTCACTTTCATGAGCTCCATCAAATATCGGTGTGGCCAGGGGAACTCCCTTTTTCAATCTGCGAACAAATCTCTTGACTTCATCGTCAGTAGCTTCATCCACAAAATCATCAAATTCAGAAGAGGAATACAGTTTCTTCAGTTCTTTTTTTATCACACCCATGCCAACCCCAGCTGCAAGGGATTGAAGTTTTTCACCCATACCCTTCGCCGCCCACCCGAGGTGAGTTTCGAGAATCTGGCCTACATTCATACGCGAAGGTACACCAAGAGGATTTAAAACGATATCAACCGGTGTTCCATCTTTAAAGAAGGGCATATCCTCCTCCGGTAGTATTCTTGACAGCACCCCCTTGTTACCGTGCCTGCCCGCCATCTTGTCGCCAACGGAGAGCTTTCTCTTTATGGCAATATACACCTTTACCAGTTTGATCACACCGGGCGGCAATTCATCGCTTGTCTTCACCGTTTCTATTTTCTCCGCAAAGAATGCTTCGATAGACTCTATCCTCTTCGAAAGACCATCCAACGCAGATCTCACTTTTTCTTCAGTCTCATAGTCATCAATCGTTATATTCTTCCAGAGCCTGAAGGGGATAAGATCAAGGACATTTTTGGTAATTGTTTCCAACTTTCCCAAAAAGGCCTTCCTGCCATCCGGATCAACCAGCCTCGAAGTGGAGATTTTCCCCGCAAGTAATTCAGAAATCTTTTCCTTCACATTATGGGTAATAATCCTGATTTCATCATCCCTGTCTTTGAGGAGATTATCGACCTCTTCGTTTTCTATCTCCTGCGATCTGCTGTCTTTCTCAGTGCCCTTACGGGAAAATATCTTAGCATCTATAACCACTCCTTCTACGCCGGGTGGAATTCTGAGAGATGTATCCCTGACATCGCCAGCCTTCTCTCCGAAGATGGCTCGTAGAAGTTTCTCCTCTGGCGATAGCTGAGTTTCACCCTTCGGCGTGACCTTTCCCACAAGGATATCGCCCGCTTTTACTGAGACACCTATCCTGATAATACCGCTTCCATCCAGATTCCTCAGGGCATCTTCTCCTACGTTGGGGATATCTCTTGTAATCTCTTCCTTGCCCAGTTTTGTGTCTCTGGCCACGGTTTCAAATTCTTCTATATGCACGGAAGTATAGATATCATCCTTTACGACTCTCTCACTGATCAATATGGCATCTTCGTAGTTGTACCCACCCCATGGCATAAAAGCCACCATAATGTTTCTGCCCAGTGCCAGTTCACCGTTATCGGTAGCCGGACCATCAGCTATAATGTCTCCCTTTTTTACACTGCTTCCTTTGTCTACAATAGGTTTATGGTTAGAACAGGTATTCTGGTTTGAACGCTGATATTTTATAAGGTTGTATATATCGACACCAATATCGGATTCATTCCCGCTTTCTGCATCGCGCTTGATAACAATCCTTGTTGCATCAACATCCTCTACAATACCGGATTCTTTTGCCACAATAACAGCTCCCGAATCCCGAGCAATAACCGCTCCGATCCCAGTCCCAACAAGAGGGGCCTGCGGTTTCAAAAGCGGGACAGCCTGACGTTGCATATTAGACCCCATCAGGGCCCGGTTGGCATCGTCGTGTTCCAGAAATGGAATAAGCCCGGCAGCAACCGAAACAAGCTGAGCGGGCGATACATCTATCAGGTTTATCTCCCCCGGACTTACGATTACATAGTTACCAGCTTTTCTCGCCGTGATAAGCTCCTCAGTAAATCTACCTTTTGAGTCAAAGGGTTCATTCGCCTGGGCTATTATATAATCTTCTTCCTCTGTTGCGGTAAGGTACTGTATCCTGTCAAGAACATTCCCGCCTTCTACAACCCTGTAAGGCGTCTCTATAAAACCAAAATCATTTACCCGGGCGTAGGCACTGAGAGATACAATCAGGCCTATATTAGGACCTTCCGGCGTCTCGACGGGACACACACGTCCGTAGTGGGTATTGTGCACATCTCTTACCTCAAAACCTGCCCTTTCACGCGTAAGGCCTCCAGGGCCGAGGGCCGACAACCGCCTTTTGTGCGTAATTTCGGAAAGGGGATTGGTCTGATCCATAAACTGAGACAGCTGGCTACTCCCGAAAAACTCATTAACCACGGCGGTAACAGGCTTGGCGTTTATAAGATCATGGGGCATCATAGTTTCTATATCAAGAAGGCTCATCTTCTCCTTGATGGCACGTTCCATCCTCACCAGTCCAATTCTGTATTGATTCTCTATAAGCTCTCCAACGGACCGGACTCTTCTGTTTCCGAGGTGATCTATATCATCAACGCTGTAATCAGCCACACCATTCTTCAGGTTGATAAGATATTTTACAGCTTCCATGACATCTTCCCGGCGAAGAACCGTCACATCAGAAGGCACATCCATGCGGAGCTTATAATTCATCTTAACGCGTCCTACATCAGACAGGTCATAGCTGTTGCTATCGAAGAAGAGGCTGTTGAAAAACCTGCGGGCGGTTTCAAGCGAGGGGGGATTACTCGGTCTTAATCTCCTGTATACGTCTACGATACCATCTTCTTCTGTCTCGATTTTATCTATGAGCATGGTATTCCTGATATAGGAATTCGTTCCCTCCTCATCAAGTTGAATAAATCTGACCTCCGTAATGTTTTTTTCGCGCAACAACTCCATACCATCTGCGCTCAGCTCATCGGTACATTTCAGAAGAACATCGCCGGTCTCAGGATCCACTACATCTGAAGCAAGGACTTTACCCACGATGTAATCCTCGCTTACATCCATAAGCTCCACACCCGCATCAGCCATCTTTTTCAAAAAAGCCTTTGAAATCTTTCTCCCCTTTTTCAGCAGCACCTCACCGGTTTGATTATCCTTAATGTCTTCCGGGACCCTCTCACCAATGAGACTGCCCTCTACCATCAGAGATATTCTGCTGCCATTCAGGATAACTCTTTCAATATCATAGAAATATTCCATCAACTCTTCGGCGGAGTATCCCATGGCTCTGAGGAGTACCGTAACCGGCATTTTTCTTCTTCTATCTATTCTGGCATAGAGAAGATCCTTCGGATCAAACTCAAGATCAAGCCAGGAACCTCTTATGGGTATAACCCTCGCCGAATATATAAGCTTCCCGCTCACATGGGTTTTCCCTTTGTCGTGGTCAAAGAATATGCCCGGTGACCGATGCAACTGGCTAACGATGACTCTCTCAGTACCATTGACATTAAAGGTGCCCTTTTCGGTCATCAACGGGATCTCGCCGAAGTATATCTCCTGTTCCTTTATATCCCTTACAGTCTTCTGCTCGCCGCCTCCCCGTCCATTGTCGAACACAACAAGTCTGATTACAACCCTCAGAGGAGCATTATAGGTCATTCCCTTTTGCGTGCATTCTCTAACATCATACCGGGGCTCCCCGATTTGATAGCTGACAAACTCCAGGGAGCATTTCCCGCCAAAATCCACAATGGGAAAGACACTTTTAAAGGCTCCTTGAAGACCAAATTTTCCCCTGTCTTCAGGTCTTACATCGGCCTGGAGAAATTTCTCATAAGACCTTGTCTGAATTTCTATGAGATCAGGTATGTCAACTACTTTTTTATACGGCCGAAACTTTTTCTATAAGTACCCATATTGATCCTTATAATAGTTTAACCTTCATAAATGGAGAAGCCAGAATAGAAAAAAACCTCTTTAATTTCTTTCTGATCTCTGGCTTCCGGACCCATAATTTTGAATCCCTTTTTGACTTTTAATAACTACTTCCGACGATTATTTAATTTCTACACTTGCGCCCACTGCTTCCAGTTTGGCCTTTATTTCTTCAGCTTCGTCCTTTGATACACCCTCTTTAACCGCTTTGGGTGCAGCTTCAACCAAATCCTTAGCCTCCTTAAGGCCTAACCCCGTTACAGCCCTGGCAACTTTGATAACCTGAATCTTCTGATCGCCAAATCCTGTGAGCATAACATCAAACTCAGTTTTTTCCTCCTCCGGAGCTGCCTGTGCCGGTCCTGCTGCCGCCACGGCCACTGGAGCTGCTGCAGAAACACCAAATTTTTCTTCCAGTTCCTTAACCATTTCTGATAGTTCAAGAACCGTCATTTTTTCGATAAAACTTATAACATCGTCTTTCGTGATTTTTTTGCTGTTGCCATTTTTTGCTACATCCTTTCCTGTATGTTTAATTTTCTTCTTTCTTCACTCTATGTGCCTCAAGCACCTGTACAAACCCCCTCGGAACAGCACTCAAAACCGTGACAAGTTGAGTCTGTACTCCAACCAGAACAGAGAGGAATTTCCCAAGAAGGATATCCCTGCTCGGTAATGCGGCCAGGGCCAATATTTGTTCCCTGCTTAAAAGTGTACCATCCAGCACACCCGCTTCGATCTCAAGCCGGTCATTCTTTTTGGCAAATTCAACAAGTATCCTAGTTGGCTCAACCACATCTCCAAAATTCATCATGAGCGCCCTGGGACCTTTAAGATAGTTATCCAGCAGGGCAAATTCCGTGTTCTTCAAGGCGATACTTAAAAGATTGTTCTTGACCACCTTAAGCTCACTGTCTGCCTTGCGCAACCCATTTCTCAGATCGGTGATATCCTTAACCTTGATACCGCTGTAATCCGCAAGAATTACCAGATTTACATCCTTAAGCTTCTTATGAAGCTCGGTAACAACACGTTCTTTAGTACTTCTATTCAATACGTGGCCTCCTTTCAATGTTTGAAGTTCAAAACCCCTTGTCGTCCGAAGACGATCAAGATTCTCTGAAAGTCAGACCGCTATACAGGAAAAGATATTACTCAAACTTCCTCATAGTCTCGGCAGGCCGACCCCGTGATCGCTTAAACATTCTGTACCTGCTGTCTCTGACTTTTTGTCTGTTTTTTTACCCAGCTTTTAAGGTATTCCTGATATCCAATGGATCTATTTTAATCCCCGGGCCCATGGTAGTGGAGAGAGAAACGGCTTTCAAATATGTCCCTTTGCTGGATGCAGGCTTCAGTTTTATTATGGATTCTACTAATGCCAGAATATTTTCCGCCAACTTGTTCGCTCCGAATGAGATTTTCCCCACAGGACTGTGAACAATACCTGCTTTTTCTACTCTGAATTCAACTTTACCTGCCTTAAGTTCTTCGACCGCGTTTTTTACGTCAAACGTCACCGTCCCAACCTTGGGGTTGGGCATCAAACCACGCGGCCCCAGGATCTTACCTATTTTCCCAACACTGCCCATCATATCCGGGGTAGCAACAATTCTGTCAAACTCCAGCCATCCGCCTTTGATTTTTTCAATAAACTCGTCCGAACCGGTGAAGTCCGCCCCGGCGTCAAGGGCTTCTCTTTCTTTGTCCCCTTTTGCGAAAACCAGTACTCTCACGGATTTGCCAAGTCCATTGGGAAGCACTACACTCCCCCTTATCATCTGATCCGCGTGCTTGGGATTTACACCCAGTTGGATGGCAACATCGGCCGTCTCATCAAATTTTACCCTTGCGGTATCTACAGCAAGTTCCACGGCTTCTTTCAACGAATAGCGTTTCCCGGATTCTACCTTTTTCTTCTCTTCCAAGTATCCCTTACCTATATTAGACATCTTCACAAAACTCCGAAGTAGATTTATTTGGCAATCTCAATACCCATGGACCTTGCAGTCCCTTCTACAATAGCCATAGCCCCATCGATATCTATGGCATTTAAATCCTCATATTTTATCTCTGCGATTTCTTTTAATTGCTTAGGGGTTACTGCCCCCACTTTTTCTCTCTTGGGATCTCCTGCACCCTTCGCAATCTTTGCCGCCTGTTTCAATAAAACGGATGTCGGCGGCGTTTTGGTAATAAAGGTAAATGATTTATCGGCATATACGGTTATCACAACCGGTATTATCATGCCTTCCTGATTCTGTGTAAGCGCATTATAGGCCTTGCAGAACTCCATTATATTGACCCCGTGCTGGCCCAGGGCAGGACCAATAGGCGGCGACGGTGTGGCCTTTCCGGCCTGAACCTGAAGCTTTATACTTGCAATAACCTTCTTAGCCATTAGATTCCCCTTTATTTATTTCCTTTTTCGAAATTCTCTTACGGTTTCTTCAGCTTTGGACAACCTGTATAAAATCCAGTTCCACAGGCGTTGATCTGCCGAAGATACTTACTATAACTCTCAATTTACCCTTTTCCGGCTTGACTTCGTCAACTACTCCATCAAAATTTGTAAAGGGACCATCCACGATCCTCACATGATCTCCAAACTCAAACTTAAACTTCGGGCTGGGTTTCAATGTACCCTCATCTATCCTGGTCTTCAGCAGTCGGACAGATTCATCAGATACAGGCGATGGTCTGTCTCTCATTCCTATAAAACCAGTAACTTTGGGGGTGTCTTTCACTACGTGCCATGTATCATCGTTCAACTCCATATTTACAAGTATATACCCGGGGAAAAATTTTCTCTTTGAAGTCTTCTTCTCGCCCTTTTTGAGCTCGACCACATCCTCCTCCGGTATCAGTATGTCGGCAAAACAATCCTGCATACCAGAAATGGCCACTCTCTCTTCCAGAGAACGCTTCACCCTGTTTTCGAAACCCGAGTACGTATGAACAATATACCAGTTAAACGCCATATCTTTAACCCAAAACCAATCTTACTATTCTGGTAAGACCAAGATCTACTATACCGAGAAATAGGGATACGATAATAACCACAACTATCACGACAGAAGTCGAGGCAAGCGCCTCCTTCGGAGTTGGCCATGTCACCTTCTTCAGTTCAACCCTTGCCTCCCTCAAGAAGTGTCTTATCCTGCTTATCACTAATTTGATCTTTTCCATTAAATAAACCCGGCAAAAACATAATGGCAGGCCAGGAGGGACTCGAACCCCCAACACCCGGATTTGGAGTCCGGTGCTCTAGCCATTAGAGCTACTGGCCTGTTCCAAATAATATATCCTCACTTTGAGATCCTGGAAACCCACAAAGGAGCATTTCCGAATTCCCACACCCCACAGCACCAACACTACCGAAAAACTCCACCACCCAGCATATCATGAAATACAAACACTTTACTTCGTCTCTTTGTGCATTGTATGACACCGGCAGAATTTGCAATATTTCTTCATCTCAAGACGATTTTTTGTAGTTCGCTTGTTCTTCGTCGTAGTGTAATTTCTCTGTTTGCACTCACCACATGCAAGAATAACAATATCTCTCATTTCAATAAGCCTGCTTTCAGCAAAATGGAGCCCACGACCAGGATTGAACTGG
>FUWD012838807.1_pt1 | contig 11348 bp, 10 predicted proteins | sample 1063281 | NCBI WGS metagenome assembly FUWD01 (sample SAMEA79048168, study PRJEB19326) | metagenome | biome: marine
CACAAAGCAAGTGGTGAACTTCTCAGTGTGCGCTGAGTGGCAAGCCAAGCCACCCCAACGCTTAATGCTGTAACGCCTAAAATGCTTGCCAAACTGGTTGGCCACGTCCATTTCCAGAGATTCTCAAAAAACCACCAGGAAATTCCGTAAGACATTATTAAGCTGAAAGCAACTCCAAACAAACCCGCAAATATTCCCAATACTGCAAATTCAATTTGTATCATCTTTTGGATATCGGAAAATCTGGCACCTAGTACTTTAAGCAAATTCAGTTCCCAGAGACGTCCCTCAACTTCATGACGTGCAATTGAAAAGACTACAACCAAACCTGCCAGAATTGAGAGATAGGCCATCAACCTAAGTGCCAAAACCATTTGATCAGATATTTTCAGAACCCGGCCCACAGTGCGTGTCACATCAATCACAGAAACGTTTGGAAAATCCTGGACTATCCGGTTTTGCACATTCAACCGGTCTGTTACGTCTAGTCCGCCTATGGAACCTAAAAATGTTCCGGGGGCATCTTCTAAGACTCCTGTCTGAAAAAGGATGAAAAAATTAGGTTGAAAACTATTCCACTGGACCCTTCGGAGGTTGATAACAACTGCTTCTATCAAAACTTCCTGCACATTAAAGGTCAACAAATCACCCAGTTTAAACCCCATTCTTTCTGCATAACGCACCTCCAAAGAAATTTCCGCCGGTTTTCCGGAATCCCAATCAAATTTAAGCGCCAGTGGACGCCCCTCCACAATCTGCTCAGAGTACGAAAGCGTTGTTCGGTATGACAGGTTCAGGTTATGTCTCCGGAAGTTCTGCTGCCTTTCCTGTTCACGGGTCAGGGCAACTTTTTCAGTGTTAACATCAAAGCTCTTACCGTTTACTTTTTCCAGACGCGCGCGTACCATTGGTGAGAGATAATTTAAGTTAACGTTTTCTGCGAACAACGTTTTCTGGAGTGGTTCCATTTGTTCCGGCTGAATGTCAAATAAAAACAAGCTTGGAATGCGAAAATCATCAGGCCTCGAGACTTCTTCCTGCAAACCCTGATAAATTTGCGGAATCAAGTTTATCAATAAGGTTCCAAGTGCCAATGCCAGAAAACATGAAATAGCGCCTGTACGGTTACGCTGAAGATTCCGGAATGCGAGACGCTTCATCGTGCTTCCTGAAGTTTGACTGAACTTTCCGGCCAGAAATAAGACAAGCCAGGCCAAACTGCCTAAAGACAGAATTGAAAGCAGCAGCATGCCCACAAAAGCACTGCCCACAATCAATGAATGAGACTGCCAGACTGACAAAGACCATGATAAAATCAAGCAGCGGCAGATAACTCAAGGCCTGTCGCCAGAAAGCAGGAGTAACATCCTGCTGTCCAATATTTTCATGAAAAAGCTGTAGAGGCTGCACATTCCGAATTTTTGAAAGCACAGGCAGGCAAAAGACCAAACTACCAACACTACCTAAAACAAGGGCAAACAGCAGGCTTCCCAGACTTAGCTGAGTTGCAAAACCACTTGGCAGAAATTGTTTAAGCAGCAAAGGTAAAAGCGGTAAAATAGCTAATGAGATGATAATCGCAATCAATGCAGCACCAGTTCCGAGCAATCCCAACTGCCACAAAACCATACGGTAGGTTTGCTGACGGGTTGCCCCCAGACTCATTAAAATCGATATTTCACGAAAACTATGAACCAGATAATTACGAAAAAGATAAGCCGCACCTATGCCTGCCAGAAATACTGCAATCATTGCCACTAAACCCAAATAATCATTGAGATAGCCCAACAGTCGACCTAAGTTGTTTCCGGCTCTTTTATGCGTAAGGATTCTTATTTTTGAATCTGATCCGTCAAAACTCTTTATTTGATTTTGCAGATCAACCACAAGTCCTGAAAGATCTGTACCATCAGGCAGACGGTACAACCTCTGATAGCTGACCCTGCTTTTTTTACTCAACAGACCTGTTTCCTGCATTTGTGAATATCCGAGATAAACACGCGGAGCAAGCCCGTAAGAAGAAAATGAACTGCTGGGATCATCAATTACAGTATCCGCAATGCTGAAACTCTGTTCACCAATTTTGATGCTTCCACCTACTTTGAGTCCAAGCATGAACAACAGTTCCGGATAAACCCAGGCTTCAGCAGACATAGACAGACTTTGTCTTATATTTTCCGCTTCCACAACTCCTTTCTTTTTCAAAACCATTTTTCCATAAAAAGGAAATCCTTCCTCAATACCTGTTATCTGCACCAAGCGTGACTGATCTTTAGATGCGACCATTGTAAACAGTGTTGTTTTGCGGGCGGATAAAGTATTTTGCGGAAAATTTGCTTCAAGAGCGTCCAAAGTTTTTTCTTCAAAGGGAAGATAGCTCGTCAGTGCTACATCTGCTCCGAGAATGGCTTGTGAGTTTTGGCCAAGATGATTATCAAGCGATTCTTTGAATGAATCCAGTGCAATGAAACCGGCGAGTCCAAGGGCGAGGTTGAAAATAAAAAAGATGCTAAATCGTCGATTATTCAGTAACTCCCTCAAGGCCAGTTTGAGCCAGAAAAACGCTGGCGGATTTTTCATTGGAAAGTTCCTGAATGTAGTGTCAACTGTCTAGAACAGCGCTGGGCCAGTTCAGTGTTGTGTGTTACCAACAGCAAGGTCATGCCTGTCGTCTGCACGAGATCGAAAAGCAGGTTGCTGACCTGTAATCCTGTCGCATTGTCGAGATTTCCTGTTGGTTCATCGGCAAGTAAAATTGAGGGACGGATAACTATTGCTCTAGCGATTGCCACCCTTTGTGATTCACCACCGCTGAGTTGATGCGGAAAATGTTTCTCACGCTCTGCTAATCCCACCTGCATAAGGGCCTCCTGTGCGCGTTGCTGACTGTCTTTATGTCCAAACATTTCCAGCGGCAGAGAGACATTTTCCAAAGCCGTGAGGTGCGGCATCAAATAAAACTGCTGAAAAATGATGCCAATGTTTTCCGCACGGAATTGCGTCAGTTTAGCTTCACTCATTGCGGAAATTTCCTGACCGCGCAAACGAAGTGAACCTGAGCTTTGACGATCCAAACCGGCCAACAGAGACAATAGCGTTGACTTACCGCTTCCTGATTGTCCAACAACCGCAACCGTTTCTCCTTCCGTAACTTGCAGATTTAAGTTTTTCAGGACTTCAATTTTGTCGTGATCGGCCTGTGGAAAAGATTTATCTAATCCCTCAATTTCAAGAATCATAAAATGTATGTTGTTAAGCTTACTTCGTTTAAGTTAAAATCAATTTTGAGTGTACATAATAACGTACTTTTAATCAAATTATGGCACGCTGTTTTTAGTATCATTTTGTATCAAATTGTAGAATCGATATTTGCTAATTCTATTTTTTTGCATTCATGTGGTTTAAGTAAATTATTATTTTTCGCTTGACTTGATCACAGTATGTTACATTATTTCGCTATGCGTTAAGCATTATCTTGAGGCAGAGCATTGTAACGAGATCATTCTCGTTTTTAACTTGGAATTGTTGTAGTTGTTGATATTTTTATAGGATAATAATTTTTAAACTTTTTCACATAGAAATCATGGAAACATTAAACATTCTACTTATCGGCGCGGGAACAGGCGCTATACTTGCGATTGTCAGTATGCTACTGATTAATGCCTCAAACTCTGAACAATATCCTCTCGGCGGCTTTCTACCAGCATTGTGGATGGTAGCTGATCTGGGAGTGGATTCTAAAGTTGTAGTGGCCGGTATTTTAATGATGGGCGGAATGACAGGTTTTTACCTGACTCTTACTTTTTGGAAGGAACGCCCCGCTGTATTGAGAAGTAACCCTGCACTGGTAACGCATACAGCACATGACACTGAAGCAGTAACCACGGACGTCCACACGACTATAACTGTCAATGGAAAGTCTTTGGCGGAGTTTCTCTGAAGATAATACTATCCTTCAACTACGCTCAGGGTAAACGACAGACACAGTGCAACGGTCACAGGGAACGATGCCGCTCAAGGCAAATTTTCGGCAGTTAAACAATTAAGCTTTTTAACTAATAATGTTGTGTTCCGGACCAAAAGGGAATTTCGTTATATTTTCCGCACCCTCTTTTGTCACAACAAGAATATCATGTTCACGATAACCTCCCGCTCCAGGCATACTTTCCGGAAGCATCACCATCGGTTCAATTGAGACGACCATATTTGGTTCCAGCACAGTTTCGATATCCTCACGCAGTTCCAGTCCTGCTTCACGTCCGTAATAGTGTGAAAGAGTCCCAAAAGAGTGTCCGTAACCAAAGGTGCGGTACTGCAGCAAATCATGTTTAACAAAAATTTCATTCAGTTCACCGGCGATATCACAACAACGCACACCCGGTTTGATCAATTCCAACCCCCTGCGGTGTACCTCAACATTAGCCTCCCAAATTTCCAGATGACGTTCTGAGGCATGATCAAAAAATAAAGTCCGTTCCAAAGCCGTGTAATACCCTCCAATCATCGGGAAACAATTTAAGCTGAGAATATCCCCTTTTTGAATTTTACGTGTACTGACGGGATTGTGAGCACCATCAGTATTAATTCCGGACTGGAACCAGGTCCAGGTATCCATGATGTCACTTTCCGGATAACGTTTCGCTATTTCACGCACCATGGTCTGGGTGGAATGCAGAGCAACTTCATGCTCCGGTACTCCTTCAGCAATTGCTTCGACACATGCCTCTCCGCCAATATCTCCGACTTGCGCGCCGTTGCGGATTAATTCAATTTCTTCCGCGGATTTGATCATACGCTGTCGCATGGTCATTTTTGAAATATCAACAATCTCTGCGTCAGGCAGTGCGGTCTGGAGTTTATTTAAATTTTCCAGATTGATGTGATCATACTCTACACCAATTCGATGGTTTCCCTGCATTTCCTGCTTTACGGCCCTGAAATAATTATCACGCTCCCAATCTGTGAAGATAATATTGTCACCAAAACCACGGCGCCAGGGTTGCCCTCCGTCAATATTAGCGGTGATGGATTTCAGCTTATCCTGTGTCACCACCAGTCCATACGGACGTCCAAACGAGCAGTAAACAAAATGATTGTAATAATTGATGTTATGGATGGAAGTAAAAAAAACTGCATCCACACTTTCTGTTTCCATCGAAGACCGCAACCCTGCCAGTCGGTTTTCCATTTCAGCGACAGAAAATATTGGCGTTTGTTTTTCGCCGTTTTTGATTGAGATAAGTTGTTCCATGACTAAGCCTCACTAGCTTGAATATTAAACAAAAACATTATTCAACTGGTTATTCACACAGACAAAGGTTGTACATTTAGAAATGTCTTTGATTTTTTTGGCACCGATATAAGTGCAGGTACTCCGGACACCACCCAGCAGATCGAGGAGTGTATCCTCCAATGCGCCTTTGTAAGGAATCTTCACCAGTTTTCCTTCACTTGCTTTATAATCTTTACCCTTTTTATCACTGTAATATTTATCAAGTGCAGTACTGCTCGCCATTCCATAAAATTCTACAGTTTTTTCACCAGTAATTTTATTTTCTGTAATGCTCCCGCTATTCTCATCATGACCGGCTAATAAGCCTCCCAGCATCACAAAATCTGCATTTGCGCCAAAGGCTTTGCTGATGTCACCTGAACAAGTACATCCACCGTCTGACATAACCATCCCGCCAATCCCATGTGCGGCATCTGAACAGTCTATAACCGCGCTCAACTGTGGTATGCCAACTCCTGCCACATTTCTGGTAAGACATGCAGATCCTCCTCCAATTCCGACTTTAACGATATCAGCACCGGACAAAATCAGTTGTTCCGTCATTTCCGGAGTACAAACATTTCCGGCAATGATAATTTTATCCTCAAATTCACTACGCACTTGCCTGATAAAATCTGAAAACTGTTCGGTGTAACCATTGGCGACATCAATACAAATGAAATTAAAATGTTTTATATTATCTCCCAGTTCGTGGAGTATCTGTAAACCTTCCGCAATGCCAATTGTAATTGCAACGTTTTTCTTGACGCTGTTCGGAATTTTGAGCATTTCTTCTGCAGTATGGAATTTATGCAAACACGTCAGTGTGTTATACTTGCTTAATATTTTTGCTGAGTCAACTGTACCAACTGTATCCATATTTGACGCGACAACCGGTATTCCTTTCCAAACCATCTTGGACCACTTAAACTTAAATTTTCTTTCTAAATCAACTTCTTTTCTGGAAGTATAATAGCTGCGTTTCGGTTTAATCAGAACGTCTGAAAAATCGTATTTGACTTCATTTTCTATATGCATTTTTAATCCGTTATGTATTCTTGCGTGTTTTCAAATTCCCATGGAAAGTGAATCCAGAGATTTTCACTATCTTTCGCAACTTCTCTCGCAAAATAATGTGGAGTAAAATTACATTCATTGTTCCACCAGAGAGAAGCAAATTTAGGAACGTCACAAAATTCTTTAATTTCGTCATTGATCTTGTGAAAGGTTTCTCCGCCATCACAAACATCATCCACAATCAGCACATTTTTGTGTTTCTGCTCAGGTGTATAAGTAACCCAGTTTGGAAAATCACGTAACGCTGTTTGAATCGGTACCATTGGTAATTGAAACCAGTGACTCAACGCTACTGCAGGAACAAGTCCGCCTCTGGAGACACCTACGATAACATCCGGTTTGAAATCCGATAATGAAACTTGACGTGCTATTTTCTGAATATCTATCAGGCATTCCTTCCAGGAATAATAGTGTTTATTAGACATATGATTTTGAAAATACTTTTAATGAAATTTAAAGAGGGATTTAAGCAAAACAGAAACACAAGCGGTTTTGTTCTTGATACATCTGCATCAAGCAAAACCAATGCATATACTACACTAAAGAACTTAGAGTTTAAAGCAGTGTTTTGACGTAATTAATTTTAGTCTGTGTCGACTAAACCAGCACCGGCTCCTGACTTGCGTGACTCCTCGGTGGAAGGAACAAGACAATGGGAAAAAAAAGAATGTATAATCGGCCATGCTTCATAGACTTGAACACCTGTTTCCAGAACACGCTTCCTGTTTTTCTCAGAGTAACTTGTTTTCCCTTTCCATTTCTCTGCCTTGAATAAACTACTCTCCACGGATTTAATTGTCACATCAGCCGCACCGGACATTAGGGAAATATGGGCAGAGTCCCAGGAAGTTTTCCAGTTTCCATGCTGAGCAGTCAAAACAGCACAGAGAGTACCTCCGGAATCCTGCCAGCAAATCTCCCAACTTCCAGAATTTAAGGCTCCAACCGCCGCAGCCAGTAGAAAAGGATGATCAACATGTTTTGCGCTAAAATACTGATTTTTATTTGAATCCGCGGCTTTTGCGGAAATCCAGTCACAGGCTGAAGGTCCGGCAAAAAGTGTGGATAGTTGTTTCTCTCCGGAAGACCTTAGTACAGTTTCAGCTCCATTTTCAGTTTGACTTGCAGAGAGAGTGCTTTGAGCTTCGTCAAGAGACTTTAGAGCATTTGCAGTAATTGCGGCAGGATCAAGACCCCCGGCTGCAATCCAAATGGAGGAACGTCCAAAATCCTCTGCTAAACCATAAGGCAGTCCCGCACCCACAGCTGCTCTGGTAAAGAAAAACATTATCTCGTTAAAAGATAAGACAATTTGAGGAGAATTCATCCGACCTCCTGTACAGGTATAACCGGAAAAGCCCATTCATCTGACTCCTTAGCAGCAAATTGATCCGGAAGCGGCGCACCCTGAAACATGGTGATACGCGTCCAAAGCTCTGATTTTGGGTCAAATTTAGACGCACCAAAAAAAGCCAGTTTGAAACGCAGCAGATCGATGGGACGCATCTCTGCGTCCACAATGTTATCCCGTATTTCTGCATAAGGAAAACGGACAACTGTCTGCACTCTACGGATAATATGACGAAATTCGGGGTAATTCTGAACAAACTCACCTACAGAAATATCAGCGGAAATGCTTTCAATTTTTTTACTCAAGAGGTAGACATCACGCCCAACAGCAAGCGGCATTTCCTGTTCTGCCCCTGGATCAGCATATCTGTCGCCAAAGCGCGGTTCCAGTTTTTCTTCGGAATAGTACCAGAAGCGTCGTTGTTTTTCCGGTTCTGTAAAGTCTATTTCCAATGCCCATGAAAATGATTTTTGCAACAATTCATTTAACTGAGTGAGTCTCATTGCCGGATCAAGTTCTGTAACGGTGGATGTATGCATAGCATCCGCCAAATCATCTACGAGTTCCCCGTGGGGTTCCAACAGGAGAGAGACTGTCAGCTCCTGGCCTTCGAGCGAAAAGTTGCTTTCTGCAAAGAGCATAACTCTCTGCCAGAGAAAGGGTTGTTTTAAATTTTCTTCATCTGCAAACCAGTTTGAGAGCTGATTCATGTCTTCACGTGTTTTTAATATCCTGGCAGTTTGTAGTTGATCCTCTACATTCCATTCAGCTATATGTTGAATTGCCCGCTGTAGATATTTGCTGAATAAGGACAAGGTTTCCGGAGTATGTGATTCAAGTGTGATAACTCTTGAAAGCGCTGTTTCACGCGCCAGCACCCAGTTATGAATCAATACAGGATGTTTGATCAGAAATGGAGCCATGCCCAAACCGGTGGCATTGCCGATTCCGAGATATTTGCTGATTTCCGGATTTAAGCTGACTGCTTTTCCGCCGCCACGCAGTTTTGCGACATGTTCAACAAGTTCGATTGTGAACCAGCGAAAAAGATAAACCGTGAGCAATTCCACCTGAAATGCTCCTCGAGTTTCCGGACGCTTTGATATTTTCTCTCTGTCTGCGCAACCGAATTTACCACTGCCGTAAACCGCTGTTGTGCGCATCAGATAACCTACAGAAGCTAAAAATTCAACATCGGGCTGTTTTCCTTCAGACAAACATGAGACCACATGTTCAAACAGACGCAGACTTTTATTGGCACGTGCCAGCACAAGTTCACTTGGACTGAAGCGTCCTGCTTCCTGCTTTGGAGTGTTTAGGGAGAGTCTTTTAATGTCCGCTTCTGTCGGAACCCCATCGAAAAGGTTGAACGTCGCATCCCAGACCTCTGCAACAACACGGTCCGTCCGCATTTCCGGTGCTATTGCATTTGTAAAAGTAATCAGCGAATATGTACGTTCCGGAGTATGGACAGCATAAACCGAAACTCCGTAACCGTCTTTATCAACGTCAAAACGGATTTTCTCAAACTTCCATTTTTCTCTGGATATTCTGCGGGTTAGACTGCGCATAAAACTGAGGCGGGTTTGGAATGAGGAACCCATTCTGGACAAACGCATTACATTTTCCGGTGAACGCATTCCTCTTGTAGCAACATTGGTTGACTCAGACATATTCGCTTCCATTGCTATTTTTGCGTACCAAAAGATTTTTCAAAGAATTCGAACCAGTTAAGTCCGGCAATGCGCTCTACTTCATTTTCTGAAAAACCTGTTTTCCGCAAACAACTGAAAATATTTTCAAAATCACGATTGTCACGAAACCATACCGGCTGTTCCGGAAAACCTGATAAATTTGCGGAGCCCTCACCGAAATCTCTTTCATTGCTCCAGGTACCGTTTCTCATCCACTCAACCACGCTGTCAGGCTGGTTTTGACATAAATCACTACCGATACCGATTCGCTCAACTCCGATCATTTCCGCGGTCCTAGCGATCATTGCGCAGAAATCTTCCAGCGAACACGCTGATTTATTTTTCAGATGATGCGGATACATTGAAAAACCGAGCATTCCGCCGCTTTCAGCAAGTGCTATTAAAACATCATCCGACTTGTTCCGCAGCGCCTCACACCAGAAAAAAGGATTTGCATGAGTGATGGCAATCGGTCTTGCAGAAATTTCAATGGCTTCTAGAGTTGAACGAGGCGCAGAATGGCTCATGTCTACAACCAGCCCAACCCTGTTCATCTCTTTGATCACTTGACGTCCCATCCTTGTTATTCCGGGATCATCTTCTTCGTAACAGCCTGTTGCCAGCAGACTTTGATTGTTGTAGGATAGTTGCATGAAACGCACACCAAGTTGATGGCAAATTTCAACTAAACCGATATTATCCTCAATCGGCGAGCAATTTTGAAAGCCAAAGATAATTGCTGTTCGCCCCTCATCACGTGCTTTCAGCACATCCTCTGCACAGCGTCCCTGAAAAATCAACTCTGAATGCTGCTCAAAAAGACGGTTCCAGGCAATCACATTCTCTACCATTTCCTGAAAATCCTCGTGGTAGCATATTGTCGCATGAACAGCCGCTACTCCGCCTTCATTCATCTGCCGGAAAACTTTCTCTGACCAGTTGTTGTACTGGAGTGCGTCTATGATTAAAGGCGATTTAGAATTTTTCATAGCTTTATTTAATCGTCTGTGGAAAAAGCAAATAAACTAATATTTACGTTTGATTTTCGCACCATTATAAAGAATATATGAGTAATTTTCATCAGCAAGTTTGCGCTGAGAAACCGAGAGTGGATCCATATCAAATTGAGGTCGATACAAGTTCAGACCATCACGATCTTGCCTTTGCTTGCCGCGTATGTGCATCCACATATTTTTGCCAACAATTTGTTCTACTTCGGGAGACATATAGGATTGCAGAGCAAAACCTATTCTTCTGTGCTTACTTTTGTTCGGCTTTGAACCATGAATGACAGCACCATGGTGAATTGACATTTCACCTGGTTTCAGGATCAAATCAACAAGCATTGATTCATCAACATCTTTTACAACTTGCCCACGTGTTAAGATATTATTTTCAGCAAATGTATCTTCATGTTTACGGATATTTTGCTTGTGACTGCCAGGAATCATAGTCATACAGCCCATTTCTATATTGCTCTGCGTTAATGCAATCCAGGGTGTGAGGAAGTCACAACTGTTCATCCCCATGTAGGTTGCATCCTGATGCCAGCTCACAAAGTGATCGGTAGCAGGATCTTTGCTGAACATCACTGATGCCCATAAGGAAATGTCCGGACCAAGCAAATCTTCTACGGCATCCACGATAACGCTGTTGTGAGCTAATTCATCAAGAAATGGAAATATCAGGTGCAAATTATTGCGATTTTCCGGATTTAAATCTTGCGGAAACTTTTTTTCTGCTTCTTCAAGTTTTGTCTTAATTGAGCATGCTTCGTCTTCAGACATGACTCGAATCGGCGACACAAAACCATTTTCATGGTACTCTTGAATTTGATCTGCTGTTAAAATTTTTGACATTGTGATTAGCCTACAATTATTTTGAATCGTAAATCTTCTTTATTCTGCAAGTACAAAAATTCGAGTATAGTTTTACTGTGTATGTTATTGTTAAA
>FUWD013023252.1_pt1 | contig 11344 bp, 3 predicted proteins | sample 1063281 | NCBI WGS metagenome assembly FUWD01 (sample SAMEA79048168, study PRJEB19326) | metagenome | biome: marine
GGGGTCGCGCTGCTGCGCGCAGGCGAAGGCAGCTGAGTGACGCACGTGGCATCGGAGGGTGGCGATGGCGGCGGCGACGTCGGGGTCGGTAGCGACGTTGGCGTCAAAGTCGGGATGATCGGCGGGGGATCGCTGGCTAATGGTGGCGGTGGCGGCGGCGACGAGTCGAGACACGCCATCGGCATCGGAATGCAACTTCCCGGGCTTGTGCTCCACGGTAAAGTTGTATTCCTGAAGGCGCAGAGTCCAGCGTGTGAGGCGGGAGGAGATGCCACCTGAGACGGTCTCCTTCATAGTGTGAAGCCAACGGAGGGCAGAGTGGTCGGTGATGAGGCGGAAGGACCGGCCCCAGAGCCACGGCCGGAAATGCTTGACTGCTTCGACGACGGCTAGCAGCTCGCACTCCGTGACCGTATAGTTGCGCTCGGGTGCGGTGAAGCGGCGGCCATAGTAGGCGACGGGGCGCTCGTTGCCGTCGTCGTCCAACTGCTTAAGGCACGCACCGACGCCCGTGCCGGTGGCGGCGTCGGTGGCGAGGATGAACTCGCGGTCAGTGCGGGGGTAGGCGAGGACGGGGTCAGAGACCATGGCGGCGATGAGGGCGCGGATGGAGGCTTGGGCGGCGGGTTTCTGAGACTCGGTTGGAACGTCCACACCGAGTTTGGTTAAGTCGACCAGCGGCGAGGAGATGACTTGGAAGTCTTCTATGTGGTTGCGGTAGTAGCCGACCATACCTAAGAAGGAGCGGACGGCTTCCAAGGAGTTGATGGAGGTGGGGTCGATGTTGTTGATGGCAGAAATCTTCTTGGGGTCGAGGCTCACGCCGTCACGGCCGCAGATGTGCCCTAAGTACTCGACGGAGGTGGCGAAAAGGTGGCATTTCTTCGGCTTGCATCGCAGACCTGCCCACTCGAGCCTCTCGAGCACCTTCTCGAGACGTTGCATAGACTGCTCAAAGGCTGCTTCCTCTGTGTCGCCATTGGCCCAGATGATCACGTCGTCCAAGTAGGGCAAGCAGATATCCCAAGAGAGGCCGTGGAGGGTGGCGTCAATCATACGTTGCATGTAGGATGGTCCTGTCATTAACCCAAACGGGAGCACGTTGAACTCCCACTTGCCCTTAGCGGTGACAAAAGCGAGACGTTCGCGATGGCTTTCCTTGACGGGGAGATTCCAGAATCCGGCGGTGAGATCGAGGGCGTGGTAGATTAGATTCTTGGCGAGGACACCGAGGGCACGCGGGGCGTTGGCGATGGGGTCATGGGGGCCGGACGGGCCCGTGGGGGCTTCCTCGGAAGGTTCGGCGGCGCCGGTGGCAGCGTCATCGAGCGCCTTACCCAGGTGCTCAATGGCGTCGTCGGTTCGCGGCAGTGGGGTGTCCATTACCACGAGCCGAGAGTTGACGTCGCGAAGATCGACGCAGAAGCGAGGTTCTCCGGATTTCTTGCTGACGAGGACGACTCGGCTAGCCCATTGAGAAGTGCTCTTGCGGATGATGCCTTGCGCCTCCATATCCTCGATGGCTTTGTCGGCGATGGCTTCAGCGGCGGGGCCAAGGCGGGAGGGGGCATGGCGGACCGGGGTGGAGCCGGGCTTCAGGTCGACGGACACCTCCACAAGGTGGGTGGCGCCGGGGACCTTCGAGTCGCTGGAGAAGGCACGGTGGCGGCGGGCGAGGAGGTCGTAGACGCGGCGGCGTTGTTCGGGGGAGAGGATGGATGATTCATCGATGTGGGCTTCCTCTATGGCGGCTTTCATGGAGGCGGGGAGGCGGTCCCACGTGCTGGAGGAGGCGGTGGTGTCACGCTCGTGAGCGACAATGCATTCGAAATCGATCTGGCAGATGGGGATGAGGGAACCGATGGAGCGGTCGCGGTGGGTGACGTTGAGGAGCTGAACGGGCACCTTGCCGTCCTTGACGAAGGCGAGGGAGCGGCCGACCTCGAGCCCGTGGTCGAGCCCGTGGCCGTCAGGGCAGCGGGAAATGAGGATGGGGCCAGTGTAGCCCTCGAGGCGCTTAGGGACTGGCAGGAAGGTGGTTCGCATAGTGCGGGCGGGGACCGAGACGGGTGAGACTGAGTAGAGGAGGTTAGTGAAGGTGCGGATCTCTTCCCAGGGGGAGAAGGTGTAGCCGGTGGGAGGGGCGGTGTACTGGGCACGGTCGTCGAAGGCATCGGCGACGCGGGGATTGGTGGGGGCGGTGGCGTCCTCAGTGGCTGATGGAGTGGGTGGTTCTGTAGCGGATGGCTGGGGAGTAGGTGGCGATGGTGGCCCTGATGGCGGAGGTGGGGGAGGTGAGGATCGCCCTGATGGCGGAGGCTCTGAAGGTGGCGGAAGTTGACCAGATGGCTGTGGTGAAGGGTGTGGGGGTTGGCTGGTGAGCTGCGGTGGAGGCGGTGGGGAAGGCTCTGACTGTGGGGGTATGGGGGATGGGGGTAGCCCTGATGGCTGAGGCAACGGAGGTGGTGGTGGTCCTGGTGGCAGAGGCGGTGGCGAAGGGGTGTAGGGTGGCTGCTCGGGGGCGGCCCGGCGTCCCTCCCCACCTAGCGGTTTGCCAGGGGGCAGGCCGCTACTCACAAGGGGGCCGCTCGCGAGCGTGTCGGCGACGGAGGCGACGGCGTGTCCGTCGACGTGGGTGGCTCCGGCATAAGGGAGGCGGAGTTGGTGTGCGAGGGAGCGCGCGGGGGAGAGGTGTGGGGTCTGACCGGCCGTCATGGTGGCGGCGAGGACGGTCAGGAGGGCGGCGGATGGTGCGGGCGCGGAGGCGGCAGGGGTATACGAGGGGGCGGGGGCTACGGAGGCGATGGTGAGTGGGCCGTGGACGAGCGGGGCGTCGAAGGGTCCATCAGGGTGGTTGAGGGAGATGTGACCGGGGGTAGCATCGGAGGGGAGGGCGGGGCAGATTTTGGCTTTCCACCTGGCAAGGAAATCGTTGCCGAGGATGAACAGGTTGCCGCCTTCGACGACGAGGAAGCGGTGGCGGTATGGGCGGCCGGAGATGGTGAAGACGATGGTGACGTATCCCAAGCAGAGTAGCGTGCCACCGTTGGCACCGCTGACGTGAGGGATGGCGGTGGGGGCAGTGGGGAGCCAATCGACGGCGGCCCCTGGCGGGAGGTTATGGAGGAGCTGGTTGGCGACCATAGAGGTGAAGGCGCCCGAGTCGCCCATGCCCGAGACGAGGGCTGAAGCAGCGTTGACTCGGAAGGAGCGGCGGCGAGAGTCGGCTACCTGTGCGACACGAAGGTCGGCGAGGTATGCACAGCGAGCGTCCTCGTGTTCGACTGAGGAGTCGGCGACGTCGGACTCGCTGAAGTCAGCGGAGGTGGCAGAGGTGGCGGTGGAGTCGTCGGAGGTGGGTAAGGCAGGGCGTATTGCGGCGATGGTGTTAGGCGAAGGAGTGGGGGCGGGGGTGCCTAGGGCAGAGGAGAGGAGTTCGGCGGGGCCACCGGCAAGGTGGACGCGGTGGCACAGCTCGCTGGCGGGCATCCAATCCCAGCCGTACATGGCGTCGTCAGGGAGGACTGGGAACTCCGGCGGGCGCTGGAGGACGGTGATTTCGGCATGGGCGGACAGGCCGTGGCGAATGGAGGCACGGCCGGCTGCGGCTGGAGGGGGAAGCTGTGCGGCAAGCGGGAATCCGCGTGCGACGACCTGATCGTAGGTGGGCAGGAACCAGTCAGAGGGGGAGGCATGGGTGCGTTCGTCCCAGCGGTTGGAGAGGTCGTGCCGAGCGAGGACCATCAAGCCCAGCTCGGACGGGCGGGTGACGGCAAGGTAGTGATGGGCCGTGGTGGCGTGCGCCGCACGTGGGCGGCGGGGCGTGGGACGGTGGACGGCTGGTTGCTTCAAGGGAGGTGGCGGCTGCGGCGATGCGGGTCGCGAGGGCGATGGAGTGACGGTAGGGGACGGTGGCTCTGAAGCTGGAACGGGGGGGAGGAGCAGGCGACGTGGGACGCGAGACGGCCCGCGAGGATGCACGTGAGAGGAAGCGGGGGTGGTGAGGATGGTTGGGATTGTATAGAGGGGGAAGGTTGCGAGGGCGGAAGCACCACGCGATCTGGAGGACGGTGGCGGCGGCGTGGCGGCGCTGGACATACTGACGGGCGACGCGCTGGATGAGCAGCAGGTTAGGGCGAGGGCTAGAGTCCTTAGGTGCGGCGGTAGCGAGGGCAGCTACCACGCGAGGGGGCGGTGGAGCGGGGGCGGCGGAGACGAACCGCAGGAGGGGTTGTTGGACGAGGCGCTCACGAGCGGGGAGGGAGGCGACATGGCGCAGAGTGGCGCGTAGCGAGGATGACCACGTGGGTAGCTGGGGGTTGGGGGTGGCGTTGCCGCACATGGGCTGACCGACCCCGCGGCGGCACTCCGGTTTGGCTAGGTGGGCGTAGGTGCCCTTCAGCGCCTGCTTGCTCTGGCCTTTCTCGACGATCCGCTTGGCGGCAGGAGCGTGAGTGCGCATGGCACGGCAGGATTGGCAGCGTTCTGTCTGCTGGCGAAGGAGCAAGGCGATCGCTTCGGGCACGTCAGTGACGGTGATGCGCTGGGCGGCGGCGACGAGGTGCTGGTGTGCGGGTGAAGAGAACTTGGCGCGCTTGAAGGTGGTGGTGGCCCGGAAGCGGCGGACGGCAGACGGGCCAGGAGGGCAGGCGGCAGCGACGGCTTGGGCGTCGATCTCATAGCTGGCGGGAGGGGCTAAGGGATCAGAGGAGATGGGGTTGGTGGTGATGGTGGTCTCGCCGACGGTGGAGAGTGCTTCAAGGCGGGCGAGGCGAGTGCTGAGGAGGAGTTGGGCGTCGTCACTGAGGCGGCGCCACGAGAAGGGAGCGGTGGGTTCGGCGGAGGTGGGTGAGGGGGACCACGCCCACCACCGCCCGTTGCGCAGGTGCAGGCGGCGGATGCGGCGGTGAGGCTCAGCAGGCGGGTGATCGGCGGGCTGCGAGTCGCTGGCGGCGGAGGCGGTGGGGATACCGTCATGCAGGAGGGGATCGACGGGAACGGGGTTGCGCGGGGGTGGAGGTTTGACCGTGGGGGTGGCTGCGGCGATGGTGAGGGCCGCGCTAGGGCGACCTTCAGGCACCGTCGATCGGCGGACAGCCTCGAGCGAGAGACGGTCGGCGAATGGCGTGGGAGGGGCGGACAGCTGAGTCACCTGGAGGGTGAGGGTCTCGGCGGCGCGCTGGCAGCTGCTGACGGCGCAAGGCGCGGCGTGTGAGGTAGCGGGGAAGGGGATGGGCCAAGTGTGGCCGTGGGGGCACACGCAGGTGAAGGTGTGGGGGGAGGAGAAGGAGGTGACAGTGGGGGCGGCGGCGGCGGCACTGGCGAGGGGAGGAGGGGGTAAGGGGGTTGTCGCGGGGCGTGACGAGCTGGGGTTGGCTTCGGCGTGGTCGTAGTCAAGGGCGATGGCGGGAGGCTCGCTGATCACCATGGTGGGGGCAGAGCCGGCGGTTTGCGGGAGGGTGTGGGTGATGGTTAAGGGCTCGGAACGGCGTTGCGCCGCTTGGGCGGTGTGGGTGGAGACGAGGTCCCAAAGGGAGGAGCGGTCGTGGCGGTCGTAATGGCTGCCGGGGAGGTGGTGGGAGCTTAGCCATTGCAAGACGACCGGGGTCCACTGGAGGGCGAGGGCGGCGCCGATGCCGCGATACGAGCGACCCCTAAGGGCTCCCCGTTCGGGCGTCTGCGGGAGGGCTGCACGGGTGTGGGCACGACCGGGTACCGGATGTGTGGGCGTGATGGGCGGGAGATTGGTGGTGGTGTGGAAGCCGGTGTTTTTGGTCTCACCATGACCATGGTGATAGGGCTGAGTGTAGAAGGCGGGTCGCTGTCCTCCGATGGCTTCACGAGCGTGACGGTGCATGACTGGATTCTCCATGGCAACGAACACGGCGCGAGTGGCCATACAGCGGCGGAAGTCGGCGGCGGAGGCGACCATGTCGTCCCACCTGGTGTGGTCGGAGTACAGCCATTGTACGCCTGCGAGTGAGAGAAAGGTGCACGTGGGGTGACCGATGACGAGGTCGGCTCCGGTGTCCTGCACTAGGGCGGAGTCACCAATGACGTGGGGGATGGTGGGGTCCTCAGAGGGCGATAGGTCATTTGTGACGACGTCGCACCCAGCCTGTTTGAAATACCCGGCGATGATGGCGGATGATTCCTGCAGGAGAAGGACGCGAGGGCGGCGGAAGCCTTGGCTGATGTGGCGGTCAATGGTCTGGCGGATGGCGGTGAGCTGCGAGGCGATCTGATCGGCGTGCTCAGGCTGAGGGTCGACTGGCGGGGCTGGCGGGTTGCGGTAGGCACGGTCAAGGATGGTGGCGGCGCGGCGGACGTCGATGGGGGCGACCTGGCGCGCACCACGAGCTCGTGCTAGGCGGGTTGCGTGATCAAGGATATCGCGGACGGTGGGAATGGAGTGGGACGGCTGGTTGCGCTGGACGGCGGCGATGGTGATCTGGCGGGTGCGGTGGCAGGCGGTGTTGACGGCGGAGAGGGTGGTAACGGTGGGGGGCGGTGGAGATATCACGCGTGCGTGCCACATCATGACGAATGCTGGCGGGGCGGCAAGGTGGGGGTAAGGTGACCAAGGGGTGGGCGTGTTGGTGGGAAGGCGATGGTGGTGGTGGTGGCGAGGGCGCTGGCTCGATCCTGATCGCTTGCGCGGACGCCAGAGCCATTCGCCCTTTCTGATGTCGTCGTAGCTGCTGGGTGGAGTTGCGGGAGGGGGCGGACGCGCTGAGGTGCGAGGGAGGTGGAGTGAGTTGGGGGGCGATAGCACAGCGTGCCGTAGGGCGGCAAGGGGGAGATAGGCGTAGCCGGGGTGCTGAATGGCGTGCGGCCCGGCGAGGCCGTGGTTGTCGTACGACTTGGGGTGCGGCATGCGACCAAACTGGCTGCAATACGCCGCGAAGGGGACCCACCTGCAGTCGGGCAGGCTGGAGATGGGGTGAAGCTTTTCATCGAGGGTGTCCACTTCGGAGAGGAGCCGATCAGCGGCTCCCCACGGGACGTGTGCAACGATGAGGGGGGAATCGGGGGTGATGAGGCGGCGGGCAAGGGCTGCAGCGAGGGCGCTGGTGGTGCGCCTGTTGGGGGCGAGGAATCCACGAGTGGATAGGTGGGACATGGCGGTGTGGGCGGAGGTGGAGGAGGAGAGGGGGAGGGGCTCTAAGGAGCGGCGGCCGGTGTGGTGGACGAGGTGGATGAGCACTTCCGTGCCCGATCGCGACTGGCGAGCGAGTAGGAGGCCGCTGGGTGGTGGGGGAGTTAGGGCTTGGCGAGCTGCGATGGCGGCGGCGATAGCGGTGGGAGCGATGTGGCTGGAGCGGCTGCGGTGGCCGGCGAGGGTAATGGAGGGGTCTGCCCATGTGGGCGCGGGTGCTGCGGGCAGCGGCGGGATGGGAGTGGGAGCGAGGGTTGGGAGGGTTGGAGGCCGGATGGCTGCTGGTGAGGGGGTTGATGCGGGGGTGCGGGGTGGAGGCGGACGGATGGAGGGGTGCCGCAAGGGCGCTGTTTGGGATGGTAGGCGTGGTGGTGGTTGCCGAGATGGCGCTGGGCATGCTGAGAGTGCTGAGGATTGCGGCGGTGGGGCCGAGGGTGGTGAAGGTGAGATGCGTAGTGGAGGCGGGAGAGGGGGTGGAGCTGATGGTGGTTGCCGAGTTGGCGCTGAACATGCTGGTGATGCTAAGGATCGTGGCGGTGGGGCCGAGGGTGGTGACGGTGAGGTGCGTGGTGGGGGCGGCAGGGGAGATGGGGCAGGTGGAGGAGTTGAAGTGAGCGGAGGAGGTGGTTGCCGTGGGGGCGCATGGAGTGGCGGTGGTGTTGGCCGTGGTGGCGCGGAAGTGGTAGTTGGGGAGGAGGTATGGGGCGGTGGTGGCGGTGGGGGAGGTGGTGGCGGCTGCAACGCGGGCGCAGCATGAGGGAGCGGGAATGGTGGAGATGGTAGGTGTCGGCGCAGTGGCGCGGGTGGGGGATGCGGGGTGGGAGGGCACGCCGCTGTGAGGCTCGGCGACCGTGGGCGTGGGGGTGGCACAGAGGAGGCGGAGGGCGGCGGCTTGGCAACCAAGCTGTCGTCATCACTCTCCCCCCCTGAAGATGCGCCGCCGGCTTCTCACTTCTTCTTCTTGGCCTCAACTTCGCCGACGCGCTTAGCGTCGAGCACGCAGACGAGCGGCCATATCATCTCGCCCATCATGAGCGCCTTGACCTTGGGCGTATCGCAGCGCGTCGGGTTGTGCGCGCCGCCCTGCGGGTTGCGGAACATGCACGCCAACTCAGGGCAGCACTGGCCGTCGTCGCCTGCGTACGCCTTGTGGCGCTCCGGGTGGAACGGCTCGCCGTGCGCGCAGCCGAGGCACGACCAGTCAGGCCAGCAGGCGCGGTCCTGATCAGCCTTGGCGATGTCGGAGGAGAAGGAGGGCTCGGCCGGCTCGCCGACGCCGCCCCACGGCGCCCGAGGCCGCACCTCGCCGAGAGCTTCCTTGACGCGTACGTCGTCGGTCTGCTCGTAGAGCGCAACAACCTTGTCCTGCCGGACGTCGAGGCAGGCGTACACATCCTGCTCGTCGAAGGAGTCGGGTATCGTCCAGCCCTGCCGCTTGAAGTCGGCGAGGGTCGGCAACTGCGCCAGGCGCTCAATGGCGCGAGCCGAGGCGGCACGCACCATCTTGGGGTAGACGCCGCGCCGCTGGCCTATGTTGGTGAACGCCTTGATCGCGCCCGACGGGTTGCCGGCGGGCGGGCCGTTGCCCTTGCCGCCGCCCGGCGAGCCGGCGCCCTTGCCGCCCTTGCCGCCACCGCGCACACCAAGCGGCGTCCCTGACGCCGGTCGGGTCGGCGGCGGGAGCATGGAGGCGCCGGTGCCGAGCGCCGCGACGACGCCCTGCTGCGAGAGCTGCTGGATCTGCTGCTGAAGCTGCTGAATCTGCTGCTGCTGCGTGCGGTCGGCGCTGCCGGCTGCTGCCACTGTGCGGCGCTGCTTGTCGGTTGCGTCTTTCTGCTTCGCCGCCTTCCGGAGCGCGTCCTCGCGGTGGACCCATCCCTCCGCCTCGGCGTTGCGCATGACGCTCATGTGCATGTAGAGGGTCACCGTGTCGGGCTTGTCGGTCGCCGAAGCCGTCCGCCGGCTCAGCGTCTCGCAGATATCCACGTAGAGCGGCGAATAGTAGTCCTCGTGGAGCTCCTCGTACTTCTCGTGGATCGCCTTGGCGCGCTGCTGATCGTCGTAGAGGGTCTCCACCGTCAGGCCGTTCTTGCCGTGCGGGTCGAACTCCTTGATCGCGGTGTGCTCCACCAGCTTCCCCGTCTGCACCACGTCGGACGCGCGCGTCAGCGAGCCCCATCCGGAGTCAGGCTTGGCGTCGATCTTGGCGGTGCCGACCATGGTCTCGTCAACCTTGGCGAGGAAGACCTCGGCGGGAACGTTTAGCGGGATGTCGGAGCGGTCGGCGAACAGGTAGCTGCTGGCGGCGGAAGTGAGCTCTTCGACGGCCCGCCGCAGCGACCTCTTGATCTCGGGGCACTGCGCGTTGTGGACGAGGCCCGTCATCGCCTGCAGCATCCGCTGGCCCGGCGTGCCGTGGTGGACGAGCTGCTGCAGCATCCGCTTGAGGTTGACTCGAGAGCCGTCGCCGTCGCCAAGATACGTGGCCCTGCGCTTGCTGACGTCGCCGTCCAGCGACTTGGGGAAGAACGCCTTGTCGGTCTCGCACTTCGTGCACAGCGAGGAGACCGCCTTGTGGTCACGGAGGCGCAGCGCCAGCGGACGAGAGACGGAGACGCGGTGGGGGGTGCTGCCGGCACCGGTGGTGTCGACATGCAGCAGCATGGTGTTGCGGATAAGCTCCGAATCGGTGGTGGTGGAGGCCAACCTGGTGACGTTGATGATCTCGTCCTGCGTGAAGCCGATGGTCGCATGACCGCCGACCAGCTGGCCGACGATGATGGGCGGGGCGGCGGCGTCGGCGTACGAGGCGGCGCCGGAGCTGGGCGCCACTGGCGGCGGGGTGAGGTAGCGTGGCGGGCAGCGGCACGGGTTCGCCCATGGGCGGGCGTCGCAGTGGCAGCAGGCGCTGCCGCCGCAATGCGGGCAGACGCCGTAGAGGTGCTGGCAAGGAGGCTGGGGGTTAGACGTCGGGATGACCGGCGGTGGAGCGGGGGCAGGCGATGGAGCAGGCGCCGGCGGCGGCGCAGGCGCTGGAGCGGGGGCGGGCGCCGGCGTGGGGATAGGGGGCGATGCCATGGCAGCGTGCCATGCGGCGAGGTGCGCCGGAAGTTCGGCAGCGGGTACGACTCGAGATGGTGGGGGAGCGGGCGCGGCGGGCTGCGACGATGGTGGCGGCTGAGGCGAGGAGGGCTGCAGGGAAGGGCGGTGGTGGCTGTACTGCCGGAGCAGGCGTGGGCTGCGGAAGCGGCGGCGGCGGCTGTGAGGGACGGGGAGGCGAGGGTGGTGGCAACGAGGGAGGGGGAAGAGCGGAGGCGACATGGGTGGCGGCGGCGGCGGAGTCAGCGGCGGCGCTCAGCCGCTGGTTGTCGAGCTCGAGGGCCCGCGCCTGCTGATGTAGCTGCTCAAACCGTGCGCGCACATCAACGTACGCGGCCTCTAGCTCGACGCGCCGCTCGTGGGCTGCAGCCGACTGCTGCGCAAGGAGTTCGAATGCATCACGCAGACCTGAGCACTCGTCGGACGACTCCTGCAGCTTGCATCTGAGCTCGAGGGCTTCCCGCTGAGCGAGATTGGCGGCGACGCGCTGCTGATCTGTCTGTGCCGTCTGGTTGACGCTGGTGCGCTGCAAATCCACAACCTGCTGCTGCAACGTTGCGACCTGCCCATCGCGCACCTGCAGCATGCCCTCGAGCTCTGCGATGCGCTGCTCGTGCGCCTGCTGGGCGCTCAGCTGAGCTACACTCGCCTCGGCCACTTGGCGCTCTCGATCAGCAACGTGTGCCTGCATATACTGCAGCTGCTGCTGCAGGTTCGTCTTAGCGAAGGCTTGGGCCTCATCCAGGCGCTTGCGCATCGCGTCCTCGATTAGGTGACACTGCTGCGTGTGCTTCTGCTCGAGCGCATCAGCCTGCGACACCAGAGCGAGCTCGTGCTGAATGCGCGCATTCTCTGCTGAGAACTGGACTGCTTCCAGACGACGCCGCAGGTCGGCGGCCATCGCCGTGGCTGCGGCTGCGCTCTGCTGCATCTCGGCAAGGCGTTCCCCGCTCTCGTCGGCCAGCACACTGAGCTCGACGCGCTGCGCCTCGGCGCGCTCAAAGTCCTGCTGCGCGCGGCTAAGTGCATCCTGCAACTCTGCGCGCTCGCGCTGCCGCTCCAGGTGGAGCTCACCGATCTCGTTCT
>FUWD013400122.1_pt2 | contig 11336 bp, 23 predicted proteins | sample 1063281 | NCBI WGS metagenome assembly FUWD01 (sample SAMEA79048168, study PRJEB19326) | metagenome | biome: marine
TAATTAGAGAATTAGATTATTTAAATACTTGTTGTAATTTTAATATGATTACAATATAAGTAAAAGTTTTTAAATACTAATTTCCATTGATAACTATGACTGACTACGACGACGAGTTTAATCCTGATTTAGAAATAGAAAATGTTGGTTATGGAAACAAAGGGGGTTTTGATAAACCAGGCATTGTTGCAACATCTGTTTATAGTTCTATAGCAAAAAGAAGCGTGGAGATGCGACCAGGATATACAACTTATATAAAAGATAAGTTTGGAAATGTTTTTGCAAAAGTAATTCCAGATACAAGAAAAGAATACATTGGTTCTATAATTGCTTTGACTGCTTTACTTAGTTCTGAGATAGAATCTTATAAAGAAATAAAAGAAATTTATGAAAAATTTAAAACAGAAAAAAATAAAATTAAAGAAAAATATTCTTATGTTGAAAAAATATTTGAAATAGATTATGATAAAGATAAAAAACCAAGAATGGATTTCAATGGTTCATATATACCGAAGACAACTTTAGTTAATGGTGGAAGAAAATGGATACCTGAAAAGACAGACTTACTTTCAACACCAACTACTGTAATTAAAAAAGGATTAGGTGGAACAACAACAAAACAATTAGTAATAGATAGAAAAATGGGGGTTTGGGACCATAACATAGATGCTTACTGGGAAGATATGATAGAACTTTGTGATGATTGGTTTGCAACAATCAATACTCTTATTTCAGGGGAAGATTATTTAGATAACTTTGGAAGAGGAATAACAATGTAAAATGGTAAGAAGAGTTGATTTTGTTTCAATGATTAGAAATGCAAAAGAAGCAGGTTTGATGTTAGATTTTCTTATTTATAGATTTAAGAAAGGTTTCTCGTCGTTAATATTAGTTGTTGGTGCAAGGGGGACTGGAAAGAGTTCAACTTGTTATAGATTATCTGAAATGTATAATGAAATACTAAATCCAATTAGAGAAAAAATAATATAGAAAAAAAGAGTTTGGAAAGTTGGTAGATTCACATTTAGGTCTTGTAGAGTTTGTTAAGAATGCTAAAATGGGTGATGATTGTATTTTAGAAGAGATTAGTGTTCTTTATCCGTCAAGAAGAAGTATGTCTAATGATTCTGTCGGTGTTTCACAGATTTTTGATATAATTAGAAAGAAAAGATTAGTTATTTATGCAAATACACCAATGGCATTGGCTGCAGACAAGAATATTAGAAGTTCTGCTAATGCAATGGTACAAACTTACAAAATAATTAAGCAAGAGCAAGTAGTTCTTTCAAGATTCTGGAAATTACAACCTAATTTTTTATCTGGGAAGATTTATATGCATGGATTTAAGAAAAGAGGCAAGAAAGTAGACTTTATGTATACTAAAATGCCTGATAAAGATAGTTGGAAGGAATATGAGTTAAGAAAAGACAATTTTATTGACGAAACTTATGATAAACTACTTAGAAAAGCAGAATTAAAGAATGAAAAGGAATTAAAAGAGCTTGGGTATGGTAAATTACAACGAAAGCCACTTACAGATAAGCAGAGAGAGGTTATGGAGCTCCTGGTAGAACATAATGGACTTGAAGTTGGAAAGATACTCGGAATAGATAACACTTGTGTATCAAAACATAAGGTTTCAGCAGAAAAAAAGGGATATACTTTGGAAGAATTTAAAAAGAAAATAGTTTTAGAACCTATACAAGTATATAATGATAGTTTTCCTAAGATTAGTCCTATATTGGTTCATTAGTATTCCATGTCTATTGTTTACCTTAAATTATTTAGTATCAAGATAAAAATCAGTTCAAGATAGTCCTTTAATTAATAATAAATAGCAAACTTTAATCTTTTCTATCTAATTAATAGGAACAGGCAAAGGATAAGACCAACCATCAGGATGGTAGTTATATATAGGAGAACCATCACAAGTATGCGTCAGCGACGAGTAATCCATTTTATATATACCATTAGTTGATTCACAGAAAGACATAGCACCATAAACTTCATTACTTATTAATAATAAACATACAATAGAAATAATAATTCCAATTACAATTACCAAACTCCAAACTTGTTCTTTGTGCGTTAAATAAAACTCAAGTATCTTTTCAGTTCGCTGGTTCATTTTTAAAATTAGGATTAAAAATAAAATCATCTGAAACTTCAAACGCCCAACCACCTTGTGTGAATTGATATATAGGATAACCATCACAAGTGTGTGTTAGCGTCGTGTAGTTAAGATTATATATAGTATCAATTGATTCACAGAAAGACTTAGCACCATTAATTTCATTTGTTATTAATAATATCATACAAGTAGAAAGCATAATTCCAATTACAATTATTAAAGACCAAATTCCTTTCTTATTTTCTAAATAAAACTCAAGTATCTTTTCAGTTCGTTGGTTCATCTTCTTCTTCTGGACTTGTCAAAGACTCCTCTAAGGCGTTGGCGATTCTTGTCAGACAGACGAGCAGTTGCTGTCTGTAGTATTGTTCGTTCTGCAGGTTCTGTAGGTCTTGGTATAAGTTCAGTTCCAACTTCCCCTTCTGAATCTCTTCCTCCAACATCTGAATCTTCTCTTCCTTCGTCGCTGTCAATTCTTGGTTCTTTGTTTCTTTTTCCTTTGCCATTTTTTTGAATATTAATTCCACCTGGTCTTCCAACATCTTCTTCTGGACTATACTCTTTTATTAATTTATTGCTTGACCATCTAAACCATGCAGCCCAAACTAATAATGTTAATAAGATAGTGAGGATGGTTATTATTTCAATTGGTATGTTCATCTTAACCAGCTGGAATTAATCCACTACCTCCTGTTGTTTTAATATTACTTGCACCTTGCAATATATCTGCTAATAGTGATGCAACTCTTTCATTTGTTTCTGCTGTTGCAACTAAGGCAGAAGTAGAATCACCAACCTTACCTATGATAAACCACATCGCCAAACCAAGAATAATTAAAAAAGCAAATCCAATCATAACATTTCCATACTTTTCCATAAAAGATTTCTTTCCATAAGTCTGTTCACTTAATCTATCTAATGCAACATGGAACATTCTAACATCTCTATCAATAGGGTCAATATCTAAAATATTTAATTTAGTATCTAAATCACCGAGAATAACATTATACCAATAACCATCAGGTCCTTTTGCATACCAGTAAACATTCTTTCCCATCTTTCTACCATAAGCAGAAACATAAGTTCCACCTGAAAATGTTTTAAGTATTTCTTCACCACCGACGCCAAGCTTAACTATCCTCGCCCTTGTCCTTAACACTGGTTGATAACCTTGACCTGAAATATTTTCAAATACAACAACTCGTCTGTTATATGTTTTAAAGAATAATAAAGTTACAATAATGGATATTAATATTAATCCAACTATAGCAACAATAAAAATATAAATCCATGTACTTGAAAACCATCCAGTAATATCAATTGTTGGTAAAGGCACTTCTGCACCCAAAATGTTTGCTATTTTCTATCCTCCTTTTTAAATATAAAATATAAGATTATAAATGTTGCTACAATTAAAGAAATCCAAATCATAATCTTTAAAAATGTATTAGTGTCGGAAGTAGTTACAATTTCTTCTTCATCGTCTATAATTTCATTAATATCTTCTTCAACTTCTTCTTCTGTTTCATTAATTACAACAACTTTCTTTTTAGAATAACTACTCCCTCCACCCCCAGGTTGTTGATGTGATTTAATAATTACTTCCTTTTGTCCAGTTAATGTAAATATAATTGTGAAATTGTCTGGTTTGTAATTTTGAGCAATTGATAAAATAGCACCTGTTGAGTTTGTTGTTATGTTTAATCCTTCAAGGTTAGAAGAATTGTCTGTGACTTCCCAAGTTAGGCTTTGGATTATATCTACTTCATTAGTAAAATCATAATAGATTGTTTCTCCTGCATAAATTGCAGATACACAGCTAAGTAAGAATATTCCTAACATTATTGTTGTTATTGTTTTCATTTTGTTTTAAGTTTAAGGTTCTTCAACCATCTGAAAATTTAAAAAATAAAATAATAATAAATTGTTTGTTTATAAGCAACTTCCTAATAAATCATCTAACTGACATAACTTAATACTATAATCTCCAGGTGTAATCCCTTGTGCAGTCGTTGCTGTCAATTCATTCCAACTTTCAGCTCCAGAGATATATTCATAACCATCTGGTAAAAGAATTCCATTATTAAAAACTAACTTCAATATAGTTTTATCTGTTACTCCACTTGTTTTCCAATCTCCTATATTAAATAAACTAAGTGTTCCATCATCTTTAACTACATAAAGCATACTTAAAATAGATAATGAACCATCTTCCGATTCATCATTATATTGTGCATTCTCAAATTTCACAGATGTAAATTCTTCTCCTGTCCATTCGTTATCTGAAATAAGTGTCATTATAGGATATGAATTTATGGTAACCCCTGCTTGATTTTTACACCAAGACTTATAATTAATTATGTCTCCTCCATACAGTCCTACAAGATTCATTGTTGCAGTAGTATAGTCTGGGAGCCCATCTCCATCATCAAACCCAACTATCATAGGACTATCTATTGAAATATTAGCTGTAACTGAATTACTTAAATAAGTAACAATAGCAGCACTACCTAAACCTAAAACTAAAATTCCTAAAACTCCGAATAGCATTAACTTTTTCTTGTCTATCTTTTGTTTTTTCATATTTTTTTTAACCTCCTTTCAGCTATATCTTCCTTTTGAATATTTTTTATTAATTTAGTAGTATTATATTTTAAACAATATTCTTTTTTCTTTTCTTCATATAAAGTTTTATAAGTTGGATTAGTTTCTCCATAAACTATTGCTAATCTTTGGGTTTCAAATAGTTCTTTTAAATCATTTTGCTTGATTAAATCAGTTAGTTCATTCATTTTTCTTTGTCCTCCTTTGATGGTCTACAACTAACCAAGCTGCTATCATTAGAAGTGCCATTGCGATTAGCCCAAACATATATGTAAAGATGAAGTCAGGTATGTTCATTTCTTAACCTCTCTTAATTCTAATAATTTTTTGTATATATCTGCTAACATTAAATAAATCCACATACCAAAGAAAATTATTAACATTATTGAGAATGAGAAAGATGTCTTAAAAATAACATAAAATATTAAAGAAACAATTAAAACAGATATAGTTGCTATTAATTGATTTACAAAAATAAACCTTATCATTTTATTTTCTTTTATGTTCATTTTTTTCTAACCTCTTTTATTACAATATCCCCATCTTGATTAAAACCAATAATTAAATCTTCACCTTTTATCCACTCCTTATTTTTAACAATATTCTTTGGAAAAGTTATAAAATATCTACCTTTGGTCTCTTGTAACTTTACCATAACATTATTATATATATTAAGGTATTTAAATGTTATGTTTTTTAGAAGGGTAAACTTGTTTACTTAGTGTCCCCTTAGTATACGGTTTTAACAAGTATACAAAACAAAAAAAAAGGAGAACCGAAGTTCTCCAAAAGAAAAAATAAAGTTGGGTCTTAGATTCCTCCTCCACCCATTCTCATCCTTTGCCAAACGCCTACCAATACAGCAAGAACTGTTAGAATCAACACAATTGCAGCAATCAATAGAACTGTGGGTATCTTAGCAGAAATTTCATTAATACCTGAAGTTAAGTTTGAAGACATATTACCTACAGCACCAGCAGCAAGACTTCCAGCAGTCAAAAGAGAAGCGTTATTCAAAGTGGAAACAATGATAAGAGCGATTACAACACCTATAACTAAAGATGCTATACCGAACACAAGACCAGTGATTAATCCACCTGATTGGGCTTTCTTATATTTTAAAGTTTTCATTTTATATTAGATAAAAAATTAAATACCTCCTCCACCCATTCTCATCCTTTGCCAGACACCTACCAATACAGCAAGAACTGTTAGAATCAACACAATTGCAGCAATCAATAGAACTGTTGGTATCTTAGCAGAAATCTCATCAATACCCGAAGTTAAGTTTCCTGCCATATCAGTTACAGCTTGAGCTTCAGAACTTCCAGCAGTCAAAAGAGAAGCATTATCCAGAGTGGAAACGATTATAAGAGCGATTACAACACCTATAACTAAAGATGCTATACCAAAAACAAGACCAGTGATTAATCCACCTGATTGGGCTTTCTTATATTTTAAAACACTTTCCATAATTTTTATTATACCTCCTTTCACCTGTATAATGAATTTTGGCTAAGCCAAAACTAAATTCCATACTAAGAAATAGTTATTTATCCTTTTTAATCTTATGATACTTCGTAACAATTAATTTAACATTTATAAAATAATTTAGAACCTTTACTTTGATTTTGTTTTATAGTCAATATTTGATGATTTTTTGGTTTGAAACATTCTTTAATATCTTCTGCTTTATTAAAGTCAAATTTACTTAATGGAATTATATGGTCAATTTGATAATTTTCTAAAAAATCTTTTGGAAATGGTTTAAGGTATTCAATTATTTTTTCATAATCTATTCCTTCAAAACCAATTAATATTCTTTCATGTTCAGTTAATTTTTTCTTATCAAAGTTTCTAAATAATAGAGGTATAGTAAACTTTTGTATTTTTCCTGTTTCTAAATATCTTTTAACAATTCTTCTTAATCTAACTAAAAACATTTTTTTTATAATTATTGTTGGGTCTTTCTTTTTTCTCTCTTTTTCATAATTTCTTAACCATTCATTCCTTTTTTCAAGATTATTTTCTCTCCATTCTTTAGATTTCTTTTTTCCTTTAGGAGAATCTTGATATTTTTTAACATAAGCTGCGTATTTTTCTTTATTATTCTTATAGTAGTTTCTATAATATTCTTTTTTATCTAACATTTAAATTAGAACAATTAACCTTTTATAAATGTTGTGTTGTTGTAGAAACATTTATAAACATATATTCTTTATACTTAATATGACCTCAATATCAAATTTTCAATCTTGGATTATTCCATTATTATTAATAATTGGCATTTGTTTATTTTGGTTTTTTATTTTTATATTATTCAGAATTTATAAAGATTATAATGTAGATGATAATGAAAATTTTTTAACATTTCTTTGGGCTATCATTAGTAGGAAATATATTAAATGAAAATTTTAGGATATAATCTATAAAATTAATAGAAGAATTAAAAATTTAATTATTATAAATTATTTTTTTATATATTTTTTAATAAAAGCCACTGCTTTTGGTTTTGTTTTAAAATATTGTGTTTTACTACATTTTTTTGTAGTTGGTTTTTCTTTCCATTTATATATTGAACATTGATAACCTTTATTTTTAGTTTTAATAAAACCTATTGAAGTATCTTCTTTTTTAGAATACCAATCTCCATAATTTTTTCCACTACTTGTTTTTTTAAAAGTCATATTTTTTTACCTCCTTGTAATTATATATTTAAAATATATTATTTTGTTACAACTTCAATTTCTTCTGTGGTTTTATAACAGTTGCCTTTTTTCTAAAATCTTTTTTAAAAAGAATTTTAGCTTCTTTATCTAATTGTTTACTTTTCATCATTTTACCTCCTTTTTGCTTTTATAGTTGGATGTCTACATTTAGTTGTTCTATTTCTTCCTCTTCCACCAGATTTTCTTCCTTTCTGGCTTCCATCTTTTGTTCCATATTTTTTTTCATATTTATTTTTTTCCTCCTTTCATTTTTATACCTCGCTTGGCTTTTTATCTAAAAAAACCAAAATCCTGAAAATATTGTTATAACGACGACAATAACTAATGTAACTATATCTATAAGCCCAGTTATTGTAGACATTATTAAATTTATCATAAATGTAGAAAGTGAAGCTATTACTGCCCACATAGCATAATCAGCTGTTCCTGTCCTTGCTTTTTGCTTACCAATTCCAGATAAGAAAACAACAAAGAAAGTAAATACTAAAAGTAATGGAATGAAAGAGGGAATTACTGATGCTGTTTCAACTAAGAAATTATCCATCCCAGAAGTTGCATTTGGAAATTCATAAAGTGCCATTAGTCTGGATTCCCCCTCCAAGTTTTTATAACATATAGTATTCCCATAAGAGTAAGTACACTAAAAAATGCAGTTAAAAATATATTAAATCCACCTTCTGAACCAAATATTTTTGTGTATCCAACCTTTAAAATATTCTTAGCTGCCCCAGAAGCACTTGATGTTGTAATTTCAAAAGGTTTTGAACTTGGTGGAGAATCACTTCCAGGTTCAATAGTTGTTTCAAGTATTGAAGTATAAGATTCTTCTGCTTTATCACTAAAATCAGAAATATCTCTATTACTATCTGAATATAATTCCATTAATTCTGGGTCATCTGAAATAGAAACTGCTGCACCAGTATCATCTGCAAAATTAATTGCAAATGATATTATGGCTATTGCAAATAGTCCTATCATTATTAATGAAATTGTTAGTGATATTTGTCCCATTAGTTCCTCCTTGCTCCTTTAATTATTACAAGGATTATTGCAACTATCAAGAATAATATTGTTGCTGTTCCACCAATAAATCCATTGTTTGCAACTAAGTTTAGAGCAAATAATAATATTACGCCAACCATAAAGAAGATAATAGTATAAACTGGATTATCACTTATAGCCGCCCCAATTAAAGTAAGCATAACAAATAATCCTAAAAAGATTAAACTTGTTCCATAAATATCAGAAGGGTCTTGATTTAATTTAATAGTTCCACTTGCAACATAACTACCATCTTTTGTTAGTGTAGCAATCACAGTAGCATTCCCAAAACTATTAGGAACAACACAACTTAAAGTTCCAGCAGTTGAAGTTAAAGTATCTGTGCAAACAGCAGTTCCAAGAGCATCATATCTTGTAACATTAAGAAAAACAGTTGTTGCTTCTCCACTTGGAATAATAAATTCAGTTGTAACTATTTTTGTTGCTGAATCATAACCAAGAGTATAACTAAAATCTTCATCTTCTTCATAATCTGGAATAGTTATTCCTGCTGAAATAGCATTAAAGTCTATCACACAAGGAGAAACTAATGGGGTTTGACATACAGCAAGAACATTATTAAATGTTGAAATTGTTACACCAAATTTCTTTATTATAAAATTATAAATTGCATCATTAGTTTTTAAGTGTGCTGTTGTTTCTCCTTTTCCATCTGTCTTTGGTATTTCAACTATCTTAAATGTTCCTTCATCAACATATTTTCTATGAATTTCTATTATTGCATCTGAAAGTGCAAGGAAAGAAGTATCTCTCGCTGAAAGTTTGAAAACCTGTGAATTTGCTGTTAATAAATCATACAAAGTTATATTTGTATTTATTGTTGTGCTGTTAATTGTTGCATTTTGGATATGATATAATTCTTTTTCATAAATTCCAGCATCATATTCTATTTGAACATCAACAACATATTTTTCTTCAGCTAATAATGAAGCATTTATACAAACATAAAATGGATTAGTTTCATTAAAAAAACTTGAATAATCTGTTAATGTAACTGTTCTTAAAAGATTATATAATTGAAGATTAATTTTACCTGTTGTATTAGCATCTGTTCCTGATAATTTAGATTGTGATTCTTCTCCAACAATTGTAAAATTATAAAGAACAATTTTATTTACTGAACAATTATCTATTCCAATATCAGTTACTGTTTGGTTTTGTGGTGTAAAATCATAACTAAGACCATTTTGGGATATCTCCCAGAAGAAAGAATAATTAGTTTCTTCTGTTACTGGTGGTGCTATGATTGATTTGGTTATTGTAAAATTATCTGTTGAAGTTTCAGTTATTGTTCCAAAGTTTTGTAAATTATTATAACTTAAATTTCCAAGAGTAATATCAGAACCATTAGTTCGTAGATTAATTGTAAAGGCATTAGAAGAACCTTCTGTTACTGGTGTTGTAAAACTTTCACTAACAAGAAATAATCTATAATTCCATTCTATAAAAGTATAAGTAACATGTCCAAAAGTATCATTAACCCAAAAAGAAACATTAGTGTAAGTATAATCTGTTATGTTCATATTTGTTTGATTATCTGAACAAGTTGCTGTCATGTTTGTTGTATTATAATTGTAAATGCAAGTGTCTAAATTTGTATCATTAGCACTCCAGTTTAAACTTAGATTAGTATTTAGTTCTTGATATTCTATATTTTCTGTTGGATAAAAAACATTAACTGCTGGAGATGTAGCATCAATAGTTATATTCCTCGTTGCTGTATTGTTAAATTGATTTGTAGTTGTAGCAGTAGTTACATTATAAGAATAAGTAGCGTCTGGTAAGTCTGTCCAGTTTCTACTTCTTGTTGCGTCTGTAAAAGTTTCTGTTTGATTTAAAACTCCATTAGCTAAATACAAATCAAAAGTTACATTCTTAAAAAATGTTTCAGTTAAAGTAACATTTACATTAAAAAAGTCATTAGTTATGTTTGAATAATCTGGATATACTCCTATTCCAAAAGCAATATTAGGAGTTGTATTTACATCTAATAAAAACTTCTCTGCTGTAAAACTTGCTGAAATATTACTATAAACTTCACAAGTCCAATCGTGTGTTCCCTCACTTAAAATTATATTTGTAAAATGTGCAGAACTTTCATTTAATCCATCTGTATTTGTTTCATTTAAAACACCATCAATATATAAACTAACATTCACTATATCATTTACATAATCAACAGGCAAACATTCAAAATCCACTTCATTTGTTGCTGTAAAATTTGTAAAGTTATTTGGAGTTTCTAAAGTTACAGAAGGATAATCAATTAAATCATCTCCATATTCTACTGAAGCATTTTCATTATTAAGAAAAAGGATTTCTTCATAACTTAATAATCTACTCCAAACTCCAACTTCATCAACTGTTCCCGAAAAAAACTGTATTTGATTCCAACCAGCTCCACCAATTTGAAATATATGTGAAGCACCACTATATTCAGGCAAAGAAATAGTATGATTCCAAATATTTACTAAATCAACATAAGCAATAAGTTGTGTTCCATCATACATTCCAACAATATGATGCCAACCATTATTTCCTAAATCAGGACCTAATGCCGGGTAATAATCTGCTCCTGCTGCTGTAACAAACCTTAATGTTTTTGTAGCACCTTCTTGTTCTACAAAACAAGTCCAATATCCAGTAGTATTTCCATTACAAACATATCCTCCTCCATCTGAACCACTATTTCCTTGATTGTTAATCCAAAAACTCCAAGCCCAAGTATCTGTTCCATCTGGAATATTTGTTGGAGAAGTAACATTTAGAACTTCTCCCATAGCAGTAGAATTAAAAGCATTATTAATTAT
>FUWD013184815.1_pt1 | contig 11323 bp, 10 predicted proteins | sample 1063281 | NCBI WGS metagenome assembly FUWD01 (sample SAMEA79048168, study PRJEB19326) | metagenome | biome: marine
CCAGTGATTCCAATTTATCACTATGCAGGTGTGTTTATGCTTAAGACTAACGTTAAAGGTTGGCCTTATAACAACGTAGAACAGAACATATATTCTCGTAACCTTTACAAGGTTGCGAAGTAACATTTAGTTCTAAAAAAATTAAGCACCACACAGTGATTGTGTGGTGCTTTTTTTGTTTGTACGGTACAATAATTCTTTAAATATTTACATGCCTATTTCGTAAATGATTAACTACATAATAAAGCGGATTGGAATTGCCATACCAACACTTCTAATCCTAATTGCAGTGAGTTTCTATTTGATGCATGCTGCGCCAGGCGGCCCCTTTACCTCTGAGAGACCATTACCCCCTCAGGTTCTTGCTAATATAGAGGCTAAATACGGCTTAGATCAGCCAATATGGCGTCAAATGATTAACTATTTGTCAGGCATCATCACTGAATTTGATTTTGGGCCTTCCTATAAATATCACGACAGAACAGTTAATGAGATTATTGGGCATGGTTTTCCTATTACCCTGAAGTACGGTTTTTGGTCATTTATTGCTGCTATTGGCGTTGGAATACCATTGGGTGCTATAGCTGCAATTCGTAAAAATACTTGGATAGATTACCTGGCCGTAGGGGTTTCTATTGGAGCGCAAGTCCTCCCTAATTTTGTGATGGCACCGCTTCTAATCATTGTCTTTACACTCTGGTTAGATTGGCTCCCTGGAGGTGGCTGGAATGGCGGTTCATGGGAGTACCTGGTTATGCCAGTGATTGCACTCTCGACAAGCTATATGGCTTCGATTGCTCGAATTACTCGATCATCGATGCTCGAAGTGTTAAATACAAACTACATCAGAACAGCTAAATCTAAAGGTCTCCCAACCAAGGTGATTTTCTTTAGGCATGTTTTAAAGCCTTCACTTCTTCCAGTGATTTCTTACTTGGGTCCAGCATTCGTTGGACTGATTACAGGTTCAGTTCTTATTGATATATATTTTTCTACAGGCGGGATGGGTTACTTTTTTGTTAATGCTGCTTTTAATCGAGACTACTCCGTCATGATGGGAATAACAATTGTGGTTGGTGGTCTTACTATTTTATTTAGCTTGATTGCTGATTTATTGTATGCCTGGATAGATCCAAAAATAAGGTATTAATTGAATGATAGTGGCGAATAAAAAAAAGATTAAAGATATGGCTGAGAACTTCTCTGAGTCAGGAGCTGGTCGCTCTCTTTGGAAAGATGCCAGGATACGTTTTATTCAAAACAAGGCGGCGACTATAAGCCTATTCGTTTTATTAGCAATTGTTTCTTTTTCCTTTATTGGGCCTTACTTTGCTGTTTGGAGCTATGAACAGATCGATTGGAATGCGATGGGCTCAGCAGCTAGAGTTGGTATGCCCTCCATTGAGAGTGGTCATTACTTTGGAACAGATGACCTTGGTAGAGACCTTTATTCAAGAGTAATCCAGGGTACACAAATCTCATTAATGGTTGGAGTTTTAGGTGCATCAGTCGCAGTGATTGTAGGGACACTATACGGAGCTACCTCTGGATATTTGGGGGGCAAAACAGACCAAATCATGATGCGAATTGTCGATATATTAATGTCCATTCCATACATGTTTGTTCTAATACTTCTTCTTGTCGTTTTTGGACGATCTATTGGGATGCTGTTTATCGGCATTGGGCTGTTGTCTTGGCTAGATATGAGCAGAATTGTTCGTGGCCAAACCCTAAACCTAAAAAATAAAGAATTCATTGAGGCTGCTAAAGTCACTGGTGTTAGTGATTTTAAGATTATAACGCGTCATATTGTTCCTAACCTTTTGGGTATTGTCGCTGTCTATGCAACCTTATTGGTTCCTGGAATTATCCTTGCAGAGAGCTTTATTTCGTTCTTAGGCTTGGGTGTTCAGGAGCCTTCTACCAGTTGGGGTGCATTAATTAAAGAGGGATCAGGAACGATCAGTTATGACACTGAGTGGCAACTACTCTTTCCGTTAGCTTTTTTTGTTGTCAGTCTTTTTTGTTTTTATTTTATTGGTGACGGTCTTCGTGATGCGCTCGACCCTAAGGAAAGGTAGTTCTAAATGAATTTATTAGAGGTCACTAATCTTAAGGTCAGGTTTGAAACCGCTGACGGCATAGTCAACGCTGTCAATGATGTCAACTTTTCAGTTGAAGAAGGAAAAATTTTAGCAATAGTTGGTGAGTCAGGGAGTGGAAAAAGTCAAACTGTCTTTGCAATGACCGGGCTTTTAGATCACAACGGTAGTGCAACTGGCAGCGTTAAGTTTGAAGGCGAAGAAATTCTTAATCTTTCTAATCAGAAATTGAATAAGATTCGTGCAGAAAAAATTGCCATGATTTTTCAAGATCCAATGACGAGCCTTAATCCCTATGTCAGAGTCTCCGATCAAATGACTGAAGTTTTGATGCATCATCAAGGCTCGTCAAAAGCAGAAGCTCTTAAGCATTCAATTAGCATGTTAGACGCTGTCAGGATTCCTGATGCTAATAACCAAATCAGAATGTATCCTCACGAATTCTCAGGAGGCATGAGGCAGCGAGTAATGATCGCTATGTCGCTATTATGTCGACCTAAACTACTTATCGCTGATGAACCTACAACTGCGCTCGATGTTACAGTTCAAGCTCAAATAATGCAGCTTCTGGCTGATCTTCAAAAAGATTTTGGGATGTCTATTATTTTAATTACACACGATCTAGGAGTCGTTGCTGGAAATAGCGATGACATGCTGGTTATGTATGGCGGTGAAATTATGGAGATTGGCAAAACAGAAAGTATATATTCAAAGCCAACGCATCCTTACACACAGGGACTAATGAGCGCTGTTCCAAGGCTCAATGATTCAGAGGAGAGATTAATTACCATTCCGGGTAATCCTCCGAACATGATGAAACCTCCTGAGGGGTGTCCATTCTCACCAAGATGTAATTATGCAAATGATCAATGCTCAAACGTTTCTCCCATTTTATCTAATGTAGATAAGAGTGATCATTACAGAGCTTGTCATGTCGAAATAGAGAAAATAGTATGAGTGATCAGACAATTCTTCAGGTAGAAAACTTAAAGGTAAACTTTGATGTTAGCGCCGAAGGTGATATGCCTTGGACAAAACCAAAAAACTTCAAGCAGTCAATGACATTTCATTCACTTTGAATGCAGGAGAGACGTTAGGCATTGTTGGAGAGTCAGGCTGTGGCAAATCTACACTGGCAAGAGCTATTGTTAAGATGGTTCCGGCTGAATCTGGAAAAGTCCTCTGGCTTGGAAATGACCTTCTAAGTCTCAGTGATTCTGAAACAAGGCAATATCGCAAACAAATCCAAATGATTTTTCAAGACCCTTTGGCAAGCCTTAATCCCAGGATGAATATTGGAGAGATTATTGCTGAACCTTTAAGAACGCACTACCCAAAAACATCTGAATCTGATGTAAAGTCAAGGGTGAGCGATGTGATGAATAAAGTAGGCCTTCTCGATAATCTTGTGAATAGGTATCCACATGAATTTTCAGGAGGACAATGTCAAAGGATTGGAATAGCTCGAGCATTAATATTAAAACCAAAGCTGATTATTTGTGATGAACCAGTCTCAGCTCTTGACGTCTCGATCCAAGCACAAGTTGTCAATTTGCTGATGGATATACAACAAGAGATGGAGTTGGCACTCATATTTATTGCTCACGATTTAAGTGTTGTGAAGCATATCAGTACAAAAATTATGGTGCTTTATTTGGGAAATATGGTGGAGCTTGCAAACAGTAATGAGATTTATCAAAATCCGAGTCATCCTTACACCCAAGCATTGATTTCTGCTGTCCCAATTCCAGACCCTAATATTGAAAAAAATAAAGAATTAATTTTAATAGAGGGTGACTTGCCTTCACCAATCAATCCCCCTTCAGGCTGCGTATTCAGAACCAGGTGTCATAAAGCGAAAGAGATTTGCTCAAAGGAAAAGCCGAATTTTATAGAATCTTCAACAAGCCATAGCGTTGCTTGCCATTTTCATGATTAAATTCCTCAAAAAACGCATTAAAAATAAATGGCTATTAATAGTATTGCCTTTTCTATTTTTTCTTATAAAGGGACTAATATGGCTCGCTATCTTTTATGGCCTATGGGATGTAATTAAAGGTTTAGGCAGCTAGTCGCCTTACTTTTTAACTTGAGATAAGATTTCCTTCATTCCTTCTTTATTTTCGAAGATTTCTTCTTCAGAAAGTCCATCCATTTCGTGGGGAAAAACAAGCCAATCATCTGTCTCATGAACATAATAATCAGGCTCAACATCTATAATATTTCTTTCAGGCTTATACCAAGGCATTGCCATACGTATATCATGAGGAATATTTTTTCTCGATTTTTCATGAAGTGTATCGAGTATGGCTTTAATACTTCTTCCAGAGTCAAAAACGTCATCAACAATGAGTAATTTGTCTTCTGCATTCATGTGACTTATGAGATAGTCAATGCCGTGCACTCTCACCTCTTTTGATTGTTGGTTAATGCCGTAATAGGAAGATGTTCTTATTGCGATATGATCAGAGTCGTTTCCTAGATAAGCGAGTATCTCTTGGATTGCTATGCCAACCGGGGTTCCACCTCTCCAGACGCCAACAATAAAGTCTGGCTTAAAGCCACTATTATGAATTTGAACTCCAAGCTTAAAGGAGTCATGAAGAAGTTCATCAGCTGTGATATATTTTTTTGCAATTGACATATTAGGATTCCGAAACTTAATACATAAATATTATAGGGTTTTTTAACTTTCGATTTAGAAAATTCTAGTTTAGAAATTCTTTATTTTATTAACAAGTTTAGATTTTGTTTTAGTGTCTGCAAATGAAGCTTCCATGGCCATTAATGAAATACTCTTTAAGACCTCATCTCCAAGTTCAAAGTTTTTTGCACTGTCATGGTACTCTTGACCAACAGTGGTATGGAAAAAGGGTGGGTCATCAGAGTTTAAACTAACGCTTATTCCTCTAGATATTAGTCTTGGAAGGGGATGGTCTGCCCAATCATGAAAAATACCTAGCGCTAGGTTGCTACCAGGACATATCTCTAGGTGAATATTACGATTAACAATTGCAGTCAAAAGTTTTTCGTCAAAGATACTTTGTACGCCATGCCCAATTCGACTTACCGGCAAATAATTAATTGCATCCCACACACTCTCAGGTCCACAAATTTCACCCGCATGAACTGTGCAAGGGTAGCCAGCCTTCTCAGCTACATTAAAGATCGGGGCAAACTCCTCAAGCGTGAATGCATTCTCATCACCCCCCATACCGAAGCCTACAACATAAGGGTGAGGGTTATTGACCATTGTTTGCACTACATTCAGCCCTTGGGCAGGACCCAAATGCCTTACGCAGGTTACAATAATGCGTCCAATAATCTCAAAATCGTTTTCAGCATCATCGATGCCTTGAGCGATACCTTTAATCATATCTCCATAACTGATTCCACATTCTGCAGCGTGATCAGGTGAAATAAAAGTTTCAGCATAAATGACATTTTCGCCTGCACAATCTTTAAGGTAGTTATAGGTAATATCTCTATAGTCCTCTCCCTTTCTTAAACAAGAGCTGACGCTATCATACGCGGCAAGAAAGCTTGCAAAATTACTCCAAGCATAACTTCCATTGTCATCAAATAGACAGTTGTCCAGTGAAATAGCATTTCTTTTTGCAAGTTGATGAGCCAGTTCTGGCTTAATAGTCCCTTCTAGGTGGCTATGCAGTTCTATTTTTGGAAGCTTGTTAATCCTGCTTTGCATTTTCTATAGTTCACAAACTTTGCCATTAGCAAGGGGCTTAATTTGAAGGTGATGCGCAATAGTTTGACCCATATCTGCAAAAGTGTCTCTTTTGCCTAAATTATTAGTCTTAATTGACCTGCCATAAAATACTACTGGAACATGCTCACGAGTATGGTCACTTCCAGGCCAAGTAGGGTCACAGCCATGATCAGCAGTAATAAGAACAAGATCATTTTTTTGAAGACTAGACTCAATTTCAGGGATTCTTTTATCAAACTCTTCGAGCGCTGAAGCATAGCCAGAGACGTCTCTGCGGTGGCCAAAATTAGTATCAAAGTCTACAAGATTAACAAAAATTAAACCTTCATTAACTTTTTTCATTTCTAAGAGTAACTGGTCAACTAGCCCCATATTGTTAGGCGCTTTGACAGTGTAGCTGACACCCTGATTAGAAAAAATATCGCCAATCTTACCTACCGAGACAACCTGGCCGTTGGACTCAATAATGTGGTCAAGAAGTGTCAAGTCATTTGGCGGTGTCGTTATATCTTTTCGATTAGAGGTTCTTTTAAAGCCATCCTTTGAATTTCCAATAAAAGGTCTTGCGATGACTCTTGTAATGTTGAGTGGATCGACAAGGCGTTTGGCGACTTCACATAATTTATAAAGCCTCTCGAGGCCAAAGTGTTCTTCATGGGCCGCAATTTGAAATACTGAGTCTGCAGAGGTGTAACAAATAGGTAGGCCAGAGCGGATATGTTCTTCACCAAACTCTTCTATAACCTTAGTACCTGAAGCGTGTTTGTTAGCTAAAGTACCGGAGATTTGTCCCTCTTCCATAAGTGCATGAATGAGCGATTCAGGAAAACAGTTTTCGGTCTTTGGAAATACGCCCCATTCAAATGGAACAGGCAACCCGCAAATTTCCCAGTGCCCGCTAGGCGTATCTTTTCCTGCACTTACTTCTTTAGCATATCCAAAAGAGCCTTCAGGCTGAACTCTATCAATTGGAAGGCTTTCTTTTCGGCTTGCTATAGCGGCTTCTCCAAGACCCCATCGAATTAAATTAGGTATGAAGAGGGGGCCATTTCGACTATCGCTGTCAGCATTTCCAGACGCACATTCTTCGATAATGTGCCCTAATGTATCTGACCCCTCATCACCATAGAGATGAGCGTCATCACTAGAGCCAAGACCAAGCGAATCCAACACCAAGATAATTGCTCTATTCATGAGATGAGTCTACTGTTGAGCTCAATACTTCATGAATCAAAACAGGACTTTTTGTTTGATCCTCACTCAGATTAATTAAGGATGGAAGTGTTTTTTCAAGGTAGCTTAATTGATCATTGTCTCGACAATGTGCCATTGCAAGAGGATCTCCCTTGTTAACCCATTGTCCTACACTGACAATTTCACTCAGGCCGACGCCATGATCTATTGGATCAGTAGACTTCGTCCTTCCAGCTTTTAAATGGATCATACTCAAGCCAACAGCACGAACATCAATCTCTGAGATATAACCTGAAGATTGAGATTTAACTGAGCTAATAACAGGCATCGGAGAAAGGTGCTTTAAAGGTGCTTCTAATAAATCTATTGGTCCACCAAGCTCAAAAATCATTTTTCCAAATATTGATGCAGCTTTGCCAGAGTATAGAGCCTCTTCAGATTTTTTTCTGGCAGCATCTAAATCTTTTTCTAGGCCACTTAATTGAAGCATATAGGCAGCCAATTCAATCGTTAGATTTAATAGTCTAGTGTTTGCATCATCAGGGTTGACTAAAAAATCTAGGCACTCACTCACCTCAGTAGCATTTCCAACACTGTGCCCAAGAACCTGATTCATGTCCGTAATTAGGCAACTTGTAGGGACCCCAGATTGACTCGATACATTGGCAATGCTTTGGGCTAGTTCTTGAGCCATCTTGTAGTCAGCTGCGAAAGCACCATTACCCGTTTTGATGTCCATAACCAATGCATCGAGTCCAGAGGCTAGCTTTTTGGATAAAATTGATGCAGTAATTAAATCAATCGATTCAACCGTCGCTGTGACGTCTCGGGTTGCATAAAAGCGTTGATCCGCAGGCGCTAAATTGGCAGTTTGCCCAATAATGGCACAACCCACTTCCTTAACAAGAGATTGAAACTTAGAATTGTTTGGCGTTCCATCATAGCCAGGAATACTTTCCAGTTTATCCAATGTTCCACCAGTATGGCCCAGTCCACGTCCTGAAATCATAGGGACGTAACCTCCACAAGCCGCAACAATTGGTGCAAGCATTAAGCTTATTTTATCTCCCACTCCTCCCGTTGAGTGTTTATCAACGACTGGACCATCTAGCTGAAGCTGACTCCATTGAAGGGTATCTCCTGAGTTCATCATATGACGGGTCAAATCAACACGCTCATCCATAGACATGCCGCATTTAAATACAGCCATTGCGAATGCACCGAGCTGAGCATCGGTCAAACTTCCATCACTTATGCCCTCGACAAGAAAGCCGATTTCAGGATCACTTAGAGTGATACCATCACGCTTTTTTCTGATCAATTCTTGGGGCAGGAATAATTCACTCATTGATCTAATTTTAGTCGCCGTAAGGTGTCCAAATATTTTTCACTTCTGTGGCATTTCTAAGGAATTCTAAGCTCTCACCTTGTTCAGGATCTAGCCAGTCTCTGTCTCCATCATGATGAACCCACAACCTTTTGAGATCCATTGCGCTAATCGTTTCTATGGATGTGAGCGTTTCTTGGTCTGCCCAACACCACATTGCATCCACTTCAGCATGACCTGAAAGCTGCTCAGCGAGATCTCGTTTGTTACCGCTGACAATATTTATAACGCCACCAGGAACATCCGAAGTCTCAAATACTTGAACTAACTCTAGAGCAACGCTAGCAAACCTCTCACTCGGAACAAGAACAACTCTATTACCCATGGCTATTGCAGGAGCAATCAATGATATTGTAGAAAGAAGAGGTGTTTCCTCTGGGGCAATTTGGGAAAGGACTCCAATTGGCTCAGGAAGTGCCATAGTCACGCCCCGGTATGGTGCACTATGCACAGCACCGTCATATTTATCAGCCCAAGCTGCATAACTAAAAAGCCTACTAACAGTCTCATCAAATTCTGCTTTAGCTTGTTTTTTTGAAACGCCACACAAAGTCACCAGACGTTGAATCCATTCAGACTCTCTAATCGATAAGTTTTCAGCAATAAAATAGATGATTTGAGCTCTTCCATGACCACTTTGAGAGCCCCAGGATGAGGCTTTAGAGGCCGAACTGACTGCATTTCGTATATCTTTTCTGTTGCCAGATCCTACGTAAACAGCATGAGTTCCATCTGCATTATATGTAGCAAGGCTGTGTCCACCATCAGGCCTGACTTGCTTACCGCCAATATAAAACTTCAGTGTGCGATCAATCACGTTACTTTTTGGTTTGGCTGAAACTGAGCTTGAAGAGGTTTTATCTGAAGACTGTAAGCCCTTGGGCTTAAGATATTCGTAAAGACCTTCCTTGCCACCTTCACGCCCAAACCCTGATTCTCTTACACCACCAAACCCGCATGATGCATCAAACTGGTTGTGACAATTAATCCAGATAACACCTGCCTTGACTTTAGGTGCTACATCCATGGCTCGATTTATATTTTCACTCCAAACACTGGCTGCCAAGCCATAGCGACTGTTATTTGCAAGTTTTACCGCTTCAGATTGGGTTCTAAAGGTCATAGAAACAAGTACAGGGCCAAAAATTTCTTCCTGAACCAGAGGGTGACTTGAGTCAACATCGGTAATCAGAGTAGGAGGGTAATAGTTTCCTTTTGAATCAATATCACACGCTTGATAGATTTCACCGCCATGATTCAAACCTTCTTTTACCATTTTACTGACTCTGTTAAATTGAGTTTTACTCACCAGGCTTCCTAAATCTGTCGACTTATCTAATGGCTTACCCAGCCTTAACTGTTTAATTCTTCTCTTGATTTTTAAGTGAAGCTCTTCAGCTACTTCAGCCTGAACAAGTAACCTCGAACCAGCACAACATACTTCGCCCTGATTAAACCAAATGGAGTCAACCAAGCCCTCAACAGCAGCATCAAGATCGGCATCTTCAAACACAATAAAAGCTGATTTTCCACCAAGCTCCAGAGTAAGCTTTTTTCCTTGGCCAGCGGTACTCTTTCTGATGGACTGACCTACAGCAGTTGAGCCAGTAAATGCAACCTTATCAACACCCGAGTGTGCAGCAAGTTCAGCACCAATAATTCCATCTCCATTGATCATGTTAATGACGCCAGGAGGTACTCCAGCTTCTTCACATAGGTGTGCAAAAAACATTGCTGTAACCGGGGTTTGTTCGGCTGCCTTGAAGACAATTGTATTTCCCATAGCAAGTGCTGGGGCAATCTTCCAAGAGAGCATTAATAATGGAAAATTCCAGGGTACGATTTGTGCAACAACACCAATCGACTGATAACTCGAAAAATCTTTTTCTTGAATCTGAGCCCATCCAGCATGGTGATAAAAATGTCTAATTGCAAGAGGAATATCAATATCTCGACTTTCTCGAATGGGTTTACCATTATCAAGCGTTTCTAAAACAGATATAAGTCTTGCGTGTTTTTGAATTAATCTTGCTAAGGCATAAAGAACTTTTGCACGTCCATGTCCTCGCAGCTTTTCCCAGGCAGGTTGAGCTTTTCTAGCTGACTTAACAGCAGATTCTAGTTGATCTGAGTTTGCAATTTCAATATGAGCCAATAACTCACCATTAGATGGGTTTAAGCTATCAATTAGCTTAGCATTTTTTACGGTGACAAATTTACCATTAATCAGCTGACCAAATCGGCGATTATTACTTTCAAGCCAAGCCTGTGCCTCCTTATTGCTTTCAAGTGCTTCACTATAATCAAGGTCTTTAAAAGATTTCAAAAGTGTCATATTTAAGTCCTATGCTATTGGATGACGATATGGTGCTGAATAGAATCCAGACGAAAAGTGATCTAACTGACGCTCAATATCACCAAGAAGGCTGGATGCACCAAATCTGAATAAATCAGGCTCTAGCCAGCGTCTACCTAACTCTTCTTTGATCATTGTCATATACAAAAGTGCAGTCTTAGTATCGCTGATTCCACCGGCTGCCTTAAAGCCAATTTTAATACCCGTCTCACTATAAAAATTTCTGATCATTCGAGTCATAACCAGACTGACAGGAAGGGTTGCATTGACAGGCTCTTTTCCAGTCGATGTTTTTATAAAGTCTGCACCAGCCATCATACAAATTTGAGAAGCTTTTGCAATGTTGGTCAGGTTACCTAACTCACCAGTAGCTAATATTGTTTTCATATGAGCGTCACCACACTTTTCTCTAAAAAGTTTAACTTCTTCATACAATGCTTCCCAGTTTCCCTCTAATACATGCCTTCTGCTTATAACGATGTCGATTTCGTTAGCGCCAGAGTCTACAGAGTATTCAATTTCTTGAAGTCTGGAGAGGAAACGGTGAGAGTCCTGCA
>FUWD013024501.1_pt1 | contig 11318 bp, 10 predicted proteins | sample 1063281 | NCBI WGS metagenome assembly FUWD01 (sample SAMEA79048168, study PRJEB19326) | metagenome | biome: marine
CGAGCAGAAGAAATACTTCAAAATGATGCCCATAAAATTTGGAATATGGACACCTTGTGCTCATCTAATAATGCACTGTTCATTGCTACAGGTGTGTGTGATGGATGGCTTCCTGGTGTTCAATATAACAGTGAAGAGATCAAAACATGGAGCAGAATTATTTATGTTGAAACGGGGGAGGTCAAAACCATTGAAACAATTCATAATTAATATAAGGAATAAATAAATAAATGAACCACTCAATTTTAGCTGATACGGCTCATTCCATCGTCGCTGATGGAAAAGGAATTTTGGCCGCAGACGAAAGTACACCAACCATTAAAAAACGATTTGATTCCATACAGGCAGAGAGCAGTGAAAGTTCCAGGAATAAATACCGAGATATGTTATTTACAAGTCCCGAAGCGGGAAATTATATCAGCGGTGTTATTCTTTATGATGAAACGATTCGCCAATCAAGTGTTTCTGATAGAATACCATTTCCAGATTTACTTTCAGATAAAGGAATTTTTCCTGGGATTAAAGTTGATATGGGAGCAAAACCGTTGGCAGGTTTTAAGAATGAATTGATTACAGAGGGCTTAGATGGATTACGGAATCGTTTGGCTGAATATAAAGATCTTGGTGCGAAGTTCGCAAAATGGAGAGCTGTCATCACTATTGGTGAGGATATTCCATCTGCCACATGTATGTATGTCAATGCCCATGCCCTGGCGCGATATGCCGCTCTGTGTCAGGAAGCGGACATCGTTCCCATCGTTGAGCCTGAAGTGTTAATGAATGGAGATCACGATATAGATACCTGCTTTGAGGTAACAGAAGAAACCCTGAAAATCGTATTTCAAGAATTGTATGATCAAGGGGTATTCCTAGAAGGAATCATATTAAACCAAATATGATCTTATCCGCTTTGGATTGCGATGTACAGTCTTCGGTAGAAGATGTAGCGCAAGCCACTGTTGAGTGTTTTTTGAGAACAGTTCCGGCTGCGGTCCCTGGAATTTGCTTTTTATCTGGAGGACAGAGTGATATATTAGCGACACAACACTTAAATGCAATGAACCAGTTAAACAGTAATCTGCCATGGAAACTGAGTTTTTCCTATGGAAGGGCTCTACAGGCATCTGCTCTAAAAGCTTGGAGCGGAAAGGATGAAAATTTACAAGCTGGACAAAATGCTTTCTTAAAAAGAGCAAAATTAAATTGTGCTGCAGCTTTAGGAAAATATTCTGATGATATGGAGAATGAAATCTAAATACGTTTAATGGACCGATTGATTAAGACCAGAACCCCTGAGCTGAGCAGCCCTGGATAAAACGGCTCTATCTCCATTGGATAATGTCCGGAAAAATGTCCATATAAAAACCAAAATATTGCAACAACGACCGGCAAAATTATCGTTGGAATTATTCCACGACTATTTAAGTTGATTTGTGTAAATGTCATTAAAAATGGCAGGAGGATTCCAGGTACAATTATAGACCCAATAACATACCAGAGTTGTACGACAGAAGGGATACTTAGGGCTAGTAACACAGCGATAAAGGCCATAACAATCAACCCTTTTCGGATATATTGAGTTTCATTCCCTTGTTCATCTTTTTTCTGAATTCTTAATAAAATATCCCTGCCAAAAGTAATGGCAGAGATCAGCCCATTAGAATCAATGGTAGACATGATGGTAGAAAATAATCCTATCAGAAATATACCGTAAACAAAAGGTGGGAGAATATTAAAAGCCAGTTCTGGATAGGCCATTGCAGCTTCTTTATGGGGGAACAGTGCTACAGCATAGAGAGCTGTTGTGACTGTAAGAATATCGAAAATGAACCAAAAGCAAATTGAGATTAGAATTCCTTTTTTTGCCGTTTCAGGAGAGCAGGATGCTGCTGTGCGTTGGTAAAATCCGGGATCAATAAATGTCCACATAGCAATAAAAAACCAGACAAGGATATACTGGCCCGAGTTGCCACCGGTAGGATCAAAATATCGTTCTGGTAAAGCTGATTTAAGTGAAAGCGGAGCATCATTTAAATTCCAAGCAAAAACAAGCAATAAAATAAATCCTGCGAACATAGAAACAAATTGAAGGATATCCGTTCGCACAACAGATCGAAATCCGCCATGCCAAATATAAACAAGGCTTAATGCTGTAGAAATAAGGATTGCTGATTCCAATGACCAACCAATGGTATGTCTTAGCAGTATCCCAAGACTTAAAATGTATGGTGCAGGAGAAGCAAGAATTAGGATTAGAACAGCGCTGACGATTCCAGCATTGTGACCAAAATGATGCATAAAATGATCAGGTATAGATCGATGAGGAAGATCACGAATTTTAGGAGCTAAAAAAAATGCAAACACTAACCCAAACACATAATATGGAAGTGCAAAAATAAACCAGGTTTGGATACCATAATTATACGTGTTTTCACCTACACCTAAAATACCACCATACCAAGTGGCGACCAAAGTGGCAACGAGTCCAGGCAGGCTTAGCTTCCGTCCTGCTAGGATGAAGTCTTTGTCATTATCTTTTCTTGATGATTTATAAAAACCAAGCGAAAGCAAAAGCGCCACATATATGCCAATGGCTAACCAATCTAAATAATGCATATTTGGGTTAATGAAAATGATTGATAAACAGCCAAATTGGTTCCGTTGTTTCTATCGTAAACTTGTCACTGATTGCTTCATTACTGATACCACTGCAGGAGGGAGGAAGTGGCTCACTGTTCAATTCATATTTTAAACCAACAGTTGAAATAGAATGTACCTGTTCAATTGAAACAATAGAGATTTGTTGCCCTTTCAAAGATGAGAATGTTCTTTTACCTTTGAAGCTATAGATTATAGCGTGGTCTGAAAAAAAATTCATTTTTAATTTTTTTGAGAATTCAGCTAACAAATGCAGATTGCCTAAACTGTGATCTTCCCGCTTTCCTGTAGCACCCAGAACCGTTACATCTTTCAAATCATTTACAATGCACCAATCCAGTGTTTTTTGGAGATCTGTTTTATTTTGATCTGGAGCTATGGACCATACACCTTTGAAATCATCTTTATTGAGTTTTGTAGAATCCATGTCCCCAATGATTACATCGGGAGTACGTTCGTGTGCCAGCAGTTTGTCAGCACTTCCGTCTGTGCATATTATAGTTCCAGCATTATTTAATTTCTGAATCGAGAGGCTGTGAGATGGAAATTCTCCATTCACAAGGATGACCACAGGATTGGGGAATGAAACATTTTCCATTAAATAGATATAAAAATTGAATTTAATTGATACAAAATTTACCTAATAGATGTGACGAGTTTTATTAAAAACTGCTATGATTGTTTTAATAAATATTATTAATATGGAAACGATATATACGGTTATCGTTTCCATTGTGACTTTATTGTGAATACACAGAACACCCACTTGTTAGAAGCAGGTTTTGAGGAGATCATCAACACAGGCGTTCGTTCTTTTACGATTGATTCCTTTTCGAAGCGTCTGCATATCAGTAAAAAGACCATCTACAAATTTTTTCCCTCCAAGGAAAAACTGATTCGTGGAATCATAAATTTTGCATTTAACCAGATCAATTCTGTTTTTGAAAAAGTTCAGGAGACAGAAGAAAATCCCGCTGTTCAGTACATCAAGATCATGGAAATGATCTCAAAATTTTCTGGTAGAACTCCTGTAAATAAATTGATTGAACTGAAAGTCTATTACCCTGAAATATGGAAAGAGGTGGAAGCCTTTCGTTTGAGCCATCAGGATGATTTTTATTCAATATTAAAGAACGCCCAAGATCAGGGTTTGGCTAGAGATGATATTGATATGAAAGCAGCTTCGATTATATATATCAATGTGATTAACTCCACATTTCAACCGGAATTTTTCATCAAGAATGATTTAGCTGTTAGAGAAACGATCAGGGGATTTGTGAAAGTAGTTGCCCGTGGAATATTTACACCTAAAGGTCTAAAGTCAATCCGAAAATATCATGACCAAAACAAAATTTAATTACTCTCACCATCCTATTCGTAGGTTTTTGATCCGTCAAAGTCTTGATCATCCAAAGCGGACGATTATCTTATCCATTATCTTTACAATATTAATGGCCTCGGGATTGAGATTTTTTACAATTGATGACGATATGCTGAAAATGATGCCTGAATCCCTAGAATCAAGAATATCATGGAACAATATACAGGAAGAATTTGGCAGTACAGAGGTGATTTTTATTGCCTTTGGTCATGAAGGTGAAAAAATTTTTCAACCTGACGCCTTGGCAACATTATGGGATCTATCAGAAGCATTAAATGTATCAAATTGGGTAGATGAAGTGACTTCTATATCCACATCTTCACGAATGGATAATGTTGACGGTTTTATGGAAATCGATGATCTTCAATTATATCGTAATCTGACATATAATGAGGTAAATGATATTCAGTTATATCTGGATAAAAATGAAAAAATTAAAAAACAATTGGTAAGTAGAAACGGTGATTATTTGGTTGCTATTGTGCAGCCATTTGACAGCATTGAACTTGTGAATTTTGTCGCTGAAATAAAGTCAATCGCTGATACCATTTTACAGGATTATGATATACATTACGGTGGCCAAGCCTATTTCACAGGCATTATGCCGCCAATGATCCGCGAAGATGTTAAAGGTCTTATGCTGGCTGGAATGACCATTTTGGTCATTATATTATTATTAAACTTACGAAGTGTCTCAGCTGTTGGAATGGTGATCACAGTGATCATGTTATCTTTAGCGGCTATGATGGGTTTTATGGGTTGGATGTTGCGCATGACAGGATCAGATAAATTTTTGTTTACGCTGGCAAATACATCTATGCCCATTATTTTGCTAACCATTGCCAATTCAGATGGTGTACATGTTATGACAAAGTTCTTCAAGGAATTCAGAGAATACAAGGACACTAAAAAAGCAGTGGCATCTACAATGGATTCACTGCTTATTCCCATTTTTCTTACCAGTATAACCACAGTAGCAGCGTTTTCAGCTATGACCACATCACCTTTAGAACCATTGGTTGGATATGGATTTACCATTGGAGCAGGAATCCTATGGGCGTGGATATTGAGTTCTACTCTGTTGCCATCTTTGATATGTCTGAAACAGTGGAATCCTAATTCAAAAGCAGTGGTCACTAAAAGTGTATTTGAGAGGACTATTGAGAAATTAGGAAAGGTCGTACTAACACATCCCAAATACGTTTTCTCTACAGGACTGTTGATCGTGATCATCGGATTGTTAGGTTTGTTAAAGTTGTCTGTAGATGTTGATATGATGAAATTTTTTAAGGAGGGATCTGAACTAAGAAACAGTATGGAATTTCTAGGTGAAAAAATGAACGGTACCGTGGATATTAGAGTTAGAGTTGAAGCTGATATGAAGGAACCTGAAACTTTGGAAAATATAGTAAAACTTCAAGATAAACTTGAAAGTTTTCAGCAAGTGAGAACCAGTTATTCAATCGCCAATGTTGTTGAACAAATGCACCGAACGGTCATGGATAATGACCCAAAATATGAAACAATACCAGACTCGAGGGACAAGGTCAATAATCTATTTACCATGTATTCCATGTCTGGCGACCCGGATGATTTTTCTTCCATGGTGGATTATGACTATTCTGTGGGGCTTGTGACCGCATTTAGTACAAATTTGTCAACGACAGAAACTTTTGATATTGTTGAATCAAGTCAACGTTATATAGATGAATTTTTTGATAATAATCTTAAAGTTGATTTTACTGGAATAATCGTTATAACGAGAGACCTTATCAATTTGCTTATAAGTTCCACCATTGTCAGTATCATATTTTCTTTGATTATCATAGGCATTATCGCGTCAATATTTTTTAGAAAGATTTTATGGGGAATTTTGGCTGTTATACCTTTGACATCTGCCGTTCTAATAAACTTTGGGTTTATGGGTCATTTTGGGATTGAACTTTCTCATGTGACTGCGATCCTCTCATCTATTATTATAGGGGTGGGTGTAGATTTTGCCATTCACTATATTGCCCAATTTAGAAGGTTGTCCAAAACCATTGGAGAGGATAAACTTTCTAGAGAGGTTGTGGATGATGTTGGCTATCCCATCATTCTTGATGCTGCATCGAATATGGGTTTTGGGGCACTACTTTTTTCTGCCTTTGTTCCTATTCAATACATAGGGGGATTGATGGTATTCGCGATGATATCAACATCGCTGGGAACATTGACAGTTTTATCTGCTTTGGCTGAATTATTAAAGAAAAAATTGATTGGGAGGAAAACATAATGAGGATTTCACTTATATTGATACTGGCCACATTTATTTTTAGTCAAACCGGTGAAGAGATCGCCAAAATGATTGATGAGAAACCAACACCATATGATATGTCCAATATGACAAAAATGGTGTTGAAAAATTCAAAGGGGAAATCCAGAACTAATGTCATGATTTCACGCTCAACTGGTGGAAACAAAAAGCAAATTATTTGGTTTATGGAGCCAAAAGATGACAAAGGTGTGGCATTTCTGAAAATTGAGCATGATGACAAGGATGATGAAATGCGCATGTGGTTGCCAGCGTTTAAAAAGGTAAGGAGGATATCTTCAAAGAAAAAGGGTGACTCCTTTATGGGGTCAGACTTGAGCTATGAAGATATGTCAAATCGCGAAATGAGTGAGAATGAATATACGCGTCTTGGCGATGAAACTGTGGACGAAATTGAATGTTATGTATTGGAAATCACGCCAAAAAAAGAAGCAAAATCAATCTACTCCAAACATATTTCCTGGATAGCTAAAGATGGTTTGTATGGGGTCAAAGAAAAGTCCTTTGACAAGCGGGGAGAATTAAAGAAGAGAAAAGAATTCACGTTCCAAAAAATGAAAAACTATTATGTTATAGAACGGGTTTTTGTGGAAGATGTTCAAAAAATACATACCACAGAGGTCATATTTTCAGATATCCAGATTGATTCTGAAATTGATGAAAAACTGTTTCAAGAAAAAAACCTGAAACGTCTTCCTGTTGGATTCTAATTTCTCAATGGTTTTCCTTTATTCAGCATATATCTGATACGATCTTGAGATAGTTTTTCACCTGCTAGAGATACAAATGCTTCACGTTCAATATCGAGAAGATATTGTTCATCTACTGTTTTTGTGAGACCTGCGTTTTCTCCTCCGGTAATTACATACGCAAGTTTCTGACCTATCAATTCATCGTGACTGGATATTTTCCCCTGTATTTTGAATCCCTTTAATGCGGTTTTCATGGCAGTACGCCCTCCCATACCCGGCAGTTTCAAGTCATCTCTGAATTCTGGTGGCGAATAATTTTCAGATAATTCAAGAGCGGTTTCTCTGGCTGTCCATAATAGATGCTCTAGGTTCATGACAACTGTGTCTGTTTTTAATAGATAGCCCAGATGTTTTGCCTCTTCAGCGCTGGTGGCTACTTTAGCGAATCCGATTGTTTCAAAAGCTTTCTGAACAAGAGGAAATACATTTAGTCTCCCGATTTTTCCAGCATTTTCCATCATATTCAATACCAAACGTAAATTACCCCCTGCACCAGGGATAAGTCCAACACCCACTTCTACAGCGCCAATGTAAAGTTCTGCTGATGAGACCCTTTTTGCTGCTGGCGCAATAAACTCAAATCCTCCTCCCAAAGTAAGATGAAAGGGAGCGGCGATGATAGGTGCTTTTGAAAATCGAATTTTCTGAGTTAAATCCTGAAATAATTTCACGGTTTTTTCTAATCCTTTCCAATTTTTGTCTTCACAAAATTGAAGAATCCCAGCTAAATTGGCACCAGCACAGAAATTTTCTCCGTTATGTCCCATGACCATTGCCTTGAACTTTCCAGCTTCCAAGAGATCAAGACCAGCATTGATCATTTCCAGTATGGATCCGTCAAGGGGATTCAGTGTTGGCTGTAAAACGGAATGAAATTCAAGATTCAAAATACCCTCGCCCATATCAATTAAACTTGCGCTCCAGTGACGTTTGATCAATTTTCCTTCAGATTTTTTCAAGTTGAGGTTGGTCGATTTTTGGGAAGCCGGTATTTTCTCAAATTTGGCAGATGAAAAATCAAAATATGAGGGACTTCCATGATCTAAAGTATAAAAAGAAGGCTCTTTTGAGTTTGCAAGATCGACAACCCATTTTGGTGGTTTTTTCCTTCTGATATCATCCGTTTCACCGATTGATATAATCCAATTCCGTCCCAAGTTTCAAAGGGCCCCAATGACCATCCGAATCCCCATTTCATTGCATTATCAATATTGTTGATGTCATTGCTGATCTCAGGAATTCGATGGGCGGAATAAATAAGAGTTTTAGATAGGATTTCCCAAAAATATTTTCCCGCTTTATCATCACTGTATGCCATGGCTTTAATTTTATCCGATAGTTTTTGATGGTCTCTTGCCAATCGAAATCCATCAAACCGAACTTTTTTTTGCGGACCATATTCCATCGTTTCTAAGTTGAGGGATAGTATTTCTCTATCTTTTGTTTTTTTATAAAATCCTGCTTTTGTTTTTGCGCCCAGTTGTCCATCTTTAATAAGATTGTTAATTATATCTGGGACCTTAAAAATTTCCCGCTCCTCATCATTTTCACCTCTATCATAACTGGTCTGTGCTACGTGTGCCATAGTATCAAGCCCAACGATATCTGCGGTGCGGAATGTGGCACTTTTGGGCCTTCCTACAATTGTGCCAGTAATCTTATCAACCTCTTCCACTGTGAGACCCATTTCTTCAGCCATTTTTAGTGTGAGCATCATTCCATAGGTTCCGATGCGGTTGGCAATAAAGTTGGGTGTGTCTTTTGCATGAACGATTCCTTTTCCCAAAACAGTTTCACCAAAATCTGCGATGCCGTTATAAGTTTTATCATCCGTTTTGTTGCTACGAACCAATTCAAGTAATCTCATGTATCTCGGTGGATTGAAAAAATGGGTGATCATAAATCGATGGTGGATGGATTCAGGCAATCCCTGCATGAGAGCATTTAAGGGAATTCCAGAGGTATTTGAACTTAAAACAGCATCATTATTTAAATACGGACTGATTGATTCATATACTTTATTTTTTATGTCTATCTTCTCAGCGACAGCTTCCAGAACCCAGTCAGCATCTTTTATTAATTCAATGTGATTTTCATAAGTGCAGGGAGTGATAAGAGATACATTTTTTGGTTTGAATAATGGGGCTGGTTTTAATTTTTTAAGATTTTCAATTCCCTGTTCCGATAGCTCCTGGCTAATATCAAACAAGAGTGTAGGTATTCCTGCATTGGCAAAATGTCCTGCCAATTGAGCTCCCATAACGCCTGCGCCTAGGACAGCGGTTTTTTCAATTTTTTTGGTCATCATATTCTCTTATTTTAATCAAAAATGGTTATATAATTATACATGCACACAAAATGGGAATAACTTCCCAAAATTACAAATACATGCCATAGTTCGTGAGCGCCAAATATTTTAGGGAAAAGATTTGGTTTATTTAGTCCAAGAATAATAGCACCTACAGTGTAGAATAGTCCTCCAATGAAAATCCAGATGAGTGCTCCTATTTCAAGAGTCCTGATCATCGGAAAGATAGCGATAATGCACAGCCACCCCATAAAAATATAAAAAGTAATTGAAAACCAATCTGGTAAGTTTTTCCAGAAAAGTTTTAATAAAATGCCGAATAATGCCAATCCCCAGATCACTCCAAAGAGACTCCATCCCCATGGACCTCTTAGAGGGATAAGACAAACGGGTGTGTAGGTTGATGCAATCAAAACATGAATCATAGAAAGATCCAGAGTTCGGAGTTTTTGTTCCAGTCTAGATGAAACGGGAAGCCAATGATATAGGGTGCTGGCTGTATAGAGTAGAAACATTCCCGATCCAAATACGGAAAAGGAAACGATGTGCCATGGTTTGATTGGATTAATAGATTCTTTGATTAATAATACCAATGCAACAACTGAAAATATTGCTCCAATTCCGTGGCTGACAGCGTTAAACGGTTCTTTGATTCTCAAATTCATTTACTTTTCTATGATGGTGGCAATTCCCTGTCCTGTGCCAATACACATGGTAGCTAAACCATATTTTCCATCTATTTGCTCCAAGACATTTATCAGGGTAGTAATGATCCTTGCTCCAGAACATCCTAGAGGATGTCCAAGCGCAATAGCTCCCCCATTCAGATTTATTTTTTCTAAAGGAAAACTACCTTTTTGAATCACACAAAGGGATTGAGCAGCAAAAGCTTCATTTAACTCAATTGCATCTATGTCATCAAAAGATAGTCCTGCTTTTTTTAGTGCCTTTTCTGTAGCAGGGATGGGCCCAATTCCCATCCGTTTCCACTCTACTCCTGCGATAGCCCTGGAAATAATTTTTGCTCGAACACTTAAATTATGCTTAATAGCATAGTCTTCACTTGTCACCAAAAGGGCGGAAGATCCGATGGAAATTGGACTGCTTGTAGCGGCAGTGACACTACCGTCCTCAATAAAGGCAGGTGATAGACTTTTAATTTTTTCGATGTCAGGAGTTCGAGGTCCTTCGTCTTTATCAACCAACCCCCATCTGGCAGCTCAATTGGAATGATTTCGTTATTAAACTTCCCATCACTTTGAGCCGTGAGCGCTTTTTTATGAGATTGAACGGAAAATGATTCCTGATCTTCGCGGGAGATATTTCCATCCTTAGCGAGGTTCTCTGCAGTTTCTCCCATACCGATATAAAATTCCTGTTCAGCTAATTCGGGGTGGAAATCCGGAGCAAAACCTCCCATGGGAACGGAAAACATATCTTCAACACCAGCAGCAATAGCTACATTCATATCCCCTGCTTCAATGGAGGTACTTACCTGATGAAGGGCATCCATGGATGACCCACAAAACCGGTTTACCACTTTTCCTCCTGTTTCAATAGCCAGTCCTGATAGAATACCTACAGACCGTCCAATCAGCATTCCCTGAGGTCCTTCAGGGAATGCGCATCCCATGACCAAATCTTCAATGTCAGATGTTGGAACGGAAGGATTTCTTTTAACTAGGCCGGACACAATTTGGGCTGCCAGATCATCAGGTCTCATTCCCACAATAGCTCCATTTTTCATGCCGATGGGAGATCTTACTCCATCAATGATAACAGATTTATTACTCATTATTTTCTCCTAGAAAGGATAAGAATTAATTTGTGATACGGATTCAGCAATGTGACGTTTCTGAAAAATTACGTCCATAGACAAATCCATTTTATTCTGAAGTACATCAA
>FUWD013429741.1_pt12 | contig 11312 bp, 8 predicted proteins | sample 1063281 | NCBI WGS metagenome assembly FUWD01 (sample SAMEA79048168, study PRJEB19326) | metagenome | biome: marine
AATTTAAAATTAACTTATGCTGATGATAGAGTAATTCATTACGGTATGATTCCTAGAGCAAATCGATGTATTTTTGTAATTAATGAATTACCAGATTTACAAGCTAGAATTCAGGTAGCTTTATTTAATATATTACAAGAAGGGGATATTCAGATTAGGGGGTTTAAACTCCGTTTACCGTTAGATATGCAATTTGTATTTACAGCAAACCCAGAAGATTACACGAATAGAGGTAGTATAGTTACTCCATTAAAAGATAGAATTGGCTCACAGATTTTAACTCATTATCCAGAAGATATAGAAACAGCTAAAACTATTACAGAACAAGAATCTAATAAATCGAGTTCACAAAAAGAGTTTATTCAAGTTCCAGAATTAGCAAAAGATTTGTTGGAACAAATTGTTTTTGAAGCTAGAGAAAGTGATTTTATAGATTCAAAAAGTGGAGTAAGTGCTCGTTTGAGTATTTCTGCTTATGAAAATTTATTAAGTACTGCAGAAAGAAGAGCATTGCTTTCAGGAGAAGATAAAACTACAATTCGCTTAGGAGATTTTGATGGAATTATACCAGCTATTACAGGGAAAGTAGAACTTGTATATGAAGGCGAACAAGAAGGAGCTCAAGTTGTAGCAGAAACTTTAATTAAAAATGCAATAAAAACACTGTTTACATCTTATTTTCCTGAAATTAAAAAATTACAAAAACAGGAAGAAGAGACTCCATATGATGATATCGTTTCGTGGTTTTTTAACGCTAACGAAGATTTTGAATTATTAGATGATTATTCAGAAAAAAAATACGAAAAGGAATTAGATAAAATAATACCGTTGAATGATTTCTTAAAAAAACATCAGCCAAACATGAATAATAACGATACATATTTTGTGAAAGAATTTGTGCTTTGGGCTCTTGTTGAATACAAAAAATTAAGTAAACACAGATACGCAGAGGGAACACAGTTTAAGGATCCTTATGGTAGTTTTTTAAAAGGATTATAATTAATTATTTAGTAATTACACAATATGACCGAATTATATCTATAATTCGGTTTTTTTTTGGACATTTATTCCGAAGGTTTATTCAATCGGTACTATCCCATTCTCTTAAATCTCAAAATTAATAAAATAAAACTGAAAATTTTAAAGTAAAACTAATGTCATTAATCTATTATCTAAATACTTTATTTGGAAATGTAACGATACTTTCATAACCATTTTTTCCAACAGCTGCGACACCAAAAAAGAAGTTGTCAATAACAATTCCTTTTAAAGTAAATTCGCTGCTTTCAACATATCGACTTTGGTCCCAAGTAGGAGATGTCGTATCTCTCCAATAAATCTTATAACCTTTAGCACTGGGTACTTTATTCCATTTAAGTTTTACCGAAGCTTGAACTATACCACCAATTTCTAAGGTCTTAGGGGCTGGAGGAGCAAATGCTAAACTTGCTATTGTAATTGCATTTACAGCTGTTAGTTTTTTTGCATAACCAAAGTTTACATGCTCAAAAGTATCACCATACTTAATACCATTTTCAATTCTAATATCCTGATGTTGCTGTGTATAGTTTTCATGGGCTTCCATAATTCTAATCCCAGCATATCCTAGATCATTAAATGGCCTATGATGACCACCACGGCCAAAACGATCTAATCTATATATCATCATTGGATTCATTTCAGGCATATAGGTTTTTACAGTTTTGTGAGTATATCTTGCTAACTGTCGAGAAATACCATCTACTTCTCCACCATAAAAACGTCGCATTCTTCTTTCTTTTTGTGTTTCGTTAGCTGGAACAGGTTCAGAAAAAATTCTAAAAGCCCTATTATCTATTATACCATCTTCTCCTGTAATATTTCCAATCATATCATTATTTAATACCCCAATAATATCCCAGCCTTTTTTCTTAGCATACCTTGCAAGCCCAGCACCTCCAAATAATCCCTGTTCTTCGCCCGAGAGGCCAACATAAATAATACTACTTTCAAACTTATATTTCGATAGGACCCTAGCAGCTTCTATAGTTCCTGCCATCCCAGAAGCATTGTCATTTGCACCTGGTGCATCTTCTGTAAAATTAGATCCATCACTATTTCTGGAATCAATATCACCACTCATAATTATAAATCTGTTTGGGTACTTTGTTCCAATTTGGATAGCAACTACATTTACAACCCACGCATCGTGAGGAACTCTTTCACTCATTTTTGTTGTAACTAAATCTTTTTGGTAAAAAACTTTCATGCAATTATTGCAGTCTTTAGAAATAGTTTCAAATTCAGATTTTATCCAACGTCTTGCAGCACCAATTCCCCGAGTACTAGAAATTGTATCAGAAAAGGTGTTTCTAGTTCCGAACTCTGTAAGGATTTTTATATCTTTTTTAATTCTATCTTCAGAAACTGCATTGATAATATCATATATTTTTTGATCAGTTTGGCTAAAAACACAAGTAGTGGTCAGTATAAACAATAGACATAAATATTTCATAAAGTTAGAGTTGTTAAAAATTACTATTTTTTAAAGATAATAAACTTTTTAAAAAGCACATTCTAATAAAAAATATTTGACAAAATCATATAAATCCGTATTATTGTACTTTAAAAAAAATCAAAAATATCAAAAGGTTTAAAAAACATATAAGTTTCCTATTGCTGATATTCTTTTTATCACCAATAATACTGCTCTCTTTACATGTATTTAGCAATCATGAGCATGCTGTTTGTTTTTCTAAAATAGAAACTCATATACATGAAGTAGATGTAGATTGTGATTTACATTTATTAAAACAAAATAATACTTTTTTTGAAAAACAAGATTTTAAACAGACGCTTTTAGTATTCATTAAAGTACAAGAAGTTTTAAAATATAATTTTTTAAAAAATCATCATCAATTATCGTTCTCATTAAGAGGACCACCTTCATCAATCATTTAAAATATAAAATTTCTTTAAACTAAGTATATCTCAAGAGGTATAGCTAGTTTTTACTTTCAAATCTATAAAAAAATAGAATTTTTATATTTTAAACTTCAATTTCTCTAGCATTTAGGTTTTTCAAATTTATCTCTAACAAATATCTGTGGGATATCTCCGCTCAAAACAGTCTTAATTTAAATCATTAAAAAAAATGATAAAACAATTTTGTTTATGTCTCATTGTATTTTTTATGTTTACAACTACAATTGCACAAAATTGCCAGTATTCTTTAAAAGGAAAGATTAGTGATTTCCACGATAATTCATCCATTATTGGTGCTTCTTTACAAATAGTAAATTCAAATAAAAATACTATTACAAATTTTGATGGTTCATTTGAATTTAAAAATTTATGTAAAGGAAAAATTACAATAGTTATAAAGCATGTTGCTTGTGAATCAAAAACAATTTCTTTTATAATAAGTAAAGATATCGTCAAAGAAATTACTTTAGAACATCATTTAGAAGAATTAGAAGAGGTTGTTGTTAAATCCGAATCTAAGTCAGAATCTACTAGTATAGAGAAATCTATAAAGAAAGATATAATCACTAATTTTTCAGATAAATCTCTAGGAGATGCTTTAAATACTTTAAGTGGTGTGTCTTCATTAAATACTGGAAATACTATTGTTAAACCGATGATTCATGGTCTTCATAGTAGTCGATTATTAATTATTAACAATAATGTTAGAATGTTTGATCAAGAATGGGGAGACGAGCATGCACCAAATATAGACATGAATGCTAGTGATAGAATTGATGTAATAAAAGGTGCTAATTCATTAAAGTTCGGAAGTGATGCAGTTGGAGGCTTAATAGTTGTTAGAGGAAAAAAATATGCTAGAAAAGACAGTTTATTTGGCAGTTCATTAATGTCTTTTAATTCAAATGGATTTGGAGGTAATCTTAATTCTGAAATTATTAAATCTTACAAGTCAGGATATTATACAAAAGTTCAAATGAGCTATCGTCGTTTTGGAGATTTTAAAGCAGCAGACTATTCGCTTACAAATAGTGGCTTAGAAAATATCAATGCTTCCTTTAGATTGGGGTATAATAGTTATCTAAAAGGTTTTGAATTCTATTATAGCCAAGTAAATAATAAATTTGCTATCTTAAAATCATCACATATTGGAAATGTGAATGATTTGGTAACAGCAATTAATAGTTTAGAACCCAGAGTTATTAAAGAATTTTCATTTTCAATTGATAATCCTAAACAGTCAATTATACATCATTTAGGAAAAATTGAAGCTTACAAGCGTTTTCAAGGGTTTGGAAAGTTAACCTTTCAATACGACTTTCAAGTTAATAGACGTCGAGAATTTGATTTGAGAAGAGGTGATTTAAAAAATACTCCAGTAATTGATTTAAGACTGGTTACAAATAGTATTCAATCTGATTTACAAGTAAAACCGAACGATAACCTTAAATTAAATATTGGTTTTTTAGGAAGGTTTCAACAAAATAATCCTATTTCAACAGGCTATAGACCACTGATTCCTAATTTTGATAAATTTGATATGGGTCTTTATACGATAGGCAATTACAGCTTAAATGAGAGCACAGAATTGAATGCAGGCATTCGATACGACTTCTCTAAAATAAAAGCTAGAAAATGGTATAACATAACAGATTGGAATGAAACCTACGACTATGATGAATTATTTCCTGAATTTGAAACAGGTACCATAGCCGGAGTTAGAATATTTACAAAACCTCAGTATACTTTTCATAATTTTTCTACAGGTTTAGGGCTTTTGAAAAAAATTAATGATGACTTATCATTATTCATTAATTATGGATTGGCTAATAGAGTTCCTAACCCTTCAGAATTGTTTAGTGATGGACTACATCATTCCGCTGCAAGAATAGAAAAGGGGTTATTAAACATAAACAAAGAAACTGCCAATAAGTTTATTGTCTCTATGGAAAGGAATAACAACAACTTTGGGTTTGTTATCAGTCCTTATTTTAAAAAGATAAATGGATTTATTCAATTGATCCCTGTGGGAATATCAACGACGATTAGGGGTGCATTTCCTGTGTATGAATACAATCAGATTGATGCAGAAATTTATGGAATCGATATTGATTTGAATAAAAAAATTAATAAAAGACTTGATTACTATGGAAGTATTAGCCTATTAAGAGGAAAAAACACCTCAGAGAACCTCCCTCTTATTAATATGCCAGCAGCTAACTTTAATAATAAACTAATGTATTTTAATGAAGAACTTAAACAGTTATCTGTTAGCATCACTCACAAAACAGTGCTCCAACAAAATAGATTTCCAGATTATAACTTCTTTACACTAGATCCAGTTACTCAACAAGACGTATTTGTAGATATCAGTTCTACGCCACCAACATATTCAATATTTGGATTGAATATCTCTAGCGCTTTTAATGAAGGAAAGTTACAATTTGAATTGAATGTTGAAAACTTATTTAATACTTCATACAGAGAACATTTAAACAGGCTTCGATATTTTTCTGACGAATTAGGTAGAAACATCAACTTTAAAATTAAAATCAATTATTAACAATGAAAACAATGAAAACAATCAAATTATTAGCAGTTCTATTTATCTCTAGCTTTGTTATAACAAGTTGTGGAGATGATGATGTTATAGAAGACCCTAATGTAGAAGAGTTAATTACCACAGTTACCTATACTTTAACCAATGGAAGTGATGTTGTAACACTCAAGTACACTGACCTTGACGGTGAAGGGGGAAGTGATGGTACTTATGCTATTTCTGGTCCATTTACTGCAGGTGCATCCTATACAGGCTCTATTAAATTAGAAAATGAAACAGAAAGCCCAGCAGAAAATATTACTGAAGAGATTGAAGAAGAAGATGAAGAACATGAATTTTTCTACACTTCTTCTCTCGACTGCACTTTCTGTAGCTTAGTAATCGATAAAACCGATATAGATGGCAACGGGAATCCTGTAGGTCTTGAAACTTCATTATTCTTTGATACTCCAGCTACCGATGGTTCTATCACTGTGGTCTTAAAGCACGAACCTAGCAAACCTAATGATGGAACCTCTGCCGATGCTGGAGGAAGTACTGATGTTGAAGTAAGTTTTAACATTACAGTTCTGTAAACATTTTTAACTATTTTATAAAAAGTCTGGAATTTTAAAACTCTAGACTTTTTTTATAATTTACTTTCACAAATTAAAATTTGACGAATTATAAACTCTTTTAAGTCATAAAAGTACTCGAATCTGAAGTGTTTTATTTTAAAAATCACTAATAATCTAACAATTGATAGTTAAAGTTTTTTTTATCTATGTCAATATTTTATATAAAAAACCTCTATATTTTCATATAGAGGTTTATGTTTTATAAATTTATATTCTGTAAAATATAATTACTTAATTAATTCATAAGAACGTTTGATGAAATTTGTTAAATCTTCACCATGCAAAAGGTTTTGAGATAATTTAGCTAAATCAAATGCTTGAGAGATTAAGTGTTTTTGTTCTTTTCCATCTTTACTATTAAGGATATTTGTTATTAGCGGACTATTTGTATTGACAACTAAGTTATACATGTCAGGGAAATTTCCCATACCCATCATTCCACCTCCACCAGATGCCTGCATCTCTTTCATTCTTCTCATGAATTCTGGAACAGTAATTATGAAAGGAGAGGAGTCAGAGTCCATTGCTTCTAATTGAACGGTGTAATTTTCTTTAGGAACAGCCGCTTCAATAATCGGTTTTAATATTTCTTTTTCCTTGTCAGATAATTTAGAAGGTACAGTTTCATCTTTCTTAATTAAGTTATCCACATGATCTGAATCTACTCTAGTAAATTTAACTTTTTCTGCAGAAGTTTCAAGCTTTTGCATTAAGTGAGAAATAATAGGGGAGTCTAAAACGACAACTTCATAACCTTTAGCAGTTGCATTCTGAATATAACTGTGCTGAGCATCCTTATTAGAGGCATATAGGATAACATGCTCACCATCCTTATTAGTTTGGTTTACTTTTGTTTTTTCAATTAATTCGTCAAATGTAAAATAAGAATCACTTACAGTTGGATATAAGGCAAATTTCTTTGCTTTGTCAAAAAATTTATCTTCAGACAACATCCCGTATTCAATTATTACTTTAATATCATTCCATTTTTTCTCAAAATCTTCACGATTGTTTTTGAATAGTGACGATAACTTGTCTGCTACTTTTTTAGTAATATATCCTGAAATTTTCTTCACGGCACCATCTGCTTGAAGATAAGATCTGGAAACATTTAAAGGAATATCTGGAGAATCAATTACTCCTTTCAACATTTGTAAGAAATCAGGTACAATACCTTCAACATTATCGGTAACGTAAACTTGATTTTGGTAAAGTTGAATCTTATCTTTTTGCATATCCATAGAAGGACTTAGCTTTGGAAAGAACAATACACCAGTTAAATTAAAAGGGTAATCTACATTTAAATGAATATGAAATAAAGATTCTTCAAATTGAGTTGGGTATAATTCTCTATAAAAGTCAGTGTAATCTTCATCAGTTAGGTCTGCAGGTTTCTTATTCCAAGCAGGCTCTGTGTTATTAATTATATTATCAATTTCAATTTGTTTATGAGGCTCTGTAGTTTCTTTACCGTCTTTATCTTTAGTTATTTTTGGGGTAAAATCCGGATCATTTACTTGTTTAGTTCCAAATTTAATTTGAACTTGATTAAAACGATTATACTTAGATAATAGACCCCTAATTTTCTCTTCTTCAAGAAATTCCTTAGAATCATCTGCAATTTGAAGAACTATCTCTGTTCCTCTATCCTTTTTATCATGAGCTACTAAAGTATATTCAGGTGATCCGTCACAAGTCCAATGAGCAGCAGGTTCATCTTTAAAAGATTTTGTAAAAATATCTACCTTTTCTGCAACCATAAAGGCAGAATAAAAGCCTAGTCCAAAATGTCCAATAACACCGGTCTCATTTTTATCATCCTTATATTTTTCTAAAAACTCTTCAGCTCCAGAAAAAGCGATTTGATTGATGTATTTTTCAACTTCATCCATCGTCATTCCTAAGCCCTGATCTTTAATAGTTAGTTTTTTTCCTTTTTTGTCAATACTAATTTCAATTTTAGCATTTCCTAATTCTGTTTTTGCTTCACCAATAGAAATCAAGTGTTTTAATTTCGTAGTTGCATCAGTACCATTAGAGATTAATTCACGTAAAAAGATTTCATGATCTGAATACAAGAATTTTTTAATCAGTGGAAAAATATTTTCTACGGATACATTAATATTTCCTTTTGCCATTTTATATAGTTTTGTTATTTAATTAATTAACAACTCAAAAAAAATACCAAACATTTTATTGTGACAAGATGACAGTTTTTAAAGTGTTTTATTACTTATTACTAAGCTAAATTATTGTGAAATCAAAATTCACTATTTTTGTCATTTAAAATTAATAAACAACTAAAAATTCCAACTATTAATTATGTATAACTCAAAAATAACTGGTCTTGGGTTCTTTGTTCCTGAAAATATCGTTACTAATAGTGATTTAAAGGAGTTTATGGAAACTTCTGACGAATGGATTGAAGAGAGAACAGGGATTAAAGAAAGACGATGGATTGATCCTAAGACTAGGGAAACCACCTCTACAATGGCTGTTAAGGCATCTAAGATTGCTATAGAAAGAGCGGGTTTAAACAAAGATGATATCGATTTTATTATTTTTGCAACACTAAGTCCAGATATGTATTTTCCTGGAGGTGGTGTTCGTGTTCAAGATATGTTAGATATGCCAACAATCGGTGCTTTAGATGTAAGAAATCAATGTTCTGGATTTATTTATTCTATGTCTGTTGCTGACCAATTTATAAAAACTGGAATGTATAAAAATATTTTGGTAATTGGTGCAGAAAATCATTCAGGAGGATTGGAGAAATCTACAAGAGGAAGAGGCGTTACAGTTATATTTGGAGATGGAGCAGGAGCAGCAGTTTTATCACGGAGTGAAGAACAAGGGAGAGGGATTTTATCATCTCATTTACACTCTGAAGGGAAGCATGCAAGAGAATTAATGTTAGATGGTCCTAATACCGGAAGGTGGATTCCAGAAATAATAGCAGAAAATGACCCAGATGATCAATCGTATTTTCCATATATGAATGGTCAATTTGTATTTAAACATGCAGTAACCCGTTTCTCTGAAGTAATAATAGAAGGTTTAAAAGCAAATGATTTAGATAAAGAAGATATAGATATTTTAATTCCTCATCAAGCTAACCTTAGAATTGCACAATTTATTCAAAAGAAATTTCAATTATCAGACGATAAGGTTTATAACAATATTATGAAGTATGGAAATACAACCGCTGCATCTGTAATCATTGCATTAACAGAAGCTTGGGAAAAAGGTAAAATAAAAGAGAATGATTTAGTCGTCTTAGCTGCATTTGGGAGTGGTTTTACTTGGGGATCTGTCGTAATTCGTTGGTAAATAGAAAGTAATTGAAAAACTAAGCTTTATACTTTTTTTATTTACGAAAAGTCTTCAATATGTTTAATAATAATTTTGTCAAAGTTATCTTTTAAAGTTTCTGAGAACTTTGTTTCTATGGGTAAATAATTCAAGTCATTTAATTTATTTTTCAGTCTTGAATAGTCTTTTTCAGTAGTTAAAATAATTTTATTTTTATTTTTTATTTCTGAAAAGTTCTTTTTAATTTGATTAATTTCTTTATCAGAAAAATTATGGTGATCAGAATAATTTAAGTGATTGTAATTAACATTTAAGTTATTTAAATGATTTAAAAATGGAGTAGAGTCCGCAATTCCTGTAATTAACAAAACTTCATACTCCTTAAGATTAATATTTGAAATTGATTGACTTCCCATAGTCTTATTAGCATAAGATACATATGTAAAAAAGATCGGTTTATTAAATTTACTTAGTCTTTTTGTAATATCTTTTTTATCAAATTCAGTTATATTTTTGGGACATTTAGTTATGATGATAATATCTGCCCGTTTTACTCCTTTTTTACTTTCTCTTAAATTACCTGTAGGAAATAAAAAGTCATCAATAAACAAATCATTATATTTTGTTAGTAAAATATAAAAACTTGCTTTTACTTTTCTGTGTTGATATGCATCATCTAATAAAATAACTGTTGGGTTTTTAAATGCAATTAAATTTGAAATTCCATTTACACGATCTGTATCAACAGCTACATTAATATTATTAAATTTATTAAAGTATTGTAAGGGTTCATCTCCAACTTCTTGAGAAGTAGATGATTCATTTAATAAAATAAAATCTCTAGTATTTCGATTATATCCTCTACTTAAAACAGAAATTTTATGATTAGCTTTAAGTAAACTGATTAAATATTCAATTTGTGGAGTTTTACCTGTCCCCCCCATACTTAAATTACCAACGGCAATTATAGGGATATTAAAAAATGATTTTTTAAAAATTTTTAAATCAAATAATATATTACGGATAGAGGTTACTAAGCCATATAAAAACGAAATAGGAAATAATAGATAGCGTAAAATTTTCATTAGTACGAAAATAACTCATTTTTATGAATTGATACCCGGAAAATACTAACTTTGGTTTTTGTATAAATTTTATAAAATGAGGATAAAAGAAATTACAAACTATATCGAAGAGTTAGCTCCGCTTAGTTACGCTGAAGATTTTGATAACGTTGGTCTATTAATTGGTAGTTATAATTCAGAAGTTAAAGGTGTATTAGTTACTTTAGATACCTTAGAAGAAACTGTTGACGAAGCAATAACAAAGAATTGTAATTTAATTATTAGTTTTCATCCCATAATATTTGATGGATTAAAAAAAATTAATGGGAACTCTTATGTTGAAAGAGTTGCTATAAAAGCTATAAAAAATGATATAGCTATCTATGCTACCCATACAGCTTTAGATAACTCTAGAAAGGGTGTTTCTGCTAAAATGTGTGAAATCATAGGATTAGTAAATACTAAGATATTAATTCCAAAAAAAGGAATAATAAAAAAACTAACGACTTATGTTCCTACTAAAGATGCTGATTCTTTAAGATCTTCACTTTTTGAAGTGGGTGCTGGAGATATAGGTAATTATGATCAATGTTCATTTAATACAAGTGGTGAAAGTACTTTTAAAGGGAATCAAAATTCGAACCCTATCCTCGGTAAAAAAGGAAAGCTTCATAAAGAAAAGGAAACTCAAATTAGTTTAATATTTGAGAGTAAAAATGAAACTAGGATTTTAAATAAACTGTTTGAAATTCATCCTTATGATGAGGTTTCATACGAATTACTAACTACCCAAAA
>FUWD013171548.1_pt1 | contig 11311 bp, 11 predicted proteins | sample 1063281 | NCBI WGS metagenome assembly FUWD01 (sample SAMEA79048168, study PRJEB19326) | metagenome | biome: marine
CACAACACCGGCATTCAATGCAATCTGCTAAATTATAATCCATTGCCTTGTCCGTATCTTCACTCTTGGCATACCAATAAAGTTGCTGAGGTAGTAAATCAACCGGACAGGCTTGATTACATTGCCCACAACGAATGCATTCTTGTGTGCTGGGTTTTGCCTCTAGCTCGTTAACAAAAATACAGTTGGTAATTTTACAAATTGGCACACTGATTGTTTCAACATCAACCCCCATCATCATGCCGCCCATACGTATGGCATGTTGATGAATGTTCGGTTTTGACATTGCCACAATATGTTCAAATGACGCGCCTAAACGCACTTCATAATTATTCGGTGACTCAACGCCCGAGCCAGTCACCGTTACGATTCTAGAGACCAAAGGCTTGTTGTCTACCACTGCATCAAAAATTGCCTTAGTGGTAGCGACATTTTGACAAACAACACCAGTATCAATTGCAAATCCGCCTGAAGGAATCTCAATACCGAGCAATGCTTTGATTAGTAATTTCTCAGCACCTGAGGTGTATTTAGTTGGAATCTGTTCGATGCTAATACGGTCGTTATGGCAATACATTAATAGCGAATTTAGCGCTTCTTGCTTATCATCTTCAACAGCGATGATTGCACGTTGTGCACCACAAATATGCAATAGAATCTCCACGCCACGAATCACTTCACGCGGATGGTGCTGCATAAGTGCATCATCACACATAATGCCTGGTTCACATTCAGTACCATTGATAATTAAAGTATGGCAATCTTGAATACCTTCTAATTTGGCATGTGCAGGAAACCCAGCACCGCCTAAACCAACAATGCCTGATGACTGGATATATTCAATCATCGTGGCTTGGTCACAATGCAGAAAATCACTGCCACAGCCTATATGCTTCGCCCATTGGTCTTTGCCATCTGATTCAATGGTAATACACTTGGACTTTAGGCCTGATTTGTGTGGAATTGTTTGATCAGCAATAGACACGACCTCGCCAGAAATAGAGGCATGAATAGGCACACAAAAATGATCTTCGGTCTTGGCGATTACTTGACCAGTAAGAACTTTATCACCCACTTTGACACAAGGGATGGCTTCATCACCAATGCGTTGTTGCAAAGGCAAAACAACTTTGTCTGGCAAAGGTGCTGAGATAATTTCTACCGTTTCCACTGGATGTGGATTAGGAATTACAATACCACCACTAAATGACTGTCTAAGCATGGGCAATCTCAGCAACATCGGGCACATAAGTGCTTAGCGTTGGGGCAACTTCCAATACATGAATGCAATCTACAGGGCAAACTGGAATGCACAAATCACAGCCTGTGCATTCATCTGCAATCACTGTTGTCATTACTTTGGAAGCGCCAACAAAAGCATCTACTGGGCAAGCTTGAATACACAAGGTGCAACCAATACATACTTCTTCATCAACATACACCACATGGTCAGGTTGAGTTTCTCCATGATCTTCATTGAGTGTTAGTGTCTCAACGTCTAGCAACGCTGCCAATGCATCAACCCCTTCTTGGCCACCAGGTGGACATTGGTTAATTGGCGCTTCGCCATTCGCAATGGCAGTCGCATAAGGTCGACAACCTGGATAGTCACACTGTCCACATTGGGTTTGCGGCAAAATTGCATCGATTTGATCGACCAAAGGATTACCTTCAACTTTAAATTTAATCGCAGCAAAGCCTAAGACCAAACCGAGTCCAAGTGCTAAAGCGGAAAAATAAAACAGAATCAAACATCAAGCTAATCCAATAAAACCCATAAATGCCATCGACATTAGCCCAGCAGTAATCAATGCGATTGGTGTGCCTTGAAACACCACAGGCACATTGGCACTATCAATACGCTCACGAATGGTTGAAAACACGACCAATACAAATGAAAAACCAATAGCCGCACCAAAACCATACACACCTGAAGCCAAGAACCCGTGATCTTGCCCAACATTTAATAATGCCACACCCAGTACGGCGCAGTTAGTGGTAATCAGCGGCAAAAACACACCCAAAGATTGATGCAAAACTGGTGAGGTTTTATTCACCACTAATTCAGTAAAGCCAACTACGCCCGCAATGGTCACAATAAAGGCAATAGTACGTAGGTATTCCAGCTCAAACGGAATAAGAATATAGGCATTAATCAAATAACTTGTTAGGCTTGCCAATGTGAGTACGAATGTCGTGGCAAACCCCATTCCAATAGCAGTTTCTACTTTTTTCGATACACCCATAAATGGGCATAAACCTAAGAATTTTACCAAGACGAAATTGTTGACCAAAATCGTACTCACCAAAATTAAAACATATTCATTCATGTTGCTGATTTTAACTCAAAAATAGCTTGAATAACCCAAATGAACTGATGACAAATAAAGCACCGCCAACCCAACGTTTAAAGGCTTCATCATTTTGAGTGATGCTTTGATGCGCTTTGATACCGAGCACATGCCCAATCGCTGCTACAGGAATAAGCGAAAGTGAAAATTCCCAATCAATATCAACATCCATGATCACAAAAGTAATCATCTTAATACTGACTAGAATAAACCACAGCACAAACAATGTATTGCGCAAATATTCTTTGGCAATATGGCGCATATATACGGCCACAATCAGTGGTGCACCGGTGAGTGATGTGCCCGCCACATAACCACCCAAAATAAGTAATAATTTATCTACCCACAGGCTATGTGAAGTGATTTTGGCATTAAAGATCCAAGTAACGGCGTAAAAAATAGTGATGGAATAAATAAATACCACAATCACATTATCAGGAAGTCTTATCAGTCCAGCTACACCAACTAAGGTTGGTGGAATAATCCACAATAATGAGCGCTTAAGATAAGCCCAATCTACTTTTTTTAAAGATTTAACTAAAGTCAGTGACGAAAAAAACAATAAATGAATACCGATAATTGGCAGCCAATAAACGGGCGTTGCACCCACTAGTAACATCAAAGGCAATCCTAATGCCGCACCACCAAAACCTAAACCTGTACGAACAAACCCTGCCCAAAGAAAAATTAAACCGACTAAAACCAGCTCGGTAAGATCAAAAGTCATTAGCGAAGTACGTCGGCTAGCTGTTCTGCGCTTTGTTGTACTAAATCTAAATCCTTGCCTTCAACCATGACGCGAATCAGTGGCTCGGTACCCGAGGCACGAATCAACACGCGACCTTCATCACCCAAAGCTTTTTCGACTTCAAGTTGAGTTTGTTTTAAAACTGTATGTTGATTCAAGTCAATCTTTTCCTCGGTTTTAACGTTGATTAATACTTGGGGGTATTTTTGCATTTCGGACTTTAATTCGCTAAGTGTTTTACCACGCTTAGCGATCACTTCTAATACTTGAAGCGCTGCAATCATTGCGTCACCAGAAGTAGCTTTATCCAAGCAAATAATATGACCTGAGCCTTCACCACCTAAAATAGCATTATTGATTTGCATCTGCTCCATGACAAAGCGATCGCCCACGTCAGCTTCAATAAAATTAATTTCTAGATCTCTTAATGCATGTCGCATGCCCAAATTACTCATCTTTGTGCCCACAACAGTATTACTCAGTAAATGATTTTGACTATGCCAAGACTTAGCCAAGATAAACACCAGCTCATCGCCATCTACCAATTCACCGTTTGCATCAATCATAATTAATCGATCGCCGTCGCCGTCAAAAGCAATACCTAGGTTAGCTTTTTGTGCCAATACAACATCGCGTAAATGCGCTGTATCAGTCGCCCCACACTTAAGATTAATATTAAAACCATCCGGTTGATTGTTAATTATCGTAATACTAGCACCTAAACCTGAGAAGACATCCTCAGCAAGGTGATAAGTTGCACCATGTGCACAATCAATCACAATATCCAAGCCGCCTAAATTAACGGAATAATCAAAACTTTCTTTACAGAATTTCACATATTGGCTGATCGGATGTTCGCAGCGTGTTGCTTTTCCAAGGCTTGAACTATCAACACTCACCATCGGCTGTGCTAACTTTTCTTCAATTTCTTTTTGGTCTGCATCGCTAAGCTTAAAACCTTCTGGAGAGAAAAACTTCACTCCATTATCTTCAAAAGAGTTATGTGAAGCACTAATGACAACGCCGGCATTTGCATTATATTTTTTTGTTAAATACGCAATGCCTGGTGTTGGCATCGGACCAAGCAAACCCACGTCAACACCTGCAGATAAAAACCCAGCCTCTAAAGCAGATTCAAATATATAGCCCGACACCCTAGTGTCTTTGCCAATAACAACACTGGACTTGCCCTTTTTAGCCAAAACTGAGCCAACTGCCCAACCGAGTTTTAAGAAAAAATCAGCTGTAATCGGTGCAACACCTACTTTGCCGCGTATACCATCGGTACCAAAATAACTACTCAACTCACACCCCCTAAAATCGTCAATGCATCTTTGGTTTCTAGCACATCATGCACACGCACAATATCTGCACCATTTTGCACTGCTATTATAGCCCCTGTTACACTGCCAACAACTCTTCCATCAACATTTCTATCATCCAAAAGTGTGCCAATCATCGACTTGCGAGATAGGCCTGCCAATAGTGGCAATCCAAAGCTTTTAAACTCATTAAAACGTTTTAAAATTTCTAGATTATGATCTAGTGTCTTACCAAATCCAAAACCAGGATCTAAAATAATTTTATCCTTGGCAATACCAGCCTCAATACACGCTTCAATTCGTTGACTAAAAAAATCTTTAATATCATCGACTACATCATTATAAGTCGGGTTCTTCTGCATAGTTCTAGGACTGCCTTGCATGTGCATCAAACATACATCAACGCTCAACATAGCTGCAGTTTCCAACGCACCATCAGCACTTAAAGCACACACGTCATTAATCATACTGGCACCAGCCTCAACGGCTAATTTCATCACTTCTGGTTTTGAGGTATCTATTGAAATAGGGGTATCAGTTGAATACTGCAGTGCTTCAATGACAGGAATCACGCGCCTTATTTCGTCAACTATTGAAACCGATTGTGCGCCTGGACGAGTGGATTCACCGCCAACATCAATAATGTCTGCACCCTGGATAATCATGCGTTTGGCACTTTCGATAGCTTTATCAGTATCAAAGTACTGACCACCATCTGAAAACGAATCAGGGGTGATATTCAACACACCCATGATCAAAGGTTTTGATGTTTGTATAGTCATACTGACTACAGCTTGGTATTAAGCTACTTGCGGATTGCCATCTACTGGCTTATCGTCTGAATCGTTATTTTCATCAGCCTCAATGCCGGAACCTAGCTCAGTAGAAACCACATCAGAATCAATAATCACTGCAGCTTCTCGAATAGGTTTCCGATCCATTAAATCATCGATTTGCTCTTTATCAATGGTTTCAAATTCCATTAAAGCCTTAGTCATCTCAATCAAAATATCTTTATTTTCTTCTAAGATTTTTTGTGCTACTTTGTAATTGACGTCAATAATATTTCGAATTTCAGAATCAATCACTTTGAATGTATCTTCCGAAATATGCTTGTGTTTCGTTACCTGACGACCTAAAAACACTTCCCCTTCATCTTCGCCATAAGCTAACGGACCTAGTGTATCTGACATTCCCCAATGTTTAACCATTTTATGAGCAATTTCTGTTGCACGCTCAATATCATTACTCGCACCTGTGGTGACAGCATCCGCACCATATATAAGCTCTTCTGCAATACGTCCACCAAATAATGATGCTATCTGAGAATTTAACTTACGTCTAGAAATACTGTAGCTGTCCTTCTCTGGCAAGAACATAGTCACGCCTAATGCTCTACCCCTAGGAATAATACTTACTTTGTAGACTGGATCGTGTTCAGGCACAAGTCTCCCAACAATTGCGTGGCCTGCCTCATGGTAAGCAGTCATTTCTTTTTCCGCTTCATCCATAGCCAAAGATTTACGTTCAGCACCCATCATAATTTTATCTTTGGCCCTTTCAAATTCCTGCATACCTACCAACTCTATATCTTTTCCAGCAGCTAGCAGAGCAGCTTCATTACATAGATTGGCTAAGTCAGCCCCTGAAAAACCTGGGGTACCTTTGGCGATACTGATTGACTGAACATTTTTAGCAATAGGTAATTTACGCATATGAATTTTTAAAATTGCATCACGGCCATTAATATCTGGCAAACCAACTGTAACTTGACGATCAAAACGACCTGGTCTGAGTAATGCCGGGTCTAATACATCTGGTCGGTTGGTTGCTGCAATTACAATTACACCTTCGTTGCCTTCAAAACCATCCATTTCAACCAACATTTGGTTCAGCGTTTGCTCACGTTCATCGTGTCCGCCACCCATGCCAGCACCACGTTGACGGCCCACAGCATCAATTTCATCAATAAAAATAATACAAGGCGCATTTTTCTTAGCTTGTTCGAACATGTCGCGTACGCGTGATGCACCCACACCAACAAACATTTCAACAAAATCAGAGCCAGAAATAAAGAAGAATGGCACGTCTGCTTCACCTGCAATGGCTTTAGCCAATAGGGGTTTTACCCGTACCTGGAGGACCTACCAATAAAACACCCTTAGGAATCTTTCCGCCCACTTTGGTAAATTTGCCAGGATTAGACAAGAAGTCCACCAACTCCGCTACATCTTCCTTAGCTTCATCAACACCTGCAACATCATCGAAGGTTGTATTAGACTCATCTTTAGGTATAAGTCTGGCTTTAGACTTACCAAAACTCATTGGGTTTTTACCACCCATTGAACCGCCAGCGCCTTTCATGGTGTAGAGAATCACACCAATTAATAATAAAATCGGCGCTAAAGATATAATTAACTGCTTAAAGAATCCGTCTTTTTCTGGTGGCTTGGCCTCAACTGAAACACCATTATCCAGCAAATCACCCATTAGGCCTAGATCACCAGGACTGTAGGTTGAAAACTGCTCGCCGCCTGCACCAACACCTTTAATGTTACTTCCTGAAATGGTTACGCCAGAAACATCACCCTGCTTTACGCTTTGAATAAACTGAGAATAATTGATCTCATTCTTTTGCTCGCTCTCCTGAAATTGGCTAAAAATTGAGGTTAGGACACTGCCCAAAACCAACCAAAGTAATAAATTTTTAAACATAATAAAAAGTCAATAAAAAGAAGAATACAAATATACCCTATTGCGCTCTTATATAGGGCTTGATAGCGATTTTTCAAGGTTTAACAACAAATAAATTCAAATTCTGTCATAATTCTTAACTTAATACGAAACGCCTGCGAAATTATGTCAAAGATTAATTTATTATCCATTATTCTTATTACCAGTTTATTAAGTGCTTGTGGTTTTCACACGCCTTATAAAAACACGCCACTTAACGCCTCAATTACCTCTACTGACAACAACGCCTTTACGCTTGAATTAAGAAAACGTTTTAACTCTGAAGCCACTCAATCTTTAGCTATTCAAGTCGGTGATGAAGTTCAAAAGAAGCAAACATCTTCATACAACTCTAGCGGCAAAACTAGCAGCTACACATTAAGTTTAAGCGTGCCTGTTAAAGTGTTTAACAACGACAATAAATTACTATTATCTCAAAACCTAACAGCAAGCACACACCTAAGCAAAATGAGTGCAACGCAAGCAGATCGACTACAGATTGCTGAAAGTTATGAACAGCTTCGCAACACCATTATCAAAAAACTGTTGAGAAGATTAAATCGCTTAAATGAAAATTAAGCCAGAACAACTCAACAACACATTAACCAACCAACTTAATTCCCTTTACTTTGTCTTCGGCCCAGAGCTTTTACTAGTCGAACAAAGCTTAGAAGAAATCAGGAAGGCCGCTAAAATTCAAGGTTTTGACGACAAAGTCAGCTTTGAAATCGATGGTAATTTTGATTGGAATCAAATTGTCGCTGAGATGTCAGCCATTTCTTTATTCTCACCAAAACGCATCATCGAGTGTCGACTAAAAACTGGGAAAATCGGTATCAAAGGATCAAAGGCGTTAAGTGAAATTGCCGCATCGATGCCGAATGATATTTTGCTTATTATCTCTACTGGCAAGCTTGACATGGCTCAGCAAAAAAGCAAATGGTTTAAAACACTCGAACAATTTGGTGGTGTCGTTCAACATTGGGAAGTGCAAAGTGACCACTTAGTAGGCTGGATTGCCAATCATATGGTAACTCTGGGTCTAGAATCCAATAGGGAAATAGCACAAGGCATTGCTTTTTGTACCGAAGGTAATTTATTAGCTTCCATGCAGGAAATCCAAAAATTAAAAATGGCTTACCCGAATGGAAAAATTGACACTCAAGAATATCTAGATCAAATCAATCAACAATCCAAATACACTATTTATGGCTTGATTGACGCAGCGCTCCTAGGTGATGGCAACCAAGTGCTTAAGATTTACGAAACACTACTCGATGACACAGCAATGCCGATCCAACTGAGTAATTCTTTATATCGAGAGATCAATACCATTATCAATATGTCGATCGAACTACAGCAAGTAAAACAAGTAGATTCGGTTTTACAGAGCCATCGTGTATGGAATAAAAGAAAACCAATCGTTGCTAGCACTCTTAAACGCCATTCCTACCAACGCCTACAAAAACTATTATTATTGCTCGGACGTATTGACCGCTCAATCAAAGGCATGGATAATCTCAATGTAATTGATGAATTACGCACACTACTACTAAATTTAGCTGGAAAAACACCATGGGCTCAATAACTGATTTAATTACCACACTAGGTAAGAACGCAAGAACAGCTGCAAAAACTCTGCGTGGCGCTACAACTCAAGCTAAAAATAATGCGCTGATTAATATTGCCAATCAAATTGACAATAACAGAGTCACTATTTTAGCCGCCAATGCACAAGACTTATCACACGGAAAAGATAACGAATTAGATGAGGCGCTCTTAGATCGACTCATGTTAGATGATGCCCGTCTAGACGGTATTATCGAAAGCCTAAATCAAATCGCCGCATTGCCAGATCCAATTGGTGAAATCACTGATTTAAAATTCCGACCAAGTGGCATTCAAGTCGGCAAGATGCGCGTACCTTTAGGGGTGATGGGCATCATTTATGAATCTCGCCCAAACGTTACCATTGATGCAGCAGCACTTTGCCTGAAATCAGGCAACGGTGCAATTTTGCGTGGTGGCTCAGAAGCCATTCACTCTAATTTGGCACTTTATGCTTGTGTCAAAGACGGTCTAATTGATGCTGGTTTAGATGAGTACTGTGTACAACTAATTGACACCACAGATCGCGAAGCAGTCACTGAACTCGTCAAAGCCAGTGACTATATTGATGCCATCATTCCACGTGGTGGCAAAGGCTTGGTTGAAGCCATTAGTGAAAATGCCAAAGTACCGGTAATTAAGCATTTGCATGGTGTTTGTCACACTTATATTGACAAAGATGCTGACACACAAAAAGCCATCCGTATTGCCTTTAATGCCAAAACACGCCGTTATGGTGTATGTAACGCCATGGAGACTCTGCTGGTGCACGCGTCAGCGGTTGGCAGAGTATTGCCTGAGCTGATTGCAGAATATATTGCTAAAGGTGTAGAGCTCAGAGGTTGTGAGCAAACACGACAACTCTCAGATCAAATCATTGCTGCAACGGATGAAGACTGGGATACTGAATATCTTGATGCGATTTTATCCATCCGTATTGTTAATTCAATGTCTGAGGCGATCGAGCACATTGACCAACATGGCTCTGGTCATACTGAGTCCATCGTTACTGAAAACTACACATCAGGTCGTCGATTTATCACAGAAGTAGATTCATCTTCAGTGATGATTAACGCTTCTACTGGCTTTGCTGATGGTTTTGAGTATGGCTTAGGCGCTGAAATTGGCATTAGTACTGATAAATTCCACGTGCGTGGCCCAGTTGGTTTAGAAGGTCTTACTTCACAAAAATTTATCGTCCTTGGCGACGGTCACACTAGAGCATAAAAACAATGAATGCAAACGAAACGCTAGCTGTCTTTCAGCGTGGCACCGATGAGATATTGCCACTCGACGAGCTAAAAAAGAAATTAAAGAAAAATAAACCTTTACGTATTAAGGCAGGCTTTGATCCAACAGCACCTGACCTACATTTAGGTCATACAGTGTTAATCAATAAGCTCAAGCAATTACAAGACTTAGGTCATGAGATTTTATTCCTGATTGGTGATTTCACCGGCATGATTGGCGACCCAACTGGCAAGAGTGCTACACGCCCGCCACTCACCCAAGAACAAGTTATTGAAAATGCTAAATCTTATCAAGATCAAGTTTTTAAAATCTTGGATAAAGATAAAACGACTGTTGTTTACAATTCTGAGTGGATGAATAAAATGTCATCTACTGAGATGATTCAACTAGCCTCTCAACAAACCGTTGCCAGAATGTTGGAACGTGATGATTTTTCAAAGCGATACAAATCTGGCAAAGCCATCTCTATTCATGAATTCCTTTACCCACTCATCCAGGGTTATGACTCTGTTGCTTTAGAATCAGATGTTGAACTCGGTGGTACCGATCAAAAATTTAATCTTTTGATGGGTCGTGAGCTACAAAAACAAGCAGGTATGGAACAGCAAGTGATTCTCACTATGCCAATCCTTGAAGGTTTGGATGGTGTGCAAAAAATGTCAAAGTCGTTAGATAATTACATTGGCATTGATGACAAGCCAGATGACATGTTCGGCAAGATTATGTCAATCTCTGATGAACTTATGTGGCGCTACCTTGAGCTATTAAGCTTTGAATCACTAGAAACCATTGCCTCATGGAAAACAGAAATTGAAAATGGTGAAAACCCAAGAAACATTAAGTTCCGTCTAGCTGAAGAAATCATCACTCGTTTTCATAGTAATGATGACGCAAAACAAGCACAACAAAACTTTATCAATCGTTTTGCCAAGAACAAAGTGCCTGATGAAATGCCTGAATTCAATTTTGATGCAGGCATCAAGATTGCCAATCTATTAAAGGATGCAAGCCTAGTCAATTCCACTTCTGACGCATTCAGAATGATCAAAGAAGGGGCTGCCAAAATTGAAGGCGAGAAAATTACCGATCGAAACCTCGTGCCAGAAGCTGGCACGGCCGTTTATCAGGTAGGTAAGCGCAAATTTGCAAGGGTTACTATTACATAATGATTGTATTCTTAAAAGTACTATCTGTAGGTGGATTATTCCTTTTATTAAACGCTTGCACATCACTAGAAGATTTTCAAAAATGTCGCCCGAATCTCGTGCACACAAAACCTGTAATAATGACGTAACAGT
>FUWD013230533.1_pt1 | contig 11311 bp, 19 predicted proteins | sample 1063281 | NCBI WGS metagenome assembly FUWD01 (sample SAMEA79048168, study PRJEB19326) | metagenome | biome: marine
CCCCCACCACTTGATAATGAAAAATCTAATCTACTTGTTTCTGAACCATATAATCCAGCTCCAGCCCCCCCTCCTGCAGATGAGGGAGGATAAAATGCTTTTGTTCCCCCAGCACCACCATTACCTCCATCATATCCAACACCCTCACTACCTGAACCTCCTGAACTATCCGCAGGTGAAGAACCTCCTGCCCCCCCTGTATTATTAGATTTCCCTTCCCCTTCAATAGTTCCTTCAATAGTAATATTATATGCTGTAATGTTCAAATAACCAATGCTTTCATTAATTTCTAATATGGCTCCTGAGGCTACATAAACATTATTATAAGTTACATCTCCTCCTAAAATAGTAGTGCCACTTGTAATTGTTAAATTATCTTCTGAGAGTAAATAATCAAATACAGTTGTACTTAAGGGATTACTTTCCCAAACTGCCCACTCATTAAGAGTTTCTCCACCTGTTTTTATAATCCAATCGACACTTCTACTTGGTTTCTTTTCTGCATCTAATTTAACAGTATATTCTCCTTTAGGCATTTCAGTTCCTAAATTATAATTAACCCAACCATTATAAATAACTTCTTTCTTACCAACTAAGACATTTGAACAAATAGTTTCTGCAGTTCCATTAAGAGATAACTTTCCTGTTTCTGTGCAAGTATATTTATAATCATCAACTAATTTATAATAAATAGTTCTTTCTCTTTCCACATTCTCACAAACTAAAGGAACTTCAACCATAGTTTCTTCATCAGTATATCCCCCACTACAAATTTCTTGATTATACTTTTCAATTCTACTTAAAGGATTATCCCATATCTTAAATTGATAACTTCTAACATCTTGCTTGACCTTACTTCCATCTTCTTGAATTGTATAGAAATTTACATCGTCCACTAAAGGTCTATCTTCATATAATTTTATTTCCATTGTAGAACTACAATCTATCCCACAAGTTTCATCGTGTTGAGAAAGATAACCTTCAAAGATTGTAGCACCTAATCCAAATGCATTAGTTATTTTAATTGGTGCATATTTTTCTAGTAAAGGTAAATCTTTTATTTGTTTTCCATCAAAGGTTGTGGAAGTTAAATCTTTTATGTTGTCAAAAGAAAATGCACTTGCAAAGCTAATCATAAACATTCCTAATAGACAAATTGTTAATAGTTTATATTTCATTTTTAATTAACTCTCCCTATATTTTGAATATCATAATGTTTTATAATCTCCCCATCATCTGAATAATCATAATTATATTTTTCTGATAGGAGTGATTGAAAGAATTTAGTCCAATGTTCTCTATTACTATTTGCTTTCATGTGACAAGGCTGACATAAGGAAATACAATTTTCTGGGATAGAGAATTGTTTATTATAATTTATGTGATGAATGTCAAGTGCCCGTTTTAACTTTTCTTTATGAATATTACAAAGCATACATATTTGATTGTCTCTTTTTCTTATTGCTCTTTTAAATTGTTTGTTAAATTTTGCATCGTAAGGCTCAAATGAAATTCCTCCCCTCCAACGATTATTATTTTTTCCACTATTCATTATTCTTAACTTTTCTTTTGTTTCTGGAGAATGTGTTTTTCCTGTTATCCATGTTTTATGTCCTTTTTTAAATTCTGTATTTGGAGAATGATGTTCCCCTTTAAATTTTTCTGATAAGTATTTTTTAATATCCTCACTACATTCTCCTCCCTTATTCCAAGATTGTCTTCCACTATTTTTTGTACTTATTCTTTTTTTAGCTTCTTCTGTATGTGTTTTCCCAAACATACTATTATTTTTTCCACCATTATCTATTCTTAATTTAGCTTTAAGACTATTAGCTTTTTCTATTCCATAAATTTCTTCATAAGTTTTTCCCTTAATGTGTGCTTTTGATTTGATAATTTTTTGGATACATTCTTCTGTTTTTTTCTACCTTTACCTGCTAATGATAAGTTTTTTCTATGTTCATCTGTAAATATTTTTCCTATTGATGATTTAGATATTTTATTTTTTGTTTCTAATGTCTGTTTTCTTCCAATTGCTCTTTTGGACATCAATTTTTTAGTTTCTTCTGAATGTTTTTTCCTAGTCATACCATATCTTCCTTCTTTTATAGCTTTGATTATTTTTTCTTTTGTTTCTTCTGGACATTTCTTTCCTGTATTCCATGGTATGTTTCCTTTCTTAAATGCCATTAGAGTATATACCTCACAGTAATTGCCCCAATGGCGACGGTTAAAATAATCCAAATATAATAAGGAATGGTAGCGTTTAAAATTATGCAAAATAATTTATTTCCGTCTTCAATACTATCTACATCTGAACAAGCCATATCTACTCTTGACCTTGTTACTTCTCCTGTTAAAAAATTAATCATTACAAATCCTGCAATTATTATAAAAATAAAAGACATAATTGCTAATCCTAAACTTTGTCCTTTTTTATTCATAGACTTACTCCTGCTGGATTAAACCAAATTTTTGTTCTTCCAAATCCAGCATCTCCAGTTCCTATAATAATATATCCAGATGCTCTTAGTTTAGATTTTGTTTTACTTACTTCTGATTTTTTAACAACTATTTCTCTTTCAAAAACCCCACATACTGCTTTAGTTGATTTGCTAATTATCTTATCTGGTGATTCCATTCCATTTAATATATCCATCATTATTTTTTTCATGTTATGTAAAAATTATTCTCCCAGTTATTATGACACCTGCTATGAAAATTAATCCTCCGAAAAAATAAAATAAACTGAAATCCGTTACAACACACGCAGCTTTTGTAAATGAACTTATACTCTCGTTACCACAATCCATTCCAATAGTATCCCCAACACTTACATTTCTCGCATCATCTATAAATTCCTTGCCTACAGGAGCAAGTGATAATGCCAAAATAATTACAACAACTGATAACATAATCCCAAAAATTATGACACTTCCCCTACGGTTCATTTTTTCTTCTCCTTGATAATATCATAATTCTTTTTTAATAAGTTATTCATTAATTTAGAAACAGATTCCTTTTGAGCTTTGGCTATTTTTTTTAATTTCATTTCATCTATTTCATGGTCTAACCATATACTTTTGATTCCCATTATAAAACCTAATAGGTTTATCCTTTATAAATATCGATTACAAATTAAATAAATTACTTTTCTTTGACTTCTTTCCATTAAACCTAAAAGGTTGGATAAGTTTTCCCGTCCCCGCTTTTCGCAATCGCTTTTCTTTTCGTTCCACGATTAAATATTCTTTTCTTTTACCAACTCTAAATTCTACATCTTTTAATAATCCTGTCTCAGTTGCTTTAATTTTCTTTCCGCCCTTTGTTAAGAATCCTGATGCTGAAAGTTCTCCTTTAAGTTTTTTAGATAGTTTTTTTCCTAATACTTTTTTACCACCTTTTCCTATACTTACTTCTTTTCCACCTTTTAATATAAATGCTTCAAATATTTCTGGTTGTTCTCTAACTCTTTTTAACATTCTGCTTGGTAGAGAGATAATTGGTTTTTTTGTTGAAGATACTTTTGATATAGGTGAGGATGGTCTTGAAGGTCTCGAGACAGATGATTGTTTTGAGATGGCAGAAGCTACCCTTGAAACAGAAGATACTCTTGAAGGTCTTGATACAGCTGATGTTTTTGAAGATATTATAGATGATACCTTTGAAGATTTAGATATGGTTGAAGATAATGTAGATACTCTTGAAACAGAAGATTTACCTGATGGTTTTGATATTATTGATGTTGAGACATAAGATACTGTGGGTCTTGAAATAGAAACAACTTCATAAGGTTTAGCACTTAATGAACTAGAAGATATACTTTCAGTTTTTGCTCCTACAGTTGTAGAAACAATAGTTTCTTGTGGAGTCTGTCCCACTATTTTTGGTGTGAATCTATTTGGGTCAAAATATAATTTATCTGTAGATAAATAATCTATCCCTGTTTCCTTAGTTACTAACTTTTTTAATTTAGTAGTTTCTACTACTGATAATTTTCCTTGTTTAGATTTTTCAATTAGTCCTAATGTTTCTGCAGATAAATCTCCTTTTGCTACAAAATCTGCTAAAACTAATCTTACTGGTTTCTTATTAATAACTGTTATTCCCCCACTTCCTATTTTTTTAATAGCTATTGGTTTTCCTGCTGCATCTACTAAAGGGGTTACAACTTCAAACTCTGTTGATTTAAATGGAACATAAAATTTTCCCTCTGCCCCTATCTTTTGACCTTCAAATACAATAATTTGTGGTTTTGAAGATGGTTTACCTACTGTTGCTTTTCCTGTAAGTAAATCTCTCATCGTTGCTTCAGCACCGAGTCTTGATGCCCTTGCCATCGGCATCCCAGTTTTTATATCAGGAGGAGTTCCAAATAATCCATACATAGGATTATCTGGCTGTGCAATTATATCTGTTTTCTTTTTAAACCAACCAAATAAACCTGTAGACGCATGAGTAATAGTTCCAGTTGTTCCAGTAAGAGAACCTAACTCTTGTCTAGTATATCCATAAGGGTCTGTTAATGTTGGCTTCCTTACATCAATATCTATTTTTCCACCAGTATATGCTTTAATATCTTTAATTGTTTTAGATGCCTTTTCTCCAGTTAATCCAATATCTTTTATTACTTCTACTTTCTTTTTTAATAATTCTTGGGGTCTTAAAAGTTTTAATCCTTCTACTTCTACAGTTTTTAAATCTCCATATCCAAATAAAGAACGAGCAGAACTATAACCTGACCGACTTACAACATCTATTTTATTCCCAAATTTATCTGTTACTGCTACAACATCTATTCCTTTTACTTTATGTGGACTTATTTTAGTTCCTTCTCCTGATTTTTTAGCAATTAGTTCTGCAGTTTTAAGTGGATTTTTAGAAACTATATCTACATCTAAACCAGTTCTTGTTCCTTTAATTAATACTTTTGCAGCACCACTTCCAACATAAGTATCTCCTTGTTTCTTAGCAACATCTATCCCTATTTTTTCTAATTTAGTAAAGATGGGTAATTTTGGTTTATCAATCAATGGAATATCACTAGCATATTTTTTAGCAAGTTTGGATGGTTTAATATCTAATTTACTTCCCCTCTCTGGGATTATTCCAATATCAAATTTTCCACCTTCTCCCTTTACTCCTTTAATTATCCGTTCTCCGATAACAGTGGTTTCAACAGCCTTATAATCAGGTCTTAATTTTGTAATTTTTACTTTTGCTACCTCTATTGCTTTTCCAGTAGAAAGCATAGCTCCAAATTCATAAGGATTTTCTTTTGCGTAAGTAGCTATTCCACCAATTGTTTGTCTTGGACTAGTTGCTAATCCTTTTACTATCTGAGTACCATAAGCATAGCCAACCCCAGGGATTAAAATAGAAGCACCATATAAAGCTCCTCTAAGAATTTGTCTACCAGAACCCTTTCTAGCAAATCCTGTTCCTCTCTCTGAGGTTTCTGTTGTATAAATTATATTTCCAAATTCATCTTTAGACTCTGTAGTTACTTTTATTTCTTTTGTTATTGGAGGTGCAACATAATCAATCCCCTTTCCTATACCTGTTACTATCTCTTTATTGAATATTATCCCTCCAGCAGCGTAACCTACAGCAGGATTTATTACATAAGCTCCAGCAACTACTCCTGCTTTACTAACAAAACCTACCTCTTTTTTTATTTTTATTATCTCTTGTGAAATTTCCGCTTGGGTTGGTTTATAAGTACTTGGAAAACTAAAAGCCATATCTGAAGTAAATTCTTTTTCTGATTCTTCTCTTATTTTAAGTCTTGTTTCTGCGAATCCCTTAACTTGTTCATAAATTTCAGCTCTTTCTCCTTTTGTAATTTTCTTAGGTTGTCCTGATACCCAATAGCTTAAAGTTTCTGAAGAATCTGGTTGGCTATACCAATTTGCCCTAGCTTTCTTATCTACTATTCCTCTTAAGTATAAAGAAGTTCCATAAACTTTCTTGGCTTTTTCTTCTACTTTTTTCTTTACAGATAAAACATCCTTAGTAAAAATGTCAAGTTGTGGTTTAAGTTTATCAATTCCAAATGATATTACAGGAGAAACTCTTTCCTCAACTTGTCCTCCTATAATTGAAGTAACACCATAAACTTTCTTAGTGGTATCTTCTATTTTTTTCTTTACGCTTAAAACATCCTTAGCAAATAAAGAGAATCCTTCTTTTACTTTTGGAGTAACAACCTTTTCAACTTTTCCTCCAAGATATAAAGAAGTTCCATAAACTTTCTTGGCTTTTTCTTTCAACTTTTTCTTTTCCAATTAAAAACATCCTTTGCGAATAAATTAAATGCTTGACTTACTTTTGGAGAAACTCTTTCCTCAACTTGTCCTCCTATAATTGAAGTAACACCATAAACTTTCTTGGCTTTTTCTTCAACTTTTTCTTTTCCAATTAAAACATCCCTGGCAATAATTCCAAATCCTTCTTTTATGATTGGAGTAACTTTCTTATCTACTATTCCCCCTAGAACTAAAGAAGTTCCATAAACTTTCTTGGCTTTTTCTTCAACTTTTTTCTTTACACTTAAAACATCCTTAGTAAAAATGTCAAGTTGTGGTTTAAGTTTATCAATTCCGAATGCTATAGGTGGTGCTACTATTGTTTGAACTTTTGAAGTAGTGTCTGTTAATGGTTTTGTTTTATCTAATATTGAAAAAGTAATTTTTTTTGCAGTATCTTTTATGTCTGAAGGAATGTCTTTTATCCCTCCCCAAATCCCTTTAGCACTTCCCCCATAATCTACTTCTTTAATTTTTATTGCTTCTTCAGAAGTTAGTGGGGATATAATTGCAGTTTTATCCTCATATTTATAAAGTTCTTCAGTTGAAATAAATCCTCCTAGGGTAGATGAATAAGTTTGACCAGTTCTATCTACTTTAGGAGTTTTAAAAGATATATCTTTTGAACTTGTTACAATAGATTCCTTTGGTTTTACTTCTACTGGTTTTACTTCTACTATTTTTACTTCTTCTTCAGAACGAAAACCACTTCCTACCCCATATTTTTCCCTTGCTTTTTTAGCCAACTCTCTTTTATATTCAGTTGCAGTTAATCCTTCCGTCCCTGGAACAACAATATCACCATAATAAGTTGAAGTTCTTTGGGCTGATGAACCTTCGCCTGGCTTAGTTACGTTTACCCTCCCACTTGAAGAAGTTCTTATTCGAGAAATATCTTGGTCTATTCTTCTTTGGTCGTCTGCTAATCTTTCTCTTTCTCTGGCTCTATCTATATCTCTTTTTAATTGTTGTCGGCTGTCAATAGTTTTATCCCTTAATGCTTCTTGAGTTCTTGTTTGCCTTAATTTTTCTGCTGCTATTCTTGCCCTTTCCGCTTTTTCTCTGGCTAATCTTTCTGCTATTGCTTTAAGTCTTCTGGCTAATCTTTCTGCTATTGCTTTAAGTCTTTTTTGTTCTGTTATCTGTGCAGCTGATGCTCCACTTGGTGCTGGACTAACAGAGGCTCTGCCACCTCCCCCACCCCCACTATGATAAATAACTCCCCCTGAAGAATCTTTTACTGGAGTATAACCTAAAGTGTCCCCTGTTCTTGGATTAGCCCTTATTTTTTCAAACTCTGCAACATCTCTCGCAGTTTGTCTTTCTGCAGTTGTTTTTGGTTTTCCTTTTATAACACTTACAATCCCTTGACCAATATCTCGAATATTCTCCTTTATATTACTCCAAGTTCCCATTATTCTTTTTTCCTCCGTTCAGATAAATAAGAAACACTAGCCCCTACCCATAGAGGAGAGATATAAACTGGAAGCCATAAGGCAACTAAAACCCAATTAGAAGGATTAACTTTTATTCCATGATAGAGTAAACCAAAAGCTATAACAACCAAACTACAAATTAAAGCACCCTTGAAAGGATTATAATTAATACCCATTAGAAGAAACTCCTTTTATTTCTTAATTTTTTTAATTTTGGTTCATTAAACTTATTTAATTTCCTTTCAGATAGAATAGATAAGTCTAAATCTTCTTGAGTTCCTATTAAATCTAATTCCTTTTTTAAATATGCCTTTTGATTTTTTATATCTTGACTATATCTTTTAACCTCTTGTCGTTCTAATCTCCCCTGCATTCCCCCTCTTAGACTTCTTTTATCTCTGACAGGAACTTTTTTTCATTTAGAATACATAATCTTCTTTCAATTTCTTGTAAATCCATTATTTATCCCCCCTTTTCATTCTTTTAATAATCCTTTTAGTTTGGAATCAATTTTTAAATCAAATAAATCTTCTTCAGTAATACCTATCTGTTTTAATTTATTCTTTTTTATAGAAGTGTTTAACTGCCCATTTTTTTTGTTTTCTACTACTTTACTTAGTAAGTCTCGGAGTTTCATAGAACTACATGTATTTTATACTTTATAAATATCGATTACAAAAAATCACATTGCCCAGTCTAAATCTCTGTCTTTTTCTCCAGTATTATAATCAATTCCATATTTCCTACAAAGTAATCTTGACAACTTTCCTAAATCGCTCATCATGATAGTCCAATTTTCTATTCTTGCTCCAGAGGCATCTTCTATCTTCATTTTAACTAGACCTTCTCCAGTATTATATTTAAGTTTTTTAAATCCCACTATCCACCTCCCGTCATAAAGGCATAACCTATTACAGCTAATAATCCTAATCCTAATATCCATTTAAGTATACCACCCATTTGTTTGGTTGGTTTAATTATTTCTGATTGCATTTTCGCCATAAGAATTTTATAACCTTTAGTATTTGAACCATCGTTTAAAGATTTCTCATGTTCATCAGATGGTGAATAAGGTTTTACACTCCAACTTGGGAGAATAACCATTGGATTTTTTTTCCATCTTAAAACATAATTTGGTGTGCCTAATCTTGGTATCCCATCTTCCATAAAAGTTTGTTCTACTATTTGTCTTTTTTGAAAATCTATATTTCCATTTTCATTTATTTTCATTACAGTTACATAGTTTCTTTTCTTTTGTGCCTTTCCAACTTTCTTACCAAAAGGTAGTCTAAATTTCTTTTTCTTTTCTTTTTCTTTTGGTCTTAGTATTGCTTTTATATCTTGTATTTCTTTATTTAATCCCATTTTTCCTCCTTTCTTTTATTTAGTTTTATCATTTTTTTTGTTCTCCCCCACTCTCCTCGATTTTAGATTTTCCAAACCATCCCTTATTTATTTTTCTACGAGGTGTCATATCCGAAACATTTTTTGTAACTGTTGTTGCCTGTTTTATTAAGAACCCTTCACTTGATAGACTTGTTGCTAATGTATTTTCTGCTTCTTCATTAAACCATTGAGCAAAAACATCATTATCCATTATTAAACTACTAATTCTTCCTAATTCAAAACTTCCCCTAACATTATGTGGGGGTATTCCTAACTCGTTGAAATCTTTATCATTTCTTAGATTACCAATCTTTTTTGTATCGTCTGCCGTTGCTACATTAAATAGAAAGGTATGGATTGATTGTTTATCTTCTTTTGCTTGATTACTGTCTTTCATTGCAGCAGCTATCTTTAAAATTGCTTCTTCGTCGCTAATATTTTCTTCTTCTTCAGCCATTTTTAACCAACCTGTTTTTATTGCACGAAACAAAGTCGCAAATAATCCTAAACCATATAAAGCATAAGAGAAAAAATTAAATCCAGATACACTTATCCAAAGAACTGCTAAAAGTATTGGAGTAAAAATTGTTAAGGTTACATCTATTCCTGCGATTGTTGCTAAAAATATTTTTGTTATTTTATTCATTATTCTATTGGTTCTGCCATTGATTCTCTCCACTCTCTAATCAAATCAATTAGTGTTTTTTTTGTTACTTTGCAGTAAATCATTATTCCTAGTGTTAAAAATATTCCGACTACTAATAAATTGCTGAATAGGTTTTCCTGCCACATTATCTAAGTAGTTTTAGTTTTAATTTATTTGTATGACTCTCATTAACCATAGACATTATCAATCCTATAAAAAATAAAATCATAGAAGCATAAACCATTACCTCACTTAAAGAAATAAATGACTGTCTAAATGTTTCAATCCCAACACCTGTTAGGAGAGATACTACAATGTAAAATAATCCATAATAAAATAATAACTTAATTGGGTAAAAGAATAGAGTTATCCATGAAGTATTATTTCTTTCAATAATCTGTTCATAAGCATTTCGTTCTACTAAATTAAGAGAATAAAATTTCTTTTTTGCTAATTCAATTTCTTTAAGTTTTTTCTTTCTTCTTTCTTCGTATAATTTTATATAATCATTCATTTTATTTTTTGTACCCTATGTCCTTGTCTTTGAATATAAAGAGGTTTGTATCCTATTTTACTTAAATCTTCCATTACATATTTTACTCTTTCCATTTCTGTTTTATAAGTTTTTAATTTATCTTTAAATCTTTTAATTGTTTCTTCTTTCCAGTCGCTTCTATCTTTTAAATCTGGATGTTCTTTTATTGAACCTACCTTATCTATTTTGATTGAATCAATAGGAACTAATGCCCCTCCAAATTGACCAGTCCTAAAATAACAATTTTCTTTATCCACCCTTACTTCAATTTTTTCAGAGCCGTATTCAAATATTATCCCAATCATTCTAATCCACTAATCCACTTTTAATCTCTTTAGTTATGTTTAAAAGTTCTACAATTGCTTGTTCAGATGTAATTATATCTCCTGTTGGTGTTTGAATTGCTATTGCCTCACCAGTTGGAACAGTTACTAATTTATAGTCTTCTTCTTTAACTTTTTTAACTTCCTTTTTTTCTTCTTTTATTTCTGTTTCTTCCATTTTTCTTCCTCCATAAATTTAGTTATTAATTTTAAATTATTAGTAACTAAAACTAATTCTCCGTTTTTTATTTTTGACTTCTTCGGAATTATTAGATACTTTATTCCATCCGTTCTGATTAAAACTTTTCTTATTTCCATTTCTCACCTCACTTAAAAGATATAACATATTATAATATATGATAATAGGTTTATAAATATCGATGTTTAATCTATGATTAATTCATAAGCAGAACGAAGTGAAATATATGCAGCTAACATTAAAATTATAATTCCAATTGCCCAAGTATAGACAGGGTCTCTTATTCCATCAAGTCCAAAGAATAGAATATAAAGTCCCATAAAATATAATCCAAAAGAACCTAAAATTAACTATAACAGCATCTTTTAATGCAAATCCTAAAATGATTACTCCAAAAGATAATCCAAGAATTAAAATATAAAATACCTAATGTCCCTGAAAATACCTGAAGGGGTAATATTATAATATCCTTCATTTG
>FUWD013232419.1_pt1 | contig 11309 bp, 15 predicted proteins | sample 1063281 | NCBI WGS metagenome assembly FUWD01 (sample SAMEA79048168, study PRJEB19326) | metagenome | biome: marine
GCATAACTAATGCAGCAACAGGTAACACACCTTCACTTGCAGCAGTGGGCGGTGATAGTAATGTTGGATTAAATCTAGTACCAAAGGTACTGGTGTTTACAAGGCGCAGGTTCTGCTTTAAAAATTGCAGGTTTAGAAACTATGTGGGTTCCAGCTTCAGCAATGTATGGTGCAACAACTAATCCAGCAGATGCACAACAAGTTGAAACAACAGCAGTGAGACCTGATATGAAAGTATTAGATTTTGATGCAGCTACAGATGAATTTGCACAATTTTCAGTAGCGTTCCCTAAATCATGGAATGAAGGAACAGTAACTTATAGAGTATATTGGACTCCAAGTAATACAGATACAGGCGACTGTATATTTGGTTTACAAGGTGTTTCAGTTGGTGATGGTGATACTATTGATGTTGTTTATGGCACAGCTGCAACTATTACTGATGCTGGTATAGGAACAGTAGAAGATCAACAAATTTCAGCTATAAGTAGTGCAGTAACAATTACTGCTGCTGCAGCTACGGAACAAACTTACTTTCAATTATATAGAGATGCAAACGCAGGTGGAGATACCTTTACTGGGGACGCAAGAGTTTTAGGTATTAAAATATTCTACACTACTGATGCAGCTAACGACGCATAAGGAATTTAGATATGAGAGATTTAAAAAATAAACTTACTTCAAGTAAGAATTCAAAAAATATACAAAATAGAAAAGGTAAATCTTTTGGTTATCAAGTTTTAGGATTTGGTGCAGGTGGTGGAGGTCCTACTTTTATTGAAGCAACAGGTGGAACTGTTTCAACATCAGGTGATTATAAAATTCATTCATTTACAGGACCTGGAACTTTTTGTGTTTCAGATTTACCACCAGAACCAGCTGATCAAGTTGTAGATTATATGGTTGTAGCAGGCGGTGGTGGTGGAGGGTATCATTATGGTGGTGGTGGTGGTGGTGGTGGTTATAGATTTTCGGATGGAACTGTTTCAGGATGTTATGCTGCAGGTCCAGCACCTTTAAGTGTAAGTGCACTCCCTGTTTCAGTACAAGGTTATCCAATTACAATAGGTAGTGGTGGTATTTCAGCTCCCAGTGCACCTCCTTTTAGTCATAAAACAGGAGGGAGTGGATCAAATTCTAGTTTTTCAACTATAACATCAACAGGTGGTGGAGGTGGTCAAGGAAGTGGTAATACTTCTCGCCCTGGTATATCAGGTGGTTCTGGAGGTGGAGCAGGTGGTCTTGGTACTGGTGGAACAGGTGGAACAGGAAATACTCCTCCTGTAAGTCCTTCTCAAGGTAATCCAGGTAATCCTGATTCTGTTGGTTGTGCTGGAGCAGGTGGAGGAGGTAGTGGTGGAACATGTAGTGGAAAAACAGCTGGTGCTGGTCTTTCATCTTGTATAACAGCAACCCCTGTCTTTAGGGCTGCAGGCGGAAACGCAGGTCCACCCGCAGGTGAACCTACTGCTAATGGGAGAACAATTTATCATGGAGCAGGTGCTGTTAACACAGGATCCGGAGCTGGAGGTGATGCCGCTGGTTGTGGAAATGGTGGTTCAGGCGTAGTAATAATAAGGTACAAATTTCAATAGGAAAAAATTATGGCACACTTTGCAAAAATATCAGAAAATAATGAAGTACTTACAGTACTTACTTTAAACAACGGCGACATGCTTAACGCTGATGGTGTTGAAGATGAAACTGTAGGACAACAATATTTAGAACAACACAATAACTGGCCCGCACAAATGTGGATTCAGACTTCATACAATACATTAGGTAATTCTCACAATTCTGGTGGAACTGCCTTAAGAGGAAACTATGCAGGAATTGGTTATACTTGGGACGAAGATAATAATACCTTCTGGCCTAAAAAACCTTACACATCTTGGGTAAAACATTCAGAATCTGCTTCTTGGAAATCACCTATTGGTGATGCACCCGCTTCAACAGCAGAACAAACAGCGGATACAGCTAATAATTATAGATACGACTGGAATGAATCCAGTCAATCTTGGGATCTACAAACTACTCCTGTAGTATAATTGATCTAGATCAATTCTTTTTAATCATATTGACATTAAACTACCATCCTCTATAAAAGGAGATGGTATGCAAAAGAAAGTATTAACAGAACAGTCATTATATTTTGGCGAGGTAAAAATGCCAAAACATTGGGAGATAGATCAAAATGATTTAGCTCATCATATTTTACAATCTACTTTTGATAATAAAAAATTTTCATTTTCAAGGACCTTTGATAAATTAAGTGCTTACATAAGAGAACATATAAGTTTAAAATATGATTTTCAATTAGTGGATAAGGAAATGTGGGGTGATATTTATAAACCTCAACAATCAAGCCTTCCTCTATTAAATATAGATCCTGTGGATCTTCGAAACTCCCCTGATTATACTTTACTTTATGGTGTTAAAGTTGAAGATTGTATGGTTAGAGTTCACTATAATGACAATAGAAGAAAAGGTAGAAGTTGGGATATAGAATTAAAAAATAATATGTTTATTATGTTTCCCTCTACTAATATGTATTACATCACAAACAATCAGAAAGACTCTTTAAACTTTATTCAAACTATTACTTATGAATTTATCTAACCATTACTGGTATTTTAAATCAGCATTAACTCCTAAATTCTGTAATGATGTTATTAAACACGGATTAAATAATAAAGAAACTTTAGCTAGAACGGGTGGTTATGGAGACAAAGAATTAACTAAAGATCAAATTAAAGACATGAAGAGAAAAAGAAATTCAGATATTACTTGGTTAAACGATACTTGGATTTATAAAGAAATACACCCCTTTATTCATCAAGCAAATAGATCTGCAGGGTGGAATTTTGATTGGGATAGATCGGAATCTTGTCAGTTTACCAAATATAAACACGGACAATATTATGATTGGCATTGTGATAGTTGGGATAAAGCTTATAAAAAAGAAGGACCAGACAATGGTAAGATTAGAAAATTATCTGTTACTTGTCAGTTAACTGATGGATCAGAATACACAGGGGGAGAATTAGAATTTGATTTTAGAAACTATGACCCCCATATGAGAGAAGAATCCAAACATTTAAAACAAGTAAAAGAAATATTACCTAAAGGATCTATTATTATATTTCCCTCTTTTCTTTGGCATAGAGTTAAACCCGTAATGAAAGGAACAAGGTATTCATTAGTTCTTTGGAATTTAGGATACCCTTTTAAATGAAAATTTTAATAGTAGGTGGAGGTAGTGCGGGCTGGATGACAGCCGCCACTTTGGAATCTCAATTTCCACAATACAAAATATCTTTAATAGAATCCAAGAATATATCCACCGTAGGTGTAGGAGAAAGTACTATTGCTCCGATCACGGAGTGGATGAAATTACTTAAGATTAAAGACGAAGATTTTTTAAAGCACGTAGATGGAAGTTATAAATTAAGTATAAAATTTACAGACTTTTATAAAAAAGGAGAAGCTTTTCATTATCCTTTTGGAAGCCCTCCTATAGAAAGCACACGAGCAGGAACAAATGATTGGTGGTTTAAAAAAATACTGTATCCTAAAACTCCTTATTCTGATTATGCTGATTGTACATACCCTTTACAAATGGCTTATGTTAATCACAATAAATTTGATAAAAATGATTGTGGATATGCTTATCATTTCGATGCCATTAAATTTGGATTATGGTTAAAAAATAATTATTGTAAAAAAATAAAACACATCGTTGAGGATGTTGTATCAGTTGAACAAGATAAAAATGGAATTACATCTCTTAATAATAAATACAAAGCAGATTTATACATAGATTGCACGGGCTTTAAATCTTTGCTTTTAGGGGAATCTTTAAAAGAACCTTTTGAATCTTATGCGGATATGCTTCCAAATGATTCTGCGTGGGCTACAAAAATTAAATATAAAAATAAAGAAAAAGAATTAGTTCCTTACACTAATTGCACAGCCATTGAAAATGGTTGGGTATGGAATATACCCTTGTGGTCAAGAATTGGGACGGGGTATGTTTACTCTAGTAAATTTGTTGATGATGACACGGCCTTAAAAGAATTTAAAAAGCATTTAGGACAAGAAGATTTAGACTTTAAAAAAATAAAAATGAGAGTCGGTATTCATAATAGACTATGGGTTAAAAATGTTGTTGCTGTTGGTCTATCAGCAGGATTTATAGAGCCATTAGAAAGTAACGGTCTATTTTCTGTTCATGAATTTTTAATTCAATTAATTAGAAATTTACAAAGAGAAAAAATATCTCAATGGGATAGAGATAATTTTAATTATCAATGTAAACATTTATTTAAAAATTTCGCAGAATTTGTCGGTTTACATTATGCTTTGTCTCATAGAAATGATACAGAATATTGGAAACACTCTTTTAATAAATCTTGGGATGAACATTTAATAAATTTAAAACCTGTTGGTTACTTTGGTTTTAAAAATGCGGTTCAGAGAAGAACATATGATAATAGATTTGAGGATTATACTGGACTTCATTCTATTGCAGCCGGTATGCATTGGTCACCAACTGATAAACAAACACTAATAGTTAAAGGAAGGTATGAAGAAAAGAGTCTTGAAAAAGAATTTTTTCCTTGTATAAATAAATTAAATGAAAGAAAGGAGATATATAAAACTTTAGTTAAAACTAAAACTAATTTGTTTACAGTATTAAAAAATGTTCATAAATAATTATTTCAGCACACCAATTTGGTCTGAACAAAAACTAGAATTTTTAAAGTCTTTAACTAAAGCTACTAATAAATATATTAAAGACGCTAGAACAAGAGATAAAGAAATAGTAAAAGATACCAAAGATTTTGGTTATTCACACCACTCAACACCATTAACACAAGATAATGATTTTTTAGATTTTAGAAATTATATTGGGGGTAAGTCATGGGAATTTTTAGATCATCATGGATATGATATGAAACAATATACTACTATGTTTAGTGAAATGTGGGTACAAGAATTTAGTAAGAATGGTGGAGGTCATCACTCCGCGCACATTCATTGGAATCAACATGTATCTGGATTCTATTTCCTAAAGGCAAGTGAGAAAACATCTATGCCAGTTTTTCATGAACCGCGGACCGGGGCTAGAGCTACTAAATTAAAAATGAAACCAGAGATAACAGAAATTGTAAATGGAACAGAACTTGTTCATTTTAAACCTCAACCAGGAACACTTCTTATTTTTCCAGGTTATTTAGAACACGAGTTTACAGTTGATCATGGTAAAGAACCTTTTAGATTTATACATTGGAACATTCAAGCGATACCAAAGGAGATGGCTAAAGATGTCGTTTAAAAAAAATAAATACGTAATTATAAAACAAGCAATAGATAAAGATTTAGCTTTATTCTTGTACAATTATTTTCATATGAAAAGACAAGTGTTAGATACCTGTCGTAATGCTAGATTTATATCTCCTTATGAAACATTACTTGGTTATTATGAAGGAGCAGACGAACAGATTCCACATACTTATTCTAGTTACTCTGATATAGCGATGGAGACTTTAATGTTGAAGTGTCAACCTATTATGGAAAAGACTACAGGATTGAAACTATATCCCTCTTATACTTATGCAAGAATTTATAAAAAAGGTGATCAATTAAAAAGACATAAAGATAGATTTAGTTGTGAAATATCTACCACTATGAATTTGGGTGGTGATGATTGGACTATTTATTTAGAGCCATCGGGAGAGATTGGCAAAAAAGGCATTAAAGTAAATTTAAAACCAGGGGATATGTTAGTCTATTCTGGTTGTGAACTAGAACATTGGCGAGAAAAGTTTAAAGGTAAAGACTGCGCTCAAGTATTTCTTCACTATAACAACCATAAAACTCCAGGGTCTAAAGATAATATGTTTGACAAGCGTCCACATTTAGGTCTTCCATCTTGGTTTAAACGATGATATATCCCTATAATGAGGGCAGTAATCCACCATACCTACTGCCTTCTTTATAGGTATTTATATGTTACAAAAAATAGGTTTCGTACCAGGGTTCAATAAACAAATTACTTCTACCGGCGCTGAGTCTCAATAGACTATACTTGTCTCTAAAATATTGATGTATTTTTTTAATAATTTAGATATAATCACCTTATGGCACTTAAAAAAGTAACTTTTTCACCAGGTTTTAACAAGCAAAGCGTAGCATCCGCTCTTTCAGGACAATGGGTAGATGGTGACTTTGTGCGTTTTAGATATACGGCACCAGAAAAAATAGGTGGCTGGCAACAATTAAGTGTCAAACAAGAAACTGTTCCAGGAGCAGCTAGAGCTCAATTAGCTTTCACAAGTTTAAAAGGTGAGAGATACACTGCGATAGGTACTTCTCAAGGCCTTTTTGTATACTATGGAGAACAGTTTTACGATATTACTCCTTTAGCTACTGCAATCACAGGAGCGACGTTTGATACTTTTTCTGGTTTGGATAATGTGACAGTTAATAAAACCTCTCATGGATTAGCCATAGGTAGATATATAACTTTTTCAGGGGTGACCCCTCCTACAGGTTATATAGCAGCAGATTTTACAACAGGTGCTTTTGAAGTTTTAACTGTTCCTAATGATAATACTTTTACTATTGAAATGAGAGTTAATGCAACTGGGGCAGCCTCTGCTTCAGGAGCCGCAACTATTAATCCTTATGAAATAGTAGGGCCTACTTTTCAAACACTAGGTTATGGATGGGGTACTTATCTATATGGAAATTCAACATGGGGCACAGAAAGAGGAACTAGTAATGTAGTTTTAGATCCAGGTAATTGGTCTTTAGATAATTTTGGTGAAGTTCTTGTTGCAACTATTTTTAACGGCAAAACATTTACATGGAATGCGGGAGCAACTAATCCTAGAACAGTCAGGGCATCAACAGCAACTAGCGGATTTGAAACTACCAATAATCCCACAGCAACCCGATTTACTCTTGTATCAGACAGAGATAGACATTTATTTCATTTTGGAACAGAAACAACTATTGGCACAGCATCAACACAAGATCCTATGTTTGTAAGATTCTCGGACCAAGAAAATTTAGATGAATACGCTCCTACCGCTATCAATACAGCAGGAACTTTTAGGTTGGATACAGGCAATAAAATTACGGCAGCTCTTCAAGGTAAGGATTATGTTTTTGTATTGACTGATTTAGCTGCTTATATTATTCAATTTGTGGGTCCACCTTTTACTTTCTCAGTAAGACAGGTAGGAACAAATTGTGGGTGTATTTCTCAACACGCGGCTTCTTATGTTAATGGAGCAGTGTATTGGATGTCAGGTGAAGGAGGATTTTTTATGTACGATGGTACGGTTAAATCTTTACCTTGTCTGGTTGAAGATTTTGTATTTACTACAAATAATGGAAACTTGGGTATCAACTATAATTCAGCAGATACCATTTATTCAGCTCCAAATAGTTTATACACAGAAATTAATTGGTTTTATCCTAAGTCAGGATCAGATCAAATTGATAGATGTGTAACTTATAATTTTGGTGAAAACGTATGGACTACAAGTTCATTAGCTAGAACCACCTATCAAGATCAAGGTGTATTTAATTTACCTTATGCAACAGAATACAACGCAACGACGACTCCAGTATTTTCACCTATCTCAGGAATTACAAATACTTACGGAGCTTCGTTGTACTATGCTCACGAAACAGGGACAGATCAAGTTAACAGTTCGGGTACAACTTCTATTGATGCTTTTATTAGATCGGGAGATTTTAATATTGAAGATGGGGAACTGTTTATGTCAATGAGAAGATTTATGCCTGACTATAAATTTTTAGTGGGTAATTCTAAAGTTACTTTGTTTGTATCTGATTTTCCTTCAGACACACAAACAAGTTCTCCTTTAGGTCCCTTTACCATAACAAGTACTACTGATAAAGTAGATACTAGAGCAAGAGGAAGATTACTGTCTATTAAAATAGAAAATGATGCTGCAGGTGAAACTTGGCGTTATGGTAGTTTTAGGCTTGATGCACAACCAGACGGGAGAAGATAATGGCTAAATTAAGTAATTACATACCTGAGCCTAAACAAGAATACGACGTAGAAAATCAAAGACAAATTATAGAGTCTGTGACAACTATGAAACAACAACTTAATTTTTCTTTCCAACAAGATATAAAAAATGAACAGGACACCTTTAACTATTTCTTATCCTAATGAGTATATTTTACAGAAACCAAACTTTTGATTTAACTACTACTAACTTAACTACAGTATTAACTATTTCTACCTCTGCTATTGCTATTGTAAAAACGGTTCAAGCAGTTCATGATACTGCAAGTGATGTAAATACGGATATTTTTGTTAAAGAAGTTTCTGGAAGTGATGTTCAAATTGGCCATGAAACTTTAAATAAAAATACTGTTAATATGTTAACAAACACCTTGAATTTAGAAGCAGGAGATGTTATAAAAATGCAAGCAGACACAGCTAATGAAGTAACAGGTATTATTAGTTATGCGCTTATAAACAGAGAGAATGAAAATGGATAAAGATATACCGACAATAAATTGTACGACTGTCATCACTTTTAGAAATACTAAAACGGGTGAAAAGTTTACTGAGAAAGTAGAAGGACCTGATATTGTTCAAGATATAACAGTTCAAGTTTCCCCAAAAGGATTAAATATACTTCAGAAAGTTATGCAAAATGATAAATCAAAGCCCTAAAGGCGGAACCGAAATACAGTTAGAGTATTTAGAAAAATACGTTAATAAAGAGTTATTAGATCAAGTACAGATCACTACGTCTGTCCCTGAAAAAATACCTTTACACCCTACTAAGTTAAATATCCTTTGGCAAAAAAACTCTTATGATCAACCTAACATAGCTCCCTGGTTTCAAGATAAATCTAACCATAGTAAGTATGATTGGTATGTATTTAATTCACATTGGAACTATGAAAAATTTAGAATGATGTTTAATATTCCAGAGGAACAATGTGTAGTTATTAAGAATGGAATAGATAAAATAGAAAAAGCAGAACCCTATCAACAAGGTAAACCCATACGAATAATTCATCAGAACACACCCTGGAGAGGACTAAGTGTTCTACTAGGTGCCATGCAAAAGGTTAAAAATCCTTTAATTACTTTAGATGTTTATTCTTCAACAGAAATATATGGAAAGAATTTTCATGAGAATAATGATCAAGATTACACAACTTTATATGAACAAGCAAAAAAATTGCCAAATGTAAATTACATTGGCTACAAACCAAACTCTTATATTAAAGAACATCTTAAAGATTATAATATGTATGTTTACCCAAGCATCTTTGAAGAGACTTCTTGTATATCTTTATTAGAATCTATGGCTGCGGGTTTATATTGTATTACTACAAATTATGGAGCTCTATTTGAGACAGGTGCAGAGTTCCCTATGTATATTCCGTACAGTAGTAACTATAGAAATTTAGCTGAAAAATTTGCTTATGGTATAGAAGCTGCTGCAGGAAGTCTACATGAATCTGTAATACACAACCACTTAATTTCACAATCTCAATACACACATCAGTACTATGGATGGGGCAAACAAGCTTCTTCATGGACTAGATTTTTACAAGGAGCTATAAATGCAAAAGCCTAACGAACCTATTTGGTTTAACGATGATAAAACAGTTACCCTTAATAATGATACCTATCAAACAATTAAAAAAAACAAAGTAGACTCTGCACAAAACTACACTGAAATAAATATTGGAGGTCAGTCTCCTCATAAGATAATGTTATGTACACCTTGTCATAGTGATGTCTCTATGCATTATTGCCAAGCTGTTTTAAAATTTCAACAAGAATGTTGGCAGAAAAAAATACAAGTTAGTTTTACTTTATTAAAATCATCTTTAGTCACTCAAGGTAGAAACCTATGTGTAGCTGAGATGTTAAACCATGAAGATAAATACACCCACTTATTGTTCATAGATTCAGACATAGACTTTCAAGCCAAGACCATATTTAAAATGCTAGAAGCAGACAAAGATATTATAGGGTGTCCTTATCCTATGAAAATGTTTAGTTGGGACAAATCATGGAGAAGGTTAAACGAGAAAGAAGATGCTATACAGAACCAAGATGATTATTTACGTAGCGCTTATACCTTTCCTGTTAAACTAGATAATCCAAATAATGTGGAAAGCACCAATGGGATAATCGAACTAACCCATGCTCCTACAGGATGTTTCTTAGTTAAAAGAGAAGTGTTAGAAAAAATGATGAAAGAGTACCCTGAACTAGAGATATTTCAAGCTACTATTATCAACGGTAAAGAAGAGAAAAAACCAAATATGTTTAACCTATTTGACACTCTTCATGACACTAAAACTAAACGTTATTACGGTGAAGACTTTGGATTCTGTCAGAGATGGAGAGATATTGGTGGTAAAGTATATGGTTATATAAATGACTATATTACTCATGTTGGAGAGCACTCTTATACCGGTCGTTTTTTTGACGATCTTTGGCAAGGTAGTCGTCCTCTTAAATCTGTTGACGACACCAAAAAAATCAAATAAAGTATCTTATTACAGGATTTCGTTGCCTGCTTAACAATATAAATATATTTAAATTATGGCAATATCTAGATCTTTAATGAACAGACAACTAAGAGCAAATGGTGGAATTATGGACGTTACACCAAGAGAGAATTTTGGTTTAGGAAGTTCCCTTAAAAAGTTTGTTAGAAAAATTATACCTAATGAAGTAGCAGATATTGCTACTAAAGCTGCACCGTTTGTTGCACCTTTTAACCCTGCTCTTGCAGGAGTAATGTCGGGTGTAGGTACCTTTGATCAAACAGGAAGTATTGGCTCAGGTTTAAAAGCTGGAGCTATGAATTACGGTGGTGGTCAGTTAGCAAGATACGCAGGTGGAGCAGGTTTCCAAGGTAATCCTTTCGGACAAGGCGGAGCATTCACAGGTGGACTACAAGGTTTTCAAGGTGGATTCAGTTCCCCTATAGGTACAAAAACTGGTCTTGGTAAATTATTTTCGAACCAAGGAACTCAAGGTGTTCAAGGTATAGGCGCAGAACCTCAAAGCATAGAAGGATTTTTAACTCAAGACGCAGCTAAGAATGTAGGTTTAGAATCCCAAAGACTTGCTGAATTGGCTTCTCAAACTCAAAATCAATTTATAAAAAATTCACCATCAGCTATGAATTCATTTAAATCAATTATAAGTTTTGACACATCTGCAGCAGAAAAAGGAAATGCAGCATTAGATCTTTAAAAAGAGGAGGTCAAGCAGC
>FUWD013174656.1_pt1 | contig 11300 bp, 12 predicted proteins | sample 1063281 | NCBI WGS metagenome assembly FUWD01 (sample SAMEA79048168, study PRJEB19326) | metagenome | biome: marine
ACCTTGTGCTGCAACACGTTTTTCACGAATTGAAGGGTCTTTAAACTCTTTAACAAGTTGCTTAACACGATCAGAGATTTGTGCACCTTTCGATGTCCAGTAATCTAATCTGTCTTCTTCGATGGTAAGCCTAACTTCTTGTCCGCGAGCCACTGGATTAAAATATCCAATACGCTCAATGTAACCACTGTCTCTACGTTTTCTAGAGTCTGTTGCTACAATTGAATAAAAAGGTTTTTTCTTGGCTCCACCTCGGGCTAGTCTAATTTTAACCATGGGTTTTTTGCTCCTTTTATATTAATAATACTCATACCGAAAAGTATAAGACGCGAAATTATATCAGTTTTTCAATATCGCGTGCTAATTTCTCAGCATCGCCGGTGTAAGTCATTGGAGTTAGCTCAGCTAAGGCTTGTTTTGCTTCTTTTGGCATATCAAGATCTTTTACAAACTCAGCTAGCATTTGGGCATCAATGGTATTACCTCGTGTGAGTGCTTTGAGTTTTTCATATGGATTTTCAATACCATAACGACGCATCACCGTTTGAATTGGTTCGGCTAATACTTCCCACGAGCTGTCTAGGTCTTCTAACAACTTTGCTTCATTAGTCTCTAGTTTACTAATGCCTTTGGCAATAGACGCATAGGCTACCAAACAATGCGCGCAACTCACGCCAAGATTTCTTAATACAGTCGAATCCGATAGGTCTCTTTGCCAGCGAGAAATAGCTAATTTATCGGCTAAATGTGTGTTCAAAGCGTTAGCAATGCCTAAGTTTCCTTCGCCATTTTCAAAATCAATTGGATTTACTTTGTGTGGCATGGTTGATGAGCCTACTTCTCCAGCAATGGTCTTTTGTTTGAAGTAGCCAAGCGAAACATAGCCCCAAATATCACGACAAAAATCAATCAAAATGGTATTAAAGCGATTGATTGAATGGAAATACTCAGCCATGTAGTCATGAGTTTCAATCTGCGCAGTATACATGGCGTAATTCACACCTAAATCTTCAATGAATGCTTGCGAAATACTTTGCCAGTCGAGATCTGGATAAGCACTAATGTGTGCATTAAAATTACCCACAGCGCCGTTAAACTTGCCCATAATCTTAACGGTTTTGAGGTGCTCAATTTGCCTTTTTAAACGATACGCAAAATTGGCCATTTCCTTGCCTACCGTAGTTGGTGAAGCGGTCTGTCCATGAGTACGAGACAACATTGGAATGCTTGCGTTGTCTTTTGCAAGCGCACCAATTAATGCCAATACGTTTTGCATCTCGGCAAGTATCGCATCACGACCATCAATTAACATGAGTGCGTGAGATAAGTTGTTAATGTCTTCTGAGGTACAAGCAAAATGGAAAAACTCACTCACGGCATTGAGTTCAGTATTGTCCTTAATCTTGTCTTTTAAAAAGTATTCAACTGCTTTAACGTCATGATTAGTTGTACGCTCAATATCCTTAACCGCTTGCGCATCTTCAAGAGAAAAATTAGTGGCAATATTGGCTAAAAATTCAGAGGCTTCTGTGCTAAATGCTGTCACCTCAGCAATACTATCATTATCCGCCATGGCTTGTAGCCACTTAACCTCAATCAATACACGGTATTTAATCAGGCCAAATTCACTGAAAATTGAGCCTAAAACCTTGGTTTTATCAAAATAGCGTCCATCGACAGGGGAAATAGCGGTTAAAGCACTGAGTTCCATAATGCGTTAAGTTAAATCAAATAAATGATAAAATTATACGCTTTATATGATTCACTTTTTACGCAGATGAAAACAGCCTATTTAGCTCACATTGAAGAGCGCGCTAAAGATAATTTACCACCACTGGTATTAAATGCAGAACAAACTCAATCCGTGGTTGAAAAATTAATTAATGGCGATGATGAAAAATTTTACCTGGATTTATTGACTCATCGAGTGCCTCCAGGTGTAGATGAGGCTGCCTATGTCAAAGCCAGCTTTTTGGCTAGTGTTGCCAAAGGTGAACAGACTTGCAATGCAATTGACCAAGCACAGGCAACGTTTTTATTAGGCACCATGTTGGGCGGTTATAACATATCACCATTGATCGAGCTATTAGAAATTGGCACGACAGCACAAGTAGCTTGTGATGCTCTATCAAAAACATTATTAATTTATGAAGCCTATCAAACGATTGTGGAGAAATCAATTGACAATACTTTTGCTAAGCAGGTCGTTGATAGCTGGGTAGATGCCGATTGGTTTACAACCAAAGAAGAATTACCAAAAGAAATTAAACTAACCGTCTTTCGCGTAGAAGGTGAGATTAATACTGATGATTTATCGCCGGCAACTGAGGCATGGTCACGTCCCGATATTCCACTGCATGCTCAATCAATGTTGGTTAAAAAAATGGACGATCCGCTAGAAATCATTGCACAACTTAAAGAAAAAGGCTTGCCGCTTGCTTTTGTTGGTGATGTTGTGGGTACTGGGTCTTCACGTAAATCAGCCATTAACTCTGTACTGTGGCACATGGGTAATGACATTAATTATGTGCCAAATAAGCGTGGTGGTGGCGTGGTACTAGGTGGCAACATTGCGCCAATCTTCTTTAACACAGCGGAAGACTCAGGGGCACTGCCTATTGAGTGTGACGTAACCAAGATGAACATGGGTGATGAAATTACCATCTACCCATACGAGGGGAAAATTACTAACGCCAGTGGCGAGACTATTTCTACTTTTGAATTATCGCCAACCACCATGCCAGATGAAGTGCGTGCAGGCGGCCGTATTCCACTGATTATTGGCAGAGGCCTTACAGACAAAACCCGTCAAGATTTAGGGCTGCCAGTGAGTAAGGTTTTCTTACGCCCACAAGATGCCAGCAATAGTAGCGTAGGCTATACTTTAGCACAAAAAATTGTAGGTAAAGCTTGCGGTGTTAAAGGCATTCGTCCAGGTACGTATTGCGAACCGCGCATGACCACCGTCGGTTCACAAGACACCACTGGTGCAATGACTCGTGATGAATTAAAAGAGCTAGCTTGTTTGGGCTTCTCAGCAGACTTAGTCATGCAAAGTTTTTGTCATACGGCGGCTTATCCAAAACCAGTTGATTTAGAGCTCCAGCATTCATTGCCTGATTTTATGCAATCCCGTGGCGGTGTGGCGCTTAAACCGGGCGATGGTATTATTCACTCGTGGCTTAATCGCATGTTGCTACCCGATACAGTAGGCACAGGTGGTGACTCACACACACGATTCCCAATTGGTATTAGCTTTCCTGCTGGATCTGGTTTGGTAGCTTTTGGCGCTTCAATCGGTGTTTTACCACTTGACATGCCAGAATCAGTATTGGTCAAATTTAGTGGCGCCATGCAAGAGGGCATAACACTACGCGACCTGGTGAATGCTATTCCATACGTCGCCATTCAGCAAGGGTTATTGACCGTTGAAAAATCCAACAAGAAAAATATCTTTTCGGGTCGTATCTTAGAAATCGAAGGCTTGGGAGATCTTAAGATAGAACAAGCCTTTGAGCTTACTGATGCCTCTGCTGAACGCTCAGCTAACGGCTGCACAATCAAGCTCAACAAAGAGCCAGTGTCGGAATACTTACAATCTAACATTGCCCTACTATCATCGATGATAGAGATGGGCTACGAAGATAAGAAGACCATCGCTCGTCGTATTCAAGCCATGCAAAAATGGTTAGACGCGCCTGAACTTTTAAAGGCGGATGATAATTGTGAATACGCTGCGGTAATCGAGATAAACCTTGATGAAATCAAGGAGCCTATTCTAGCTTGTCCTAATGATCCAGATGATGTTAAGCTACTTTCAGATGTTGCCAATACTGCTATTGATGAAGTATTTATTGGCTCATGCATGACTAATATCGGCCACTTTAGAGCGACTGCCCAGTTATTAAAAGACCAATCAAAATTACCAACTGAGCTTTGGGTTGCGCCACCTACTCGTATGGATGAGGCGCAACTTAGGAAAGAAGGCATCTACAAGGTTTTTGATGCAATTACTAAGCATACTGAGATACCAGGTTGCTCGCTTTGTATGGGCAATCAGGCTCGTGTTAATAATAATGCCACCGTAGTCTCAACCTCAACACGCAATTTTCCAAATCGCCTAGGCGATGGTGCGAACGTTTACTTATCTTCTGCCGAAGTAGCAGCCATTTCAGCAAAATTAGGCCACATTCCTACCGTTGATGAATACTTAAATGCGATGCGAGCAATCAAACCAATATCGACTGATATTTACCAATACCTTAACTTTGATCGGATATCAGAATACCGAGAAGCGATTGGACACATTGCGCTTGATACTATTCTTGAAGAGTAATATTTACTAGCGGACAATAAAAAGCCGCTTATTTCAGATAGCGGCTTTTTATTGGAATTTTTTAAAGAAACTTATTTAATTTTTGTTTCTTTGTACATCACATGTTTTCTAACAACAGGGTCAAACTTTTTAACTTCCACCTTTTCTGGGTGAAGGCGTTTGTTTTTAGTTGTTGTATAAAAATGACCCGTTTTGGCTGATGATACTAATTTAATCTTTTCTCTCATACTTTACTCCTAAACCTTTTCGCCACGTGCACGGATTTCTGCTAATACGGTATCAATGCCTTTCTTATCGACAATACGCAAACCCTTTGCAGTTAACTTTAATTTTACAAAACGATTTTCACTCTCCACCCAAAAACGGTGCGTGTGAAGATTTGGATAAAAACGACGACGCGTTCTGTTGTTCGCGTGTGATACATTATTACCACTAATCGGGCGCTTACCGGTGACTTGACATATCTTTGCCATAACTAACTTACCAAAAATCTAAAAGAAAGGAATTATACTTAAAAAATACAAGTTTTCAAAGCTAAATTATATAAATATCCTATTTACTATTGGGCCAACAAACGGTATTATAACCACCCATTGGAGGGATGGCAGAGCGGCTGAATGCACTGGTCTTGAAAACCAGCAAGGGTTAATACCCTTCCAGGGTTCAAATCCCTGTCCCTCCACCAAATTACCCCTTATGTAGCAACGTTTACAAGATAATTTTTTAAAAGTTTCACTACATTTTCACTACATACAAAAAAACACCCCATTAATTCACTAGCTTTTTTAGCTCTAGATATTGTTATTTTTTGTTAAGAATTAATTTGCTGGCTGAGGGATTTTTCCATCTATTTGAAAGAATGTATATGGATAACGATATACCTTGTTGTGATGATCGCATCGAAATAACACTTGATCGCCGTCCGTTTCACAAAACCACTGCGTTGTATCTACTGGCTTCTTACTGGCTAAGGCCTCAATATCAAATAATGCCACATTAATCCCCTCTTCAGGATCTCTTGCTGAGATATATTCAAAGGCTTTAATGCCAAAAGATCTCATCGCATTACCGAGCCTCTGAGTTGCCTTATAATTACTAGAATCCGTTAGTATGCTCTTATGCTGTACGAATGGTTCTAATTGAAGTTGAGCACCATATTTTGACTTGTAGTCAACTGACAAAACGGTATGCTGCGTTCTTAATTTTGAACTAGGCGATGAACTCATGCCTATCCAAAAAATAAATCTATAGTAAGCTGCTTCACACATAAGAGTAGTTATAGATTTTGATCCAAAGAATAGACTTGTCTCGGTTTTTGAACCAAATCGAGAGCCCCAATCCAACGGAGGATATCTAAATGGCGTTGAAAGCAAGTAATGAATATTCTTATCTGTACTTTCAGATTTAGGCTTGGTCTCTTCTATCATTTGCTCCAAAAGTAACTGCTCTTCTAAAGAGTCTACCAGTCCCATTGTAGCAACTTGCTCTTGACTTTCAACAATCCGAAACATTGAACTACTAACCGCACTCATGCCCGATTCTTCAATAAGCCCTTCCCAATTCATTATTAAACTTTACCTCTAATTGCATCTAAATATCCGACAACAGTCATCAATCCTGAAATGGATTGAATTTGCTCTGCAGGAATACCGCGAGTATGCGAATTTAGTGTGCGCATCCAGTGTTTGATTTGCTTGTTATCTCCGCCGACCAATACAAAAATAGCACGGTAAATTCTAATGAAGATTTTAGCTATTTCACCAGTTTTACTGTCTGGGTCAACTGAACTACGACTAATCGATGACTGTCCTTTTCCAATTATTTTGCCAAGTTCTTTTTGAGTCAGACCCCATCTCTTTCCCTGCTTTTTAAATAGGCATTGGTCAATACATCTAATTTATTAATTTTATTTTTTTTCAGAAATACTCATGTCATTTCTCCTTTTATTACTAAATATATGCTATATAGATATTATATACCTTATTTATGAAATAACGCATAATTAGTTATAAATCAACCACAGGGTGCATACTTTATTACATCATTTAGATGGTCTGGAGATAAATGAGCATATTTTATCGTCATTGTTAAAGTGCTATGATTTAACACCTTCTGCAAGCTCAAAACATCGCCACCATTCATAATAAAATGACTGGCAAAGGTATGTCTCAATATATGTGTACTTTGTCCTTGAGCTTTTTTAATGCCCGATCTTTCATAACAACTCGCAAAAGTATTCTTATTAGCCGCTAATGGTAGATCTAATTGAGCTTCTAATTTTGGATTAATTGGAATATATCTATTCTTACCACTTTTAGTATTAAATAAACAAATCTTGCCGTTTCTAATATGCTCAGGTTGCAAGCTTCTAGCCTCTCCCCACCTTGTGCCGCAAGTTAAGCATATCAAAGCACACAGGTAAGTATCTTTATATTGTTTAAGCTCTTTAAATAATTTTTGGGTCTAGATAACTTTAGAGGCATAATATCATGATAATATGCCTCTATGACAGTAAAAAACAAGTATGTAAAACATGCCCATATTTCTGAGGCTAAATTTAGACAAATAATTTTGTTGTTTTCTGAGGATTTGAGTGCAACTCAAATCTCTCATTTAACAAAGATATCAAGACCAACGGTCAATAAATATTTGACCGCTATTAGACTCAGGATCTTGGAATTATCCATGATCCAATCTGCCTTGTTAGTGGGGCAGATTGAAGTCGATGAAAGTTATTTTGGCGCACGGCGCGTCCGCGGTAAACGCGGCCGTGGCGCCAGAGGAAAAACGATAGTATTTGGCTTGTTAAAACGTGGTAATGAAGTTTATACAGAAATAGTACCAGACTGTAAAAGTGCTACTCTACAAAGGATTATCAAGGGCAAGACTAGTGTTGATAGTGTGATTCATTCAGATGGGTGGCGAGGGTATAATGGCTTAGTAGATTTTGGTTATAAGAAGCATTTTAGAGTGCACCATGGCAAGAATGAGTTTGCACGAGGAAATGCACATATTAACGGCATAGAATCATTTTGGGGTTATGCTAAAAATAGATTGGTAAAATTTAAAGGAATGGATAAAAAGATGTTTAATTTACACTTAAAAGAATGTGAATTTAGATTTAATAATCGCAAGCAAAATATTTATAGAATTTTGCTTGCGATTTTTAGAAAAGAGCCTCTAAAGTTATCTTGACCCTTATTTAAACCTTGAATCGTATTTTTGTTGTATTTCATTAGGCCACAAACTGTGAATATAATCTAACAAACCTTGCTTTTCAGCTTCATTTAATTGGTCTTTAAACGGTGGCATCCAACCGCCAAGTTTAGCACCACCATCGTTAATCGTAGTCATTAATGCCTTTGGCGAATGATGCCAAGCATGCGCTGTGCCATTAACAGGAGGAGCTGGGAATTTTCCATCTGCATTCCTTTTTTTCCAATCCTTAGTCAATCCTTCTCCGGCTTGACCATGGCAAGCAATACAATTTTTATCAAAAACAGACTGCCCTAAATTGGCACTCTTTTTAAGTTTTGTATTTTCGCTAAAAAAAGGTTGGCTTATTTTCACAGTTTCTTTTGCTGCTGCTTTTCCTGCTGTGGATCCCCGGTTCCGGACGGTACCGCTACCCACACACCAACCCCTCATGATTCGATTGAAGGCTTGGATTATTTTGATAAGGTGGTAAATATTGATCAAAGTCCGATTGGTCGTACACCAAGATCTAATCCGGCCACTTATACAGGTGTGTTTTCCCTTATTAGGGATCTTCTGTCGCAAACACTGGAAGCACGTTCACGCGGTTATAAGGCAGGTCGTTTTAGTTTTAATGTTAAAGGTGGTCGCTGTGAGGCGTGTAAAGGCGATGGTCTGATTAAAGTGGAGATGCATTTTTTACCTGATATTTACGTGCCTTGTGATGTGTGTCATGGGCATCGATACAATCGAGAAACCTTGGAAATTCTTTATAAGGGTAAGACTATCTCTCAGGTGCTAGAAATGACGGTTGAAGATGCTTGTGAATTTTTTGAACCAATACCAAAAATTAAACAAAAATTACAAACTCTAATGGACGTGGGGCTTTCCTACATTACTTTAGGGCAAAATGCCACAACCTTGTCGGGCGGTGAAGCGCAGCGCATTAAGTTGGCTAAAGAGTTGTCTAAAACTGATACGGGCAATACACTTTATATTCTTGATGAGCCAACGACGGGGTTGCATTTTCATGACATCAAGCAGTTATTATCAGTTATTAATCGTCTGCGTGCGCGTGATAACACCATTGTGATTATTGAGCACAACTTAGACGTGATTAAAACTGCAGATTGGATTGTAGATTTAGGCCCTGAGGGTGGAGATAAAGGTGGGCAAATTATTGCAACGGGAACGCCAGAGCAAGTGGCTCAGGAAAAAGGATCTTACACAGGGGAGTACTTAAAAAGTTACCTGTAGTTTTTCTACTTCTGAAATTTTAAAGTCTTTTATTTTATAAAGATATTCTTTAGAGCCTTTAGTTTGCTTAATAATAACTGGAAGGTATCGGTATTTAGTTAAGAAGTAAATTTGACTCTTATTACTCTTGCTGTTTATTCTGTCAACTCTTAGAGTATTAAAAGTTTGATCGTTAATCCTGATGGTTTGATTTTTAGTTTTTCTGTAGTGGTGCTGTTTAATAGATTTTCCACTGGCAACTTGGTAATAAAAATCCTTTTGTTCGGGTTTATTTGTTAAGTCATAAGATATTGCTAGAAATACACTGAGTGGGTCAACAATATTGCCTTGTTTAGCCTTCCAAGTAATAATTTTAGGTTGAGTTTTGGTTAGGATGGATATTACAGTGTTATTTTTTGAACTGATATCGATAGCGCGATTTTTAGAGACTTTTCCATTTTCTTGTTCCATGATTTGGTAATTAACACCATCAACTCCTTTATCGTTAATTGAAAATATAGAGCTAGCAGCAATGGAGTAGTCTTTTATTAGTGACAGTACGCCTGATGTTTCGGCATTGGCGGTATAAAAGTATTGATTGTCCAGCTCGTGCAAAGTTCTGATCTCTTTAGCAATGTTGATTCCATTAATGGAAAGTTGATAATTAGCCGTGTGCGGCTCAAAAGCCAGCACATTGTTGAAATAAATAAATAAGATTAAAGCTAATGACTTCACAGTATTTTTCCATCCAGAACAGCTTTGTTGTTTTTAAATTTTAATCTACCTTGGGTAAACCAATGAATGACTTTAGGATAAAGCTTGTGCTCTTCGATCAGTACACGTTTAGCCAGTGATTCGGCATTATCATCATCCAGTATTTCAATAGTGCTTTGTGCAATGATTGGCCCGCCATCAAGCTCTTCCGTGACAAAATGAATGCTCACACCGTGTTTTTTTTCACCTGCTTCAATGGCTCTTTGGTGAGTGTTTAAACCTTGAAACTTTGGCAAGAGAGAAGGGTGAATATTAAGCATTTTTCCACAATATTTTTTTGTGAATTCAGTACTTAAGATGCGCATAAAACCAGCCAGTATGATGATTTTTGGGTTGTAAGTATTAATGACATTACTTAGCTCTTGATCAAACTTCTCTCTGGAGGGAAATTGACTATGCTCAATGGTGCAAACAGGAATCCCTACTTGTTTGGCGCGTTGCAACCCATAAGCATTGGCTTTATTGCTAATAACACAGTCGATGGTTAAATTAATATCATCAGAATTATTAATGATTGATTGAAGGTTCGAGCCACTGCCAGAGATTAAAACAACTCCGTTCATACTCGCTCCCCTTACAAATTAAATAATAACCTGTTCGTCTTCGGCTTGTGTGATTTCACCGATAAGCCAAGCATTTTCACCTAACTCTTTAAGGTGGTTAATGGCTTGATTGCTTTCAGACTTTGGTAAGACAATGACCATGCCAACACCACAGTTGAAGACGCGATACATTTCCATTATGTCAATATTACCTTGCTCTTGTAACCAGTTAAATATATTTGGTAATTGCCATGAGTTTGAATCCAGTTTAGCGGCTAAATTTTTTGGTAAAACTCTAGGAATATTCTCCAGCAAGCCGCCACCGGTAATGTGAGAAATAGCGTGTATCGGGAATTTTTCAATCAGTGAAAGAACAGATTTAACATAAATTTTAGTGGGTTCAATCAGTGCACTCAACTGTTCTTCAGTTGGGCTCGACTGTTCCAGTACTTTACGAATGAGTGAATAGCCGTTTGAATGCGGCCCAGAAGAGCCTAGTGCAATAATGTGGTCTCCACTAGTAACTTTAGACCCATCAATAACTTTATCTTTATCGGCGATACCAACGCAAAATCCGGCTAAATCGTATTCTTCGCCTTGGTACATACCTGGCATTTCAGCAGTTTCACCACCGATGAGTGCACAGCCTGATTGTTTACAACCCTCGCCAATGCCAGAAATTACCGAGACGGCAACTTCTGTATTAAGCTTACCAGTGGCGTAATAATCTAAGAAAAATAATGGCTCAGCCCCTTGCACGATTAAATCGTTAACGCACATGGCGACCAAATCAATGCCAATGGTGTTGTGTTTATTAAGCATCTCTGCCACTTTAAGTTTGGTACCAACACCGTCAGTGCCGGAGATCAGTACTGGATTTTTATATTTATTTATTGGTAGTTCAAACATTGCACCAAACCCACCAAGACCTGCTAATACACCTTCTCTAGCAGTGGATTTAGCAATGGGTTTGATGCGTTCAATGAGTTCATTACCTTTGGTAATATCAACGCCTGAGTCTTGGTAAGTCAATGATGACATCTTGATTTTTTCCGTATAATTAATTTTTTTAAATTCTTTTAATTGAATAAAAAATGGCTTTTTCTTCTCTGCCTAATGCGCTTTCAATTTTACGCATTATTTTAACAGTACCAGTTGTAATGACCCTGTTAAATCATCAATATTTATTCGCTATTATTTTGTTTTTTATAGCGGGT
>FUWD013231986.1_pt1 | contig 11300 bp, 11 predicted proteins | sample 1063281 | NCBI WGS metagenome assembly FUWD01 (sample SAMEA79048168, study PRJEB19326) | metagenome | biome: marine
TAAGGATTAATACTCCTTTCCACTGCAGGCCATCTGCTTTAAACATAAGGAGCCTCCAAAGTTTCTAAGAAAGCAAAGCTTCTTGTAAATTTTCTTTGGTAAAGGATTGATATCTCGCTGTAGGCACCCCATGCTTTTGCATAAACTGTTTCGAAAAATCTTTACTTCCTTCTAACAGCGCTCCGTCTTTCTTGGGACCAATTACGGGAATCCCTTTCAAAGCTGCATCTGCTAAAAAAAAATCATGAATTCCGGCGACTAACGGCCCTTCAGGACCTACCACGACCATTTTAATAGCGTGCTTTAAAACAATCTGCTTGACTGCTTCAAAATCAGAAATGTCAATATTAATATTGGTTGCTATTGTATCTGTTCCGGCATTACCAGGAGCTACAAAGAGTTGTTGTACCTTATTACTTTCAGATAATTTTAATGCAAAAGCGTGCTCTCTGCCTCCAGCGCCTAAAATAAGAATGTTCATTTGTTTGGGTTGTGTTGTTGCTGCAAATATATTTTAAATTCTTTGGATTCGCACTTTTGAAAGAAAGACATTTTAAAAAAACTGAGGCACTTAGAAAATACTATTTTATCTAAATCCCCCACTTTAAAAAATATTTTATTGCCGAGGAAGTATGCCGTAGAAACAACTTCAAGCTTTTTGAGGAACCTCGACGATACTGATGCGTAATTTCTACCTTAGGATAAAATAGTTTCCTTTTACCCGTGTTATCAATTTTTCTGCAGATATCCGCATCTTCAAAATATAAAAAATACCGCATGTCAAAACCTTTTAAATTTTGAAAGTCGACCGTTTTAAAAAGCATAAAACAACCATGAATAAAATCTGGATAGCGCGCCTTCTCTAAATCTTGACCCTCATATTCATTTGAAATACCACCTTTCTTAAATGGCCTTAACCTTCTCTTCAACAAACCTAATAAAGTAGGGTGTTTTCTGCAAACTTTCTGTAATTCTTTATTTGGGTATCGCACTTTGGGGGTAACAAAAGAGACATTTTCTTCCTCTTCTAAAACTGTTATTAAAGTAGGGATTACTTCAGGAGAAAAAACAACATCAGGATTCAGGATCAAGTGAAATTCTGAATTGATACTATTTAAAATAAGGTTGTGTGCACTACCGAATCCTATATTTTTACCTACAAAAAGATAGGTAATTTCTGGGTGCATAAATTCATTTTTAAGGATATCTGTTGGACTATTATCTATTAGAATAAGTTGTTTTGAAATTGGTACTTGTAGAAAAGATTCAATTGTCTCTGTTACTTCATTGATATTTTCTTTATACAGCACAATAGCCGCAGTAATTCTAACTCTTTGATCCATTAGTAAGCTTTTTCGTCCCCTTTAAAAATACTTAAAACAGTTTGGATAATAATTTTAAGGTCTAAAAAAAAAGCCCAATTTTCAATATAAAAAATATCCAAACGCACTCTGTTCTTAATATCAGATTTTGTTTTTATTTCTCCGCGGTAACCGCTTATCTGCGCTAAACCAGTAATCCCAGGTTTTACAATATGTCTTTTCAAATAATCATCTACTTCTTTTTGATACTCCAAAGACAAACTTTCTACATGCGGCCTTGGACCAACGACACTCATATCTCCTAAAAAGACATTTAAAAATTGTGGAAACTCATCAATACTTGTTTTTCTTAAAAATGCACCTATTTTGGTAACTCTAGTGTCATTTTTGGAAGCATGAACTTTATCTGATACTTTGTTAATTTGCATTGACCTGAACTTATAACAAATAAATTTACTGCCATTAACACCCTCTCTCGATTGCTTAAAAATTAAAGGTCCCTTTGATTCTAACTTTATTAAAATCCAAAGCAATGGAATTAACCAAGAAAGTATAAAAACACCAACCAATAAAGAAAAAACGATATCAAAAACTCTCTTTATAAAAAAACTTTCCGCAAATTCAAAAGGAAGTTTATTAACATTTAATACTAATAATGAGTCGTCATAATACTCCGCACTCTGATTTTTGCTATATAGCTCGTTAGAATTGGGAATTAACTTTAGAACAACATCCTTTTCAATAGCAAATTTGTTTATTTTTCTTAACTCATTTGTACCTAAACTAGACACTGAACAATAAACTTCATCGACATCGTTTTTAATAACATACTCAAAAACCATATCTAAATTCCCCAAATATTCGTCATCTCTAAAAATTTTATTTGAAAAAAAACCTAAAAATTTGTATCCCAAATTAGACTTACTTTTAAATAATTTGATAATATTTTTTGCTGAGTCGTCAAAACCCACCACAATGGTGGTTCTATAGTCATTACCTAGTGCTCTATATTTTTTTAATATTAAAACCCAAAATAATTTTACGACAGTGATACTCGAAAGTATCGCTACCAGAATAAAAAACTGATTGTGAACGAATTCTCCTTCCTTAAAAGCGCCGAAATAGGCAAAATAGCCCAGTATAAAAACAGGATACTGCTTGCATAGAAGAACAAAAACACTGAGAATTCTAGTGTATCTATATATTTTATAAAAACTAAAAAAATAGCTTATAATAAGCCAAAAAACAGTGATATATGACAAGAAGAACAAATTTAAATAGTCCGCATCATAAATAACATAAACAGTTAGGTTAATAATTAGTAAGTCGATTAATAAATTTAGGTGTTTTATTAAGTGAGGATATTTATTTTTCAAGTTTAAATTTATTAAAAAAGGTTTAAAAAGGTTTAACGTAAAATTTTAAGAATCATTTCATCAATTGTGAAATTCTTTTTTGCAACTAACTTTTGTCGCTCTGCATCAATTTCCTTGTGTATTAATAAACTTAACTTTTCAGTTAAAACATCCCTATCCCAAGAAGTTACAACCGTATCTAAATTGTTACTCATAAAAAACTTCTCGATTTCACTATTTGCATCGGTTATTAGCAAAACTTTACAGCCCGACACCAAAATATTTGGTAGCTTCGAGGGAAGAGAACCTTTTGAAGTATTTTCTTTTTGGGGTATTACCTGAACGTCACTTTTACTATATAATTCTTCTAAATTATCTATCTCTACTAACGAATGAAAAATAATGCTCTTGTTTTTATTTAAACGCGCTAACTCTCTTAACGTTTCTCCCTCTGAAAAAAAATGAAATACTGTATTATCGATTTTCTGGGAGGCATATGAAAAGAAATCAAATAACGCAGAAGGATTTTGTTTTTCACCTAAGGCACCAGAATAGACAATATTAATTTTATCTCGATCAAAAATCGATTCCAACTCATTTGTAACCTTATTCCCTAAAGTGATGAAAGGATATTGCACCTCTAGCTTTTTTTCTACTAGCCCATATAATCTTTTCGCTTCACTTTTCATTTCAGCGGATAGAAATAAAACTTTAGTACAACTTTGATAACATTTTTTTTCAATTTTATGAATAAAAATTCGGATTGCACTATTTATGACCCCCCCCTTACCCTCTGAATATACTTCCTGTAAATCGTGCACCATCCCTACTTTCCGAACCTTTTTATTTAAAAAGGGAAGCATAAAATAAAATGCAAAACTCGGCGGAAATATGGGTATAACAATATCTTTACCTTTTTGATACTTGCCCAGCTTTCTGATTACAAAAAAAGCGAAACTAATTTCCAAAATTAGCCGCCTTAAAATTGTTTTTTTTGTGTAAGTAAGATTTTTACCACCCCGTATAATTTCAACACCTTCTAGTTGTGCAGTGCTACCTTTAACTTTCCAATTTGGATAAAATGGATGGAAACATAAAACGGTAACACTATGACCAAGTGCAACCAAACCTTCAGCAAGTTTAGTGTTAAATTTACCAGTTGAGATTGGCTCTGGATAAAAAAAAGGAGAAATTAATAAAATATTTTTTTTGTTAGACATTTTTCCTATCTCTAATTACTTTTGCAGGATTGCCCATACAAATTTTATTTTCTGGTAAATCTTTATAAACACTACTTCTAGATCCTACAACGGTTCCTTTATTTATAGTAATTCCTGGTGCAACAAAAACATCTGTTGCTAACCAACACATATCTTTAATCGTAATTTTCTTTGAAAAAATAGGAAAATCTTGTTTTAAATAGTCATGAGAAGCTGCGCATAAATATGATTTTTGTGAGATGACTACATTTCTACCTATTTCTATTTCCCCCAAAGAATACAAAACTACATCATCTCCTATCCAAGAATAATCTCCAATAGAAACTTTCCAAGGATATGTTATTCTTACGGTGGGCCTAATAATTACTTTTTTACCGATTTTAGCCCCGAATATCCTTAATAAAAAACGTCTAAAACCATATAATAGCTGAGGTGAGTTTTTAAAAAGTAAAGATTGAACTAACCACCACAGTTGAACGACAAAAGCATTCTTTCCTCTGAAATTTTTAGGTAACTTGAACGTATTAAGTAATTGCATTTCTTTCTTTAATAATTTTTATAATTTGTTTACTAAAAATTTCAATTGTAAAGTTTTCCGAAAAATACATTTTATTATAATTACATATTTCTAAAATTTCAGATTTATTTTCATTTAAATATATTAATTTATCGGTTATATTCTCAGAATTTTGTTTCTCAACTAAATATCCATTTTTATTTTCTGTAACGATATCTTTTATACCTGCGTGATTTGTAGAAATAATTACATTTTTTGTTGCTAACGCTTCTAGAATTGAAATTGGTTGACCTTCCATTTTATAGAAAGTTGGCAACACAAAAATATTACTCCAATCAAGTAGTGTTTTCTTATCGTTATTGTAAACAACACCTATGTAGGCAGTGTTTTTTAGCTTTGAAATTTTCTCTAAGATATTATATTTTAGCTTAACATCAATATTACCAGCTATTTTTGCTTTATAATTAATATTATTATTTTCTAGATATTTTAATGAATCTAAAAGCAGAAAAATTCCTTTTTCTTCCATAAGATTACTTAGATAAGAGATTTTTAAAATACTATTATCAATTTTTTGCTCATTCTCAATTAAATAATTTTGTGCAAAATTATTTACTATATAGATGTTTTTCTCTTTTAAAAATGGAGTTAGATTTTGCTTTAAAGAAGCAGATAAAACAATCCCTTTTGTGAATTTTGAAACTAAAAAATAAAAAAAAATCTTTTTCAATCCAGTTAATTGTTGGTATTGAGTTCCTAAAAAATTCCCATGAACATGTATAATTAATTCTTTTTTTAAAATAGAAGAAAGTAAAATGAATAATGCGTATTTAGTGATTCCAAAAAAAGTTTGGCCAGGTGTTATATAAATAATATCATTTTTAAAAACTTTAAAAAAACTGAAATTAAGTTTAAAAAAGAAAGAAAGCTTTTTAAAAGAAAAACTTCCTATTGCATCTTCAAAAACACTGTAGGAAGAATCTATAGTGTCGACTGAAAAATCATTAGAATTTTCTATTATTTCTTTTACAACTTGGTTTGCTAAAGAAACCCCTGAAATTGGTTTTGGAAACGGACCAATCAGTAATATTTTATAAACTTTATTCAAACTTTGTGTAATTTTTTAAATTAAAAAAATTCAGAAAAAAAGCAAAAAATATTACACCATATTCACGCTCTAAAATATTTTCAGTGCACATTAATAGCCCAAAAAAAATAAGTAACATAATTAATATCTCATTGTGATTCTTAACACAATTTTTTATATTTATTATTTGAGTTACTAAAAACAATAAAAGTAATAAGAAACCGCCAATTAGTGTGAAACTAAAATATTGGTTGTGCGAATTATAGTTTTTACCTATTAATGCCCTCTCTTTGTTTATTATGTATTTTTTAGATAAAACATCATTATAGTCTCCAATTCCGTAACCGAAAAGGGGAGATTCTGTTATTAATTTAATCGTATTTAGATATATCGAATACCTTTTGTTTGTTGAATTGGAATCTATATTTGTAGATCTTTCAATTTTTGTAAGTTCTATAAACCTATTTCTAGTTTTGGGCACTGCAATTAATAATAGAGTTAAAGCTAGGATCACGTAGAAGCTATATTTTAAATTAATACTTTTATTAATAAAAGACACAATTGCTAAAGTTACTATAAATGCTAAAACAGGTCCTTTTCTGGCATAAATTAGCAAAAACAGAATCAGGCTTATGTTTATACATATAAGGATGATTTTTTCAACTTTATTTTTCAAAGTTTTATATAAGTGGATTGAAAAAATAATTGCTAAACAGCAGTGCATCGCTATATAAATTGGATGAATACTATATTTGCCAATATCAACTATTATAATATAATTATAATGTTTAATAATATCCTCAAAGGAGTAATTTGTTAAAAGATACCATAAGAACGGTGCACTATTAAGCAAGAAAACACTTGAAATATATATCCATAAATATTTATTTAAATGAGCAAATAACAGTTTTATTTCCTCATCATTTATAAAAGAAAAAAGCAAAGGAAAGATCATTAATGATGCCATTGTTTCCAATTTTTTAAAAGCAAGTTCCAAGTTTTCGGAATAAATAATAGTACAAATTAAGAGCAGATAAACAGAAGCATTTAAAAGAAAAAAAAATTTACGGAAGAAAAATTTTCTTTTAAAACAAAGTGAAATTATTAGCAGTGCAAAAACGGCAATTATGATGGATTTTACTCCAGAGGGAAAAAGCAATAAACCAAATAGTAATCCTAAAAATAATTGGATAGCTAAATAGTGATATTTTATTAACTCCTTTTTCATCTCTTATATAAACGTGACAATTCTAATATTATTAGTTCAATAAATTTAGGGATAGCTAAAACCGCTATTAATGGGCTAATATAATAAGAAAAACCATTTGTGAAATCACCTCGCAGTAAAAATATAAGATGTATCGAAAAATAGAAAGCCATCGTTTTCTTCAAATAGCTTTCACTGCTTAACCAACCAATCATTTTGATAAGAATAAATGCTAGAATTAGTGGTGTTATTAAAACACCAATTACACCAAAGTTTATGAAACTCTCTGAAACAAATGAGTTGGATAGATTTGTGAAACCAAAACCAAAATCATGTACTAAGTGTTCTCCAATCAATTCCCCTGAAGATATAGGTTTTGATACCCACAAACTTCTGGGTAAAAAAAAGAGCAGTCCTCCTAAAAGTTGATAACCATAAGAAAAACCAAATTTATGGATATAATCAATAGAAGCGCCGATATTTGCAAAGGCATCATAATTTAAAGTTGCAAAGGCCTTGGTTACTCCACCACCTTTCATCTGAGCAATTAGAATACTGGGATTTCTATAAATTTCTAATATTGTAGCATCGCTGTGGGTTAAAATTGCCATTAAAGGAAAAACAACAATCATTGAAAAAAACAAAAAAGAGACTGTTTTAATATTTGTGTTTAAAACTTTAGGAACAAATAAAAAGATAAGTGTTATATATATCGGGCCAAGTGCATTTCTTTTTTCTGTTAAAGGGTTTTTGAACCAAAACAGCAATACTAATAGAAAAATTAAAAAGATTGTTACGTTTATTAAATTTGATTTTGACTTGTTTCTTTTCTGAAAATATTGAAAACACATTGCAATACCAGCTAAAGGAATAAAAAATAAAAATTTTTTCCAAGTTAAAAGCATAGAAACAGATGTCTTTGAATTTAACCAAGATGGTCTTAATAATTCGTCTTGAATAAAACCATAACTTGTAAAAACACCAAACTGCTTAGCACTAAGATTGGAAATATTGTGAATGGTAATAGATTATCATTTAAATATTTCTTTTCTTTTTTTTGACTTTTTAAAAAATAATTTTTAAAGCGTATATAAGCAATTATAAATATGATATTAAAAACGGATATTAGAGTGTTTGTATAAATAACTATCCATTCTTTGTAAGGAAAAAAAGTAATAAACTTTGGTGCTACTAAGCCATTAAAAGAATTTACCTGACTAATTGGAGCCGCTAAAAAAAATAAAAATGTAAATACAATATAGGATGACAAAAAAGGAGAATACTCTTTCTCAAAGTAAAGATGATAAATTGTGATAAACAACAACACCAAAGAACTAAAAAAGAAAGAAAACCATACAATTGCATCCGCTTTTAGGCTTAGAAGCATGAGCAACATCAAAGCCAAGTAAATAACAATGAAAACACTTTTTAATTTTATCATTTAGACCAAATTTATAAATACTTTAGACATTGCTTCAATTGAGTAAGAATCTTTACAAAAATTTACGATGGATGGTCTTTGCTTTATCCAATATTCCTTGTTGTCAAAAGCATTCATTATTATTTTATTAAAATCATTAACATTATCTGTTTCAAAAAATAATGCATTTATATTGGGCATTACTGCTTCAATCTCAGGAGAATGATTTTCGTCTTTTGACACTAGCATTGGCACTCCAAAACTAAAACTTTGTGTTATAGATAATCCTACATAGCCAGGTGATACACTAAAAAAAGAAGAAAAATACAACTCTTTTAACTTTTTTTGATCAGAGATATGCCCAAATAATTCTATTCTATTTGACAGTTTATTATTTGCAATATACTTTTTAATTTTCCCTTCCTCTTCCCCTTGTCCTATAATAATTAATTTTGTTTGTACAGGAAGCTTATGAATTTCATGTGCAAAAGCCTTCACTAAAAAATAAGGCTTCTTTCGTTTCGTTAAACGTCCAACATAAATTAAATTAAATTGATTACTAGACTGAGAAAACGCCATCATAGATGCACTTACAACAGCATTAGGTGCAGCTAATATCTCTTTTTTTTGCATTTTACTTTTCAATTCAAGCTGTTGTTGGTTTGTATACACAATAATTTTATTTGCCAAAAGTCTCATTAAGTTCCTCAAAATTTCTGATTTACTATGCACTCCATTTCTTGGCCAGGCGTGACCCCACAGTACTGTTTTTCTACTTATTGTTCTCCTAATTACAAGAAAAATCCAATTGGATAAAATCCTAGGGTTCATCTCCATAACCAAAACTATATCTTTAAATAATAGATGCCAAATTCCTGTCTGAAAAAGTAATCTTCTATTGAAAAAAAAATGATTTATGACTGGCGTTTTAGCTATTTTTAGATCACTTTTTACAGAACTTTCAAAATAAAAATCGCCACCATACAATTCAAAAGAATTATTTAGTGCAGTTTCTATAGCACGAAAAAGCTCTTTTCTGTAATCGGGTATTACAGTCTGTATAATTACTAATTTTCTCATGAAACTGTTTTTTTTATTTTTTTATCATAGAAATATATCGCCAAAATTAAAATAAATAATTCTGTGATAACTGCAGAAATAGCAACTCCATAAATTGTATAAAACTTCACTAAACTTAGCGCAATAATTAAGTTTAAAAAGCCTCCTGAAACAAGTATTTTCATTCTTATTTTGTATTTTTTTATGGAAGGAAAATACAGAGTTACGTATAACATATTTAAAGAAGATAATATCGAAATAAAACCCAAAATCTGAAAAACAGGGCTGAATCCAACAATAAGCGCGTCATCAAAAGCAAGCATCAGTATTTCCTTCGCTCTAAAGAAAATAATTATTGAGATGACCAACCCAAAAAATCCTATAGGGATTCTTATTTTATCAATGTATGATCGGATCTCGTCATAAGGTTTTGTCGATAGGTTTGGAAATATCGCTTGATATAGAGGGCTATACATACTTTTTATTGCCAAAATCAATTTTTCCATACTAGCATAAACACCCGCAATTGAATCTCCTGCAAAAAAGCCTAAGATTAAAGTATTACTAGAGGTATACAAACTAACAGCAAAGTTCGAAAAAAACAAGCTAAAACTATTCTCAATGATTCCTTTTACTTGCGATAGCTTTGGAAAAACAAACTTCACGTATTGAAGACTAAATATAAATCCAAACAAACCAGAAATCACAAATCCTAAACCGTTAAATATTGGCACATACTCGTAATCTGCAGGACTGAGTACAACAAAAAACAGCGAAATTGTAAAAAATAGTTTTGCAGCTACATTTACAATTGTAATTACTTGCATTTTTTCTATTCCTTGAAAAAACCAAGTTGGAAATATTGCCTGACCTAAAACAAGTCCAAAACTAAATAAGTACACCAAAGGATCTTCACTAAATTTATCCACACAAAAAATCAATACTAATAATAGTAGAAAGGTGATAATTATAAGCACAAACTTAATAGAGAGTACATTCCAATAAAATTGCGAAAGTTTTTCTTTATCATTTTTCAAATTTGCAACCTCTCTAGTTGCACTTATATTAAAACCAAAATCTACAATAATTGTCAAAAAAAGAGCTACAGATTGAGCAACCATTACAAGTCCATATTTTTCTGAGTCTAAAGTTCTTACTAAATATGGAAAAATGATAAGTGGTAAAATAAAATTTGCCCCTTGAATAAAAAGTAAAGCGACATAATTTTTTGCTATAATTTTTTTTTCGTTATTCATGCCTTGGCTTTAGCTACTTATTTCAAAAAAAATATGGCGTTAAAATTCGGCAGATTTGCGTCTTTTTCTGAAAGGATAATATCTACTGAAGGGATTTTCCAGTTAATGTTTAAATCTTTATCATTATAAGTAACGCCTAACTCGGCTTCTTTATTATAAGCATTATCGCACTTATAAGAAAAAATAGTACCGTCTTCCAAAGTAACAAAACCGTGTAAAAATCCTCGTGGCACAAATAATTGCTTGTAATTAGCTTCTGACAATTCAATTGAAAAATGCTTGCCATAAGTTGGAGAGTCTTTTCGAACATCTACTATAACGTCTAAAACACTGCCTTTTACAACTCTTACTAACTTAGCTTGAGAAAGTATACCTTTCTGCATATGCAAACCTCTCAAGACCCCTCTTTGTGATGTCGATTGATTGTCTTGTACAAAATCGATTTCTAAACCTGTTTTGTCTTTAAATATTTTCTTATTAAAAATCTCTAAAAAATTTCCTCTTTTATCACCAAAAACTTTAGGCTCTATAATAAAACAACCTTTTAAAAATATCTCTGTAGCTATCATTAAACTTTCATTAGATTGTTGGAATATCCGCTTTTTAGCAAAGGTGCTGCTAACTTTAACAGCTGCTTTTTTGTTATCAAACCTGCTCTAAATGCAGCTTCTTCGATAGAACCCACTTTTAAACCTTGCCTTTCTTCTATTACCTGTACAAATTGACCTGCCTGCATTAACGAGTCAAAAGTACCAGTATCTAGCCAAGCAGTTCCTCTGTCTAGTATTTCTACAGAAAGTTTTCCTCTCTTTAAATAGACATTATTAACCTCTGTTATTTCTAATTCCCCTCTCTTA
>FUWD013017113.1_pt1 | contig 11294 bp, 10 predicted proteins | sample 1063281 | NCBI WGS metagenome assembly FUWD01 (sample SAMEA79048168, study PRJEB19326) | metagenome | biome: marine
ACCATTCATTAAGGGCTCCATGATTGATGACCCTGATACTATTGCTACTGCAATCCGCATTGGCCATCCTCAAAGTTGGGATCTGGCTTGGAATGTACAAAAAGAATCGGGTGGCTGGTTTGACTCACTAACCGACGAAGAGATTTTAGCGGCACAAAAATTACTCACTGAAAAAGAAGGTATTTTCTGTGAACCTGCTTCAGCAGCCTCAATAGCAGGTGCTATGCGTGACATTAAAAGCGGTAAAATCGAAGAAGGTTCAAAAGTAGTTTGCACCTTAACGGGCCATGGCTTAAAAGACCCTGATACAGCGATTTCACAATGCAAAGATGAGATGATTAACATCAATCCAGTCATGGATGAAGTAAGAGATGCAATTTTAAACAACATGTAATTTCTCTAAGTTTTGCTTAGAGGGTTTTAACTAAAGGAGTGCCGTGAATTATAAAACCATTGATGAAACCATTGGTAACACGCCTTTAGTCAAACTGCAAAGGTTAAATCCTAATCCATCCAACACTATTTTACTAAAACTCGAGGGTAACAACCCTGCTGGTTCTGTCAAAGATCGTGCCGCGTTTAATATGATTACTCAAGCCGAGGCACGTGGTGAAATCACACCCAAAGATGTACTAATTGAGGCCACTAGTGGTAATACAGGTATTGCACTCGCAATGGTAGCAGCCATTAAAGGCTATACAATAATTCTCATCATGCCCGATAACCTCTCTCAAGAACGCAGAGATGCAATGGCCGCCTATGGTGCAGACCTAATTTTAGTCACTGAAGAACAAGGAATGGAAGGTGCACGTGATTTGGCTGATAAAATGGAAAAAGAAGGCAAAGGAAAACAGCTCAATCAATTTTCCAATCAAGACAACACTAATTCCCATATCAACACAACCGCAGAAGAGATATGGAAAGACACCAATGGTGAAATTACTCATTTCGTTTCAGCCATGGGTACTACTGGTACTATCATGGGAGTTTCTACTAGCCTAAAAACAAAGAACCCAGACATTCAAATCATTGGCATACAACCCGAAGATGGCGCTCAAATTGCTGGTATTCGTCGCTGGCCAGAAGAATACTTACCTAAAATTTTTGACGCCTCCAAAGTAGACTCAACCATTGACGTGTCTCAAGCCGTTGCCGAACAAACCATGCGTGAACTGGCAACACAAGAAGGGATTTTTGCAGGTGTATCAAGTGGTGGTGCTGTTGCCGTAGCAATGGAATTATCAAAAAAATTGGATAACGCCACCATCGTAACCATTGTTTGCGACCGTGGAGATCGCTATCTATCAACAGGGTTATTTTCTCAATAAAGCGTGAAAAGATTCGTCCTACACCAACTACCTAACGAGCCAAAAACCTATTTATCCTTACTACTTGCTAGCTTAGCTTCGGTGGTAGTCATTACTTTCTTTTTACAAACCAGTGATTATGCGCAACACTTATTTAAGAGTATTGTGGCTGATAAGCCTTATTTAAGCCTTTTAATTACGCCCATTGTTTTTGTTCTTATTGTTTATATTGCTAAATATTTTTGTCATTATGTGCAAGGCAGTGGCATTCCACAGCTGATTGCAGCCACTGATTCTCGTAACAAAAACATTCGTTCAAGGCTGCTCTCCTTCCGAGTAGCACTCGGAAAAATCACCTTCATCTTTTTAGGCATGTTGGGTGGTGCGCCCATTGGCATCGAGGGGCCAAGTATTCACATTGGTGGTTCCATTTTTTATGGGTTCAACCGTTTTATCAAACTCAAACGCAAACTGCTTATTCATGGATTGATTGCTATTGGCGGTAGTGCTGGTCTTATTGTGGCTTTTAATGCGCCCATTGCCGGATTCTTATTTGCCTATGAAGAAATTGGACGCAACCTTAAAAAACAAGCCTTAATCCTAATTGCTATTGTTAGTGGTATTGTTTACCTATTTGCTACCTTGTATCGAGGCAATGAAACTTACCTAAGCGATATGTCCAATTACTCAATTGATTTATTGTTAATCTGGCAACTTGTACCTTTGGCAATATTAGCTGGATTCTTAGGTGGTATCTTTTCCAAAATAACACTGTATTTGGTAAATAAATTCATCACTCACACTAAATTTAGAGTCATTACCATCGCCTTGGTTCTTGGATTTATTGTGGCAATTTTTAACTACCTATCCGCCGGTCAAATTGCTGGGTCTGGGCGAGAGGAAGTTTTGTTAATGCTTAACGCTGAAAAACTAGGATTGGACTTTGTGGCAATGAAATATTTTGCCACCCTAACTTCGCTCACTTCAACTATTCCAGGCGGATTGTTCATGCCCAGTATTTCAATTGGTGCGGGCATTGGCTCAGAAGCGGCCAGTTTTTACCCACAAATAGACGTCCAAATTATTATTATAATGGCAATGATTGCTTATCTTAGCGCCGTTATTAGAGCGCCACTTACTTCGGTTTTTGTTATTCTTGAAATGACTGCCACGCTTAATCTTCTAATCCCCGGACTAATGGTAGCCTTTGTTGCTAATTTTGTTTCAAAACAAATATTTGCCCAGCCCATTTACGAAGCACTGGCGGATAACTACTTAAAACTTACTGAAAGGTAATTAAAACGGTTTAACCACAACCAAAACAACAACCGCCACCAGTATTAACACTGGAAACTCGTTAAACCAACGATAAAAAACATGGGAACGGGTGTTTTTACCTTCTTTGAATACCTGTACTAAATGCCCGCAGTAAAAATGATAAATAATCAGCATTATTACCAACGCTAATTTAGCATGTAGCCAATATTGAACAGAGTAAACCACCCAACCATCCATTGTCATCCACACACCCAATACGCTAGCCACAATAAAACTTGGCATCATGATGCCTCGATAAAGCTTGCGTTCCATGATTTTAAAGCGCTCTGTACTAGGCTTATCATCGCTCATTGCGTGGTAGACAAACAAACGCGGCAAATAAAATAACGCAGCAAACCAAGTGATCACACTAATAATATGAAAAGCTTTAATCCACAACATGCAGTCTCCTAACAATAAATATAGTTGCTAGTCATTATAGTAAAATAAAGCGAAACTAACCACTCTCTTTAATAACTTGAAGAAATACCGCGAAATCCCTTATAACTACACCTCTTTCTCAGACAAGGAAGTTGTGTGTCGTTTTTTAGGTGACGATGCTTGGGATTTACTCAACCAACTCAGAGAAAACCGCAACACCGGTCGAAGCGCCAGAATGCTGTTTGAAGTGCTTGGAGACATGTGGGCAGTAAACCGAAATCCCTATTTACAAGAAGATTTAATTAAAAATAATCGCCGCTGGAAAGCCCTCACTGAAGCCCTTTACTCGCGCCTTAATCAAATTCGTACTCGCGCTAATGGTAATGAAAAGGTCTTAACATTACTGGACAGTGCCGACCAAGCCGTTGATGACTTTAAGCATTGCCTGAGTGAATTTAAAAACAACAAGCAACGCATTAAAAAAGCCCTACTTAAAGTCACAAACAACAACAACATTCGTTTTGATGCCTTGTCTCGTTCCGCACACGCTACTGATGCCACCGATTGGCGTGTCGAATACCCAGCCGTGATTATCACGCCTAATACCGAACTCGAAATTGCCGATATTATCAAAACTTGCATTGAATTAGGCCTCACCATTATTCCTCGTGGCGGTGGCACAGGTTACACCGGTGGCGCCATTCCACTCAGCGCACAAACGGCTGTGGTCAACACAGAAAAAATCAGCTTTATTGATGCCATTCAAAATCAAAATGGCATCCATTCTATTAATGTTGGTGCGGGTGTTGTTACCAAACGTGTGAGTGAAACCGCTACTGCAAACAACTTGGTCTTTGCCGTCGATCCAACTTCACAAGACGCTTGTACCATTGGCGGTAACGTTGCCATGAATGCTGGCGGCAAAAAAGCCCTGCGCTGGGGCACAACCATTGACAACTTGTTGTCTTGGAAAATGGTAATGCCAGATGGCAATTGGCTACAAGTTAAACGCCTAGACCACAACCAAGACAAAATTCAATTGCTTGATACCGTTAGTTTCAAAATAAATCATCTAAAAAGTGATGGTAAAACCCTTAGAACAACTGAAACACTCACCATCAATGCTAATCAGATGCGTAAGAGTGGCTTGGGTAAAGACGTTACCAATAAATTTTTAGGCGGCTTACCTGGCATTCAAAAAGAAGGTTGCGATGGTTTTATCACCTCGGCTGAATTCATCCTCCACCGACCGCTTGAGCAAATCAACACCTTGTGTTTAGAGTTTTTTGGGCACGATTTAGACAATGCCGTGTCTGCCATTGTCGCCATTAAAGACAGTGTAGATAATAATAACGACGTTGATTTGATTGGTATGGAACATCTGGATGCTCGCTACATTAAAGCCGTGCATTACACCACAAAAGCCAACCGAGCAGAATTACCTAAAATGGTTCTTTTGATTGACATCAGTGCTCATCATCAATCTTCATTAGACGGTCAAATTGAAAAAATTATCACTTTAACGCAACAGCGTGAAGGTGAATGCTTTGTAGCCAAACTACCTACAATGAGACAAACATTCTGGAAAGATCGTGCCAACACCGCCGCCATTGCCGCGCACACCAACGCCTTTAAAATTAACGAAGACGTGGTTATCCCGCTTGATAAATTAGGGGAATACAGCAATGGTATTGAACACATTAACATTCGTCTTTCAATTGAAAATAAGCTCGCCACACTCGATGCGGTTAAGGCTCACTTTCAAGCCATTAATCCAGATTCAAGTTTAATTAAAGACAAACTGCATCATGCCTTGTCTTTGCTAAATAAAGTAAACGATGAATGGCAAGAAGCGTTGAACAGCCTGAACAAAAAGTCAAAATTTAAAGCCATTCAAACCGGAAAACGGGTTATTTCTTACATCAATGAATTTGCCCAACCTTTAAACGATTTACTCATGGGTGACGTCTTTAATGAAATTCGCGACCAAGTAAAATCCATACACAGTGAATACCGTGAAATACGCCTATTTGTAGCGATTCACATGCACGCAGGTGATGGCAATGTACACACTAACATCCCTGTGCACTCGCACAATACACAAATGTTGCACCATGCAGAAGCCGTGGTTGATGAAATCATGGCTTTGGCTTCAAAGCTTGGCGGTGTCATCTCAGGTGAACATGGCATTGGGCTAACTAAATACCAATATTTGTCGGATGAATTTAAACAAGAATTTGCTGATTATAAAGCTGATATTGATCCAAACGGGCATTTTAACAAAGGCAAACTCATGCCAGGTAGTGGCCTTAACAATGCTTTCACTCCTTCATTAAGACTGGTTGAACAGGAAGCATTAATTTTAGAAAGCAGTGAAATCGGCGAAATCAATGACATGGTTAAATCCTGCCTACGTTGTGGTAAATGCAAGGACGTTTGTACCACGCACGTACCAGAAGCCAATCTATTGTATTCACCGCGTGACAAAATTATCGGTACCAACCTAATCTCAGAAGCTTTCCTTTACGAAGAACAAACTCGGCGAGGGGTTTCAGTCGATCATTTTGACGAGTTTAATGACATTGCTGATCATTGCACCATTTGCCATCGTTGCGAAGCACCTTGCCCAGTTAACATTGATTTTGGTGATGTATCCATCAAGATGAAAAATATCTTAGTCAAGCAAAAACAAAGACACACTAACATCGCCGCCAAAGTTTCGATTGCTTATCTCAATATGACCAAACCTTGGCAGATCAATTTAACCAAAAAATTATTGATTGATTTTAGTTACAAAGCCCAGCATCTTGCCTCACGCTTGAGCAGACCTTTTTTAAAAAAACAACCTAATAAAACCGTTGGCAATCCAAGTGCACTAACCGAATTAATAACAATTTTAGACAAACCATTGCCAACCGACACCGGACTAGCGCCCCTGCGTAGCTTACTCAATATTAACGATGCAGGCACCATTCCGATTTTGGCACATCCTGATAAATCTAGTGCCGATTCTCCAAGTGTGTTTTATTTTCCAGGTTGTGGCTCTGAGCGTCTCTATTCCAAAATTGGCTTAGCGACCATCGCCCTTTTGTATCATCAAGGCATTAAGGTTGTGCTTCCACCAAGCTATTTGTGTTGTGGCTATCCGCAAGCCAGTGCTGGTAATGAAGTCAAAAGTAAGGAGATCTCTACGGATAATCGTGTTTTATTCCATCGCATGGCAAACACACTGAATTACCTTGACATTAAACACGTACTCACTTCTTGTGGCACGTGCATTGATCAACTTCTGACTTATGAACTGAGTGATATTTTTAAAGATTCTAAACTCACAGACATTCATGAATACTTATTAGAAAAAAATGTAAAAGTTGATAATAGCGATACAAAATATTTGTATCACGCTCCGTGCCATGATCCAATTAAAACAGGTGATTCTGCCGATGTTATCTCACAAATCATGGGTTCTGATGTCACCAACAATGATCGTTGCTGTGGCGAGGCCGGCACTTTTGCTGTTGCACGAGCTGACATCGCCAAACAAGTTAAATTTAGAAAAGAAAAGGAAATTAAAAAAGACCTTACTACTTTGACTGGAAAACCCAAAGCTAAGAATGGCATTAAGATGCTCACCACTTGCCCAGCTTGTCGCCAAGGCTTATCTCGCTACCAACCATCCACAGGCATTGAACCCGTCTATCCCGTTGAATTAATCGCCGAACAAACACTTGGTAAAAACTGGCAGAAAGAATTTATTAGCTCCGTGGCAATTGAAAAAGTATTACTCTAAACGCTACTTACATACACCCAAGCGCTTCTGCCTGATTTCATCTTTCCCATTACACGCTGATAATCATCGACTTCATATTCGTCTGATTGCGCTAATTCTTCCACAGTAATCTCAAACACTATTCCTAATACCTCATCAGCATCATTAGACGTTGCTATGGCAATTGGGTGATGTGTTTTACCACTTAATTCAACCACATCAGCATCTTGTATTTCAACCATCTCCAGCTTATAACTTAATAACTGATCTTCAAAACCCACCAACTCACGACCAAAAGTTTCGACTTGAACAGGTGTGTCTTGTAATGTTCCGTAAGAAAAAAGTAATTCGGTTGTGTTCATTGTATTGTATTTTCCACACCTACAAGTCCATTTTGGGAATATTATATTTTTTTTAGTAAAGCCTTAAAAGGCTTATTCTCAGAAATATTATTATCTTCTTTAAGTGTTGACAGCGGATTATTTTTTTCATTAAATATTCTTTTCATACTCTCAACTTCATCAATACTTATTAAGCTAAGTTTTACTGCCAACTTTGCCATATCTAATGAATTTAACCAAATAATCTTTTTTTCAGAAGATGCAATATCAAAATATTTTTTGATATTGTTATATTTGCAATAAACATCGTCGTCAATAATACAATCTATTCCATAAAGAAATGACATATCTACGCATATCGCCAAACCTGCAATGTTGCTATATTTATGGCAAGATATATCTATAGATTTGTTTAATTGCTTCCACCCTGATCTAGAATCCCCTATTTTATCTTTGTATACTTGTTTAAGTTTTATTTCACAAAGAACCATTCTATCTTTTAATTTGGCAACGACTGGGGTCCGGGGATCCACTTAAAACAACAAGTTTGTGGCGATGTTGCCAAGGCAGAAGCATTAGGGGTAGAATTGGCTGATAAATTATTATCACTAGGAGCAAGGGATGTTTTAAAAGGGTAGATAATCTCTAGTCTTTATTAGAAAAACATAACAATATTACGAACAACAAAGGATAAACGCACATGTTAGGATCGATTGAAAAAAACTTTTTTAAAATTACACAGCGACTAGGTTTGCTATTTGCCATGCTTTCGTTTGTGGCGGTGATAATACTTGGTATTGTTAGTTTTGATAAATTTACCGCTACAGCAAGCGGTAAAGTTGATGCACCGGCGATTGAATTTGCCAAATATCAAAATCCAATCAGTACTCAGGGGGAGGGCACGGGCAAAGATTTAAGCGCCAAAAAAGAAGATAAGTTCAGTCAAGAGTTTAATAATCACGTAGAAAAAATTGTTGCCAATTTAGAGAGACTGCCTGAAGGGGTGATTGACAAAACGGATTTAAAACAAAACGTTAAAATTTTGGTAAAGATTAGGTCCAATCCCTACACTCAAGATTTACAACTGGCCTATGTAGAGTCATTGGCTAAGCTAACTAAACAGATGGTGAATGTTAGTGGGTCCCAAGTTAACGTTGATGATTTTTTCAAATGGTACGATAAAGAGTTTTCCAAACAGGCCAGTGCGAATAAAGAGCAGGGAATACAACAATATTTTTTAGTTAAATTAGCCTCGGTTACAGTGGACGAAGCAATAGGCTTTGCAGTGTTGGGCATGGCAGCAGCAATGCTTGGTGTCTTTATCATGTTTGTGATGATGTTGTCGATGTTGCGTGTTGAGAAGAATACCCGAAAATAATCATGCAAGCAGTTGGCTATAACGGCACTGAATTTGTTAATTTTGAAAAACCAGTCACTAGCCCATTAGGGTTTGATTTGTTGGTCGAAGTTCGTGCTATTTCCATCAATCCGATTGATGCTAAGATCAAACAAACCATTACTGCTAAGCCTAAAACACCGGTTATTTTAGGGTTTGATGCCTGCGGTGTGGTGCTTGCAGTGGGTGACAAAACCACTTTGTTCAAAGTGGGCGATGAAGTGTTTTACGCCGGTGACATGACACGCGATGGCTCTAACGCTGAGCAACAATTGGTGGATGAGCGCATTGTTGGTGTTAAGCCAAAATCCTTAGATTTTTCTAAGGCAGCCGCCTTACCGCTCACCAGCATCACTGCGTGGGAATCGTTATTTCACCGTTTAAAAATCAACTCTAAAGATAAAGACAAGACTTTATTGTTAATAGGCGCAGCTGGTGGTGTGGGCTCAATGGCCATTCAGTTTGCCAAGCGTATTGTTGGCATGAATGTTGTTGCCACTGCTTCACGAGATGAGTCTAGGGTTTGGTGTGAGAAAATGGGAGCAGACACAGTGATTGATCATCATAACTTGTCTGATCAGTTTAAAGACAACAAGCTAACCGCACCAGATTTTATTTTGTGCATGGGCGATCCAGATATGTATTTTGAAACCATGGCGCAAATTATTGCACCGCAAGGTAGTATTTGCTTGTTGGCAAATGCCACTCGGGATTATGATATTAATTTATTGAAAGCTAAAAGCATCACTCTGGTTTGGGAGATGATGTTTACACGTTCTATGTTTCAAACCAAAGACATGATTAAACAACACGATATTTTAAATGAAGTTTCTAAATTAGTGGACGATCAAAAAATCCAAACTACCTTGCAAGATGACATTTCTCCAATCAATGCACAAAGTGTTAATCAAGCACATGCCACTATTGAAAAGCGCAAGATGATTGGTAAACTGGTTATTTCAAATTAATCAAACAAAGCATCAACAAACATTTATGGCAAGCAAGGTTATGCTTTGTCTCCTGCGGCCTCATCCACGGTTAAAATACAAAATTAAAATACATATACATGACGTTAAAAACCAGCCTTCGGGCTGGTTTTTTATTGCCCGCTCTTAAAACCAAGCCATTTGCATTATTTGCTAAATTTTAGTTCACCTCTTTACAGTGCTGTTCTTGTGCGTGGTTTTTGTTTAAATGCAGTGGTTTTTAATGAGTATTACCCTGATTTTTCTTAGAATCAGGGTACTTTCTTTGTGTTTTCCTTATATTTCCTCTGTATTTTTCTTGTTTTTAGGCGGTATTCAGCACTTTTTACCCGTATTTCAATAATTCTCTAATTTTTTTGTATTGTTAGATCCTTGCAGTGGCAGGGTGTTTAGATGTTTTTGTGGTTTTTTTGCAAATATATATTAGAATATTATTGACTTCTAATATAGTTACTGTATAATGCACACCTATCAAGACGGCTCAAGTCTGATACTTAAAACACCTCAATAATGAGGGTGTTAAATTTAAAAACAATTAATCTAGGAGATTAACATGAAAAAAATTATCGCTATCGCTACTTTAGTAGCTGCTACATCAGCTTCAGCTGGTTTCTTCAACAACGGTTCTAACGACTTCGGTCCTTTTAACGGTTCTAACAACTGGGGTCCTTTCGATTCAGGTTCTAACTTCGGTCCTATGAACTCTGGTTCTAACATGGGTCCTTTTACTGGTGGAAACAACATGGGTCCATTCGACGGTGGTTCTAACATGGGTCCTTTTAACGGCGCTCAAAACTGGGGTCCTTTCCAGGGTGGTAACAAGTGGTTAAACAACACTGACTTCGGTTTAAACTTTGACACTAAGAACTCTACTGACACTAACGCTTCTGGCGCTGCTGACGGTTCTGCAACTGGTACTGCTGATGCTAACGCTAAAGGTACTGCTGACGCATACGCTAAAGGTCAAGCTGATGCTTATGCTAAAGGTCAAGCTGATGCTTACGCTAAAGGTTATGCAGACGCTAAAGCTTCAGGTAGCGCAACTTCAACTGAAGTAGCTAAGTAATTTATATTCTAAATTACTGCCTAGCTTAGTCTAGCATTGCACTACTCAGTGATCTAAGCCTGGCTTAGGCCCCTGAGTAGACAAGCTAAAACCACCCGAGAGGGTGGTTTTTTTAAATACAAAATAATGTATTCTTGGGAATATTGATTACACAAGGAAAATATCATGAAAACAATTATTACAATCGCTACTTTGGTAGCTTCAAGCTCAGTTTTAGCTGAGTACCATAATGACGCTTACGACTGGAACAACGATGCGGTTGAACCTGAACAGGCTGTTGTTTTAACTTCTAATGAGGTGACTGAATTACAAGAAAAAGTCTCTTATGCTTATTTACAACAAGATAACGGCGTTTTTGGCTATAACCCATATAATGTTATGGACCCAAGATGGATGATGGAAGAAATGGATAACTTTATGGACTAATTTGTAGAAAGTTAGTTGATTTAAAAGGCCACCCTTTCGGGTGGTTTTTTATTGTCTAAAATAAAGTTATTGATTTATTGACCTGCATCAAATCATGTTTATTTTAATATTATTAAAATAACACTTTCGGCACTTTAATGGACGTTGCTTGCTTTCAGATTATGTAAATACCTTAGGACAGTTATTGCTTAGGACTTATGGTGAACGCGTACATAAGGTTGCAATCGATGCTGGGCTTAGTTGTCCGAATCGTGATGGCTCTAAAGGTATTGGTGGCTGTACGTTTTGTAATAATGTAACTTTTA
>FUWD012913844.1_pt1 | contig 11292 bp, 13 predicted proteins | sample 1063281 | NCBI WGS metagenome assembly FUWD01 (sample SAMEA79048168, study PRJEB19326) | metagenome | biome: marine
CAGCAATAAATCGAAATCTGTGAATGTCCATGTTCAATTAATAAAACGTTCGAGACCCAACATAAGCGCCAGTCCAATGATCACGGCTACCGAAACTACGACCAGCAAATCAGGAACAGCCGAAAATACCGCTTCACCTTTGTTTATATGTCTACGAACCCTTATAAATCGGAATCCAGATACTACGATCATGAATCCAGCCAGAATAAAACATAAAAAACTCAGGTAGGCAGCTCCACTTCCGTGATTCATGCTTTTTACGCCTTGTTCAAACGCCAGAAGGTGTCTCAAAAATATTTCGAATTTTTCTATAACAAAGCCAAACGCCAGCAGAGAAATGCTTGTCCTGGACCAAGACAAAAATGTTCTTTCATTTGCCATGTGCGTCCTCTGCCAAGCCATGAATATTCGGTCATCATCCATCACCGCAGGCGCCTTGGATTGAACGTTTTCATTCTCCCAGAAACCCAATTTCCGCCTCCTAAGATAGCTTTTGTGAAACATGGTAATTACAATAGCCGCATTAATCTAAGTCTCTTGAACCTGCGGCATGATTCCTGAACACTTTGAATTATCAAGTTTTGTTGGCGTTAAAAACAACAGGATAAATAATTGAGTTTAAACTACCACAATCAGTCGGAAGTTTTTGATCTGAGGAAATACGGGCTGGCGCTAATATATGCACATCGGACCACTTTTGAATCCAGGATCGAGGACTGATGTTTTTTAATCGAAAAAGTCATCCCCAAATCGATTGATATAACATCTGCCTCGAACCTTAGATTCAAGATTGCTTTGAGTTTTGTAGATGGTCCTAAACTTATTTTTTGTCCTTCTTTTCCTTTTTCTCTTTCTTAACCTTTTTTCCTTGGTCACATCTTTGGCTTTTACTTTACCCTTCGCTTTTACCGTTTTGCACGCATAAGCCGGCGGGCAGCAATATCCGCAACCAACCGGCGCACAAACAGGAGCGGCGCATGATTTTGCGCTATTTCCAAAAAACGGCAACCCATTAAGGCTGAATGCGGATGCGGTGTCCGCATACATACCCGCCAGGAATCCGATGGAAACGGTCAGAGCGACCAGAACAAATATCTTTCTCATGTTTTGTTACTCCCTAAATGATATCCGAATCTTATTAGGGGATGACGATCTTTTTTACCACATAAGATCTTAATTTGTCCATTGATTCAATTTTGATACTGATTACCGAAACGGAAGCGTTCCGCAAATTAATTGCCATTTTTCGTGCGGTGCTATAAATCATTCTGTACAGAGAAATCGTCGATTGGCGCATTCATCCTATAACATTAAGCTACAGAAAGGTTCTAATTCAGCATGATCATTGTCACAGGAGGCGCTGGATTCATAGGTAGCAATATTGTACGAGCCCTGAACCAAATGGGCGAAGACAACATTTTGATCGTAGATCATCTTGGTAATGGAGAAAAGTGGAAAAATCTTAGGGATATCAAATTCCTGGATTTTGAAACAAAAGAAGAATTCATATTCAAGGCTGAAAATGGGCTTTTCGATCACGATGTGTGGGCGATCTTTCACATGGGCGCGTGTAGTTCCACCACGGAAAAAGACGCTGATTACCTAATTCAAAACAATTATCAATACTCCAGAAGATTGGCTATGGTCTTTGCAGGAAAGCCCGGCCTTCGTTTCATTTACGCATCAAGCGCCGCAACCTATGGGGACGGCCTTCAGGGATATTCAGATGAAATGGTTCCTGGCCCTGAACTTATACCTTTAAACATGTATGGCTATTCAAAGCATCTATTCGATTGCTGGGCGAATAAAACAGGTTTTCTGAATCGCTCGGTAGGGTTGAAATATTTTAACGTTTTTGGACCCAATGAATATCATAAGGCTGACATGAGGAGTGTTGCGCTTAGAGCCTATTTTCAGGCCAAACAAAAAGGAACCATCAATCTCTTCAAGTCTTACCGCCCTGAATATGCCGATGGAGAGCAGCGCCGGGATTTCATTTATGTTAAAGACGCTGTTAAGGCAACTTTGTTTTTTCTTGAAAAACCGGAAGTAAATGGTCTGTTCAATATTGGGACGGGAGAGGCCAATACTTTCAACCGACTCGCTCATGCAGTTTTTTCCGCTCTCAATATCGACCCCCAGATAGAATATATTGAAATGCCCACAGGGTTAGCCTCAAAATATCAATATTATACTTGCGCTAGATTGGAAAAACTGAGAAAGGCGGGATTTACGGCAAATTTTTCTTCTATCGAAAATGCGGTAAGAGATTATGCGCTCAATTATTTAGAAAAGGATCCCCTAATAAAATAGAGAATCTTTCTGTGTCTCAACTCAACAAAGAATTTGAAGAAACCACTTATTGCCGGGAGCGAAAGTTCTGAATAAGAATTCTATAATCCGAAGAGCGCCTCGGTAACTTTCAGTTCATTGATTACTTTGGTAATTCCTGGGTACTGGCCGGCGAGTTTTTCAGCGGTTTCCTTATCACGTCTGTCGCTTATTCTCCCTGAGATTTTGACTGTTCCCTCTGTTTCCATTTTTATTTCCAGATTCCGCGCTACAGAAGAAGAAAGTTTGCGCCTGATATTTGTCTCAATCCTCTTGGCTATCGCCAGATTTTTTAGTTTTTCCTTGAGGGCTTCGTCGTTTTCAGGTTTTTGAATTTTTTCTATACCTTTAATCACTACGTCCGAAGCGTCACCAGACGAATACTTTGAAGTATTTATAATCAAATCATAAAGAGACCACTGGTTCGGGTCACTTCTAAAAATTGATCTTATGAGATTTTCTCTTTCGTGATCATATTTACTGATAAAGTCTTCCGCTTCTTTCTTTTCAAATCGATAGCGTTCCATAATTCTTTTTACCCGAATCTGGAACGGCGCTACCACACGGCAGTTAAAAACCCCAGGAATATCTCTTAAAATTACCTGAGCTCCTCTTCCTATAATGATTACATTACCCTGGCTGGCCTTTTCATAGGTAATTGATTCAAATAAACTTGTGTAAGATGGCCTGTCAAAAAAATCCTCTCAAAGAATCCAGGACCGTGTTCCATTTCATAAAGAGAGCAAACCCTACCGTATTCAGGATCACAACCTTGAGCCATTTGATGAACCTGTTCCCGACTCACAAGATCCAAGCCCAATTTACGAGCCACAGTAGCTGATATAATATCAGCGTAAGATCCCACCAATCTTGATATAGTAACTATTAGCATTGTATTCCTCACTGTTAACCAAGCAAGAAATCGACATAAATACTTTTAAAGTTTTCTAACAACCTAGTTCAAATCCTAATCGTCAGCCGTGTCAACTTTTTTATTCATATTAAGACAAATCTAGATCCTGGATGGTTCTTAAGCTTTCGTAATGATCAAACCGGCCAACGGCGGTAACGTCAATTCCAGGTAATTTTCGTATCCATGATGTCGACCGCGCTTTGATTCAACTAACCCTGCATTGCCAAGATTACTACCACCATAGTATTCAGAATCCGAATTAAGGATCTCTTTGTAAAAAGCCTGTTCAGGAACTCCTATTTTGTAATTATTTCTGGGTACCGGAGTAAAATTTAAAATGCAAACCAAATACTGGTCACGGCTTCTTCTGATATATGAAAGTATACTGTTCATATTGTCATTACAGTCTATCCACGAAAAACCCTCCGGTCGGCAATCCCACTCCCATAGGGCCTTGCTAGACAGATAAATTTGACCTAAATCTTCAAGGAATTTAGAGAGTTGGGAATGAGCTTCGTATTGAAGCAGGTGGTTTTCCAGACTTGATTCGTGGTCCCATTCATCCCAGGTTCCCAGCTCCGCTCCAGCCATAAGTAATTTCTTTCCCGGGTGAGTATACATGTAAGCGAAAAGCAATCGAAGGTTAGAGAATTTTTGCCAATCGTCTCCAGGCATTTTTCTGAGAAGCGAGCCTTTTCCATAAACGACTTCATCATGAGACAAAGGGAGTACAAAGTTTTCACTGTAGGCATACATCATGGAAAAAGTTAGATCATTGTGATGGAATTTTCTGTGTATCGGATCTTTCGAGAAATAAGTTAGAGTGTCATGCATCCAGCCCATGTCCCACTTAAAACCAAAACCCAGCCCGCCAAGATAAGTTGGCGTAGTTACTCCGGTCCATGCAGTAGATTCTTCAGCTACTGTGAAACATCCTGGAAATCTTCCATATATTACAGAGTTGAATTCCTTGATAAATTCAATTGCTTCAAGGTTCTCGTTTCCTCCAAAGATATTCGGGACCCATTCGCCTTCAGATCTGCTATAGTCCAGATAGAGCATTGAAGCGACCGCGTCCACGCGTAAACCGTCCACGTGATATTTGTCCAGCCAGAATAGAGCATTACTTACAAGAAAATTTCTGACCTCATTTCGGCCATAGTTGAAAATCAATGTTCCCCAATCCCTATGTTCACCTTTCTTGGGGTCGAAATGTTCATAAAGAGCTGTACCATCGAAAAGACGTAAGCTATAATCGTCTTTAGGAAAATGAGCCGGCACCCAGTCTAATATCACTCCAATTTGATTCTGATGCAAGGTATCTACAAAATATTTGAAATCATCAGGTGTTCCAAATCGACTCGTCGGGGCATAATACCCCGTGACCTGATAACCCCAGGAAGCGTCAAAGGGATGTTCCATGATTGGCATGAGTTCAATGTGAGTGAATCCATATTTCTTCATGTGAGCTACAAGTGGTCCTGCGGCTTCCCGATAGGTGGCCCACCTGTTTTCTTCCGCCGTAATTCGGAGCCACGACCCAAGATGCGCTTCGTATATATTCATAGGGGCCGAAAAATGATTGCAATCTTTTCTGTTGGTTATCCATTGATCGTCGTCCCAGGAATAATTATTCAAATTCCATACTACAGAGGCGGATCCAGGCCTAAGTTCCATCGAGAATGCGAATGGGTCGGTCTTGATTCTGAGTTCATCAGAGTTTGTTTTTATTTCATATTTGTATAGTCCGCCTTGATCCAATCCTGGGACGAATAATTCCCATATACCTGAGGCGCCCATACTACGCATCGGATATACACGGCCATCCCAGTTGTTGAAGTCTCCAATTAAACTTACTCTTTTTGCGTTTGGAGCCCAAACTGCGAAAGCTACCCCGGTAACTCCATCAATTTCTAGGGGATGGGCTCCCATTTTGTCGTAAAGATTGTAATGTTTACCTTCACCGAGATAATGGAGGTCCTGATCTCCGAGCGTGGGCATGAAACGATATGGAGAATCAACCGTCCAATCGACGTTTCCATGAAAATGGAACCTGACCTTATAGTCCATCGGCAAACTTCGCCCGGGCATCCATATCCAGAATATTCCCTGTGAGTCCAATTTTTGAGCAGGTATTATTTCTTCACCGACCAATACTTCAACCGATATTGAGTCAGGATGAAAACATCTCAGAATTATGCCTTGTTGTCCGTTAATTTTAGCTGGATGGGCGCCTAGAACACTGTGTGGGTCCGAATGCTCAGTCCGGATTATTCGCTCAATGTCTGTTTTGGAAATACCTGCCAACAACTCTTTGGGAAACATCGCCACCTCTTATAACGTCGGCATGTCAACGCCTCAGCGTTTTCATCCTTTTGATTTCCTGAAATAGAAACCGGGATGTGTTAAGAATCTCTGAACGAAATATGTTCGGGATGACTATTGCCCGACATTTGGAGATGGTATGTTTTCTTCTTTCACGTACAGTATCCTCATGCAATTGGGACAGAATACAAAATCCAGTTGGCGTAATACGGTAATACCAAGCTGAGGTGGAATAGCTATATGACAACCGTCACACGTCCCGTTTACCATCTCCGCTATAGCATTCCCTCTCAACTTTCTAACCATTGTATAACGTTTAAAATATTCTTTATCGACACCTTCCGATAGTTGCGCCTGTTCAACTTTAAGTGATTTTAAAGCTTTTGTGGCTTTTGAAATCATTTTTTCCGAAATGGTTTTCTTTTCGATCAGACTTTTTTCACAATCTTCATACTCCGCCTGCTTTCGGTCAAGAAGTTTCTTCATCTGCTCGATTTTATTTATTGTTTCAAGCATATAATCTTCAATTTCTCCGGTGACCTTTTTCCCAAGTTTGATTTCTCTCGATAAGGCTTCATGCTCTTTTAAATTTTTTATGTTTAGTAGCCTGCGTTCAGAACGTTTAATTTTTTCCTGTTCAATGCTGAGTTCATCTTCTTTCTTTTGAAGTTCTTTTTCATTGGCCGTCAATCCCTCTTGAGCTTCAGACATTTCGTGTCTCAACGAAACCAGATTTCTCGCCATTTCCTGCATTTCCTCAGGGAGTTTCGCCAAAACCGCTTCATGTTTATCAACCTGGGTGTCTATTTCCTGAAGTCTCATAAGCAACTTTAACTGTTCCTTCAATGATGATTCCTCCTCATCCTTCACAGCGTATATCGATGAATGGATCTTTTTCCCCCCTAAAAGGTGTCAATCTGACCTTCCATTCCAGTTTTAAGAATTCTTCTTCAAATTTGTCGTTCATTAGATCAACTGCAAATTTCTCTAATCCAAAATGGCCTGCATCTATAACCGCAATACCGTATTGTTCGCTATCGAAAGCTCCATGGTAACGAACATCTCCTGTAACTATCGCATCCGCTTTGGATGCTATTGCCTGTGGAAGATAACCCATCCCACTACCCGAAACGAGGAATACAGAATTAATAATTCTATCATGAGGACCAACGACTCTAACTGAATTCAAGCCTAGTTTTTGGCATATCCTCTGAGAAAAAATCTCAATGGTTTGGCCTTCCCTGAGTTTGGCCAGCCTGGCGCAAGGCGCTGCCTCTGGAATCTTCGCTTCATGCAAATCCAACAATTCTACAAGAAAGTCGTTTAATCCGCCTTCCGCAGCGTCAAGATTGGTGTGCAGGCTTAGAATATCCACTCCCAGCCTTGCCGCAGAGAGAATTATGTTACCCTGAATATCGGAAAAAAGAATCTTGTTGATTGGTTTTAAGAGAAGCGGGTGATGGCTAATCAGCAAATCACTTTTGTTTTCGGCGGCAAATCGCACTGCTTGAATAGAAACGTCAAGACTCATAACAATTGAGTTTATTGGTCTGGCAAGATCTCCAACCTGCACTCCGCTGTTGTCCCAAGGTTCCGAGTAGCTAAAAGGAAACATGCTGTCGGCTAACTTAAGGACTTGCGATAATGTTGGAGTCATTAGATAAATTTCAACCGGTTTTGAATTTCGAGAATTTTAGATGAAGAAATGAATGATTTGAATCTGTAACTCATGGTGGTATGTGGCATGTTCAATATGAAAATTTATCCACAATATTTATATGTAAAAACATCACGGGGAGCTTGTTCAAGCTCCCCGTGGGAAAAAATCGAGCAAAAAAGTTATATGTTCATGTCTCATTAAAACTTCCGGGAAAATGGTGGGCCCACCTGGATTCGAACCAGGGACCAACCGGTTATGAGCCGGGAGCTCTACCAGCTGAGCTATGGGCCCCCTACCGCATGGCAAATTATAATTTTATACAAAGTATGGATTACAGTCAATGATCGATTAAAAAAATATGGAATATTTGGAATAATCTTTGGCTTATGAAAATAATTCAGGGTTCACGCTCCTAATATCCCCACCAACGACGATAAGGATCCTGATTGGGCCACTGATTGTTAACACTTCTACGATACTGATCCTGACCCGCGGCCTCGGAATAAGGCATCACGGTTTCTCTGCCTTCTACTTCTTTGACTTCCGCTAGCGCAATATTCAGTTTATCGAGTAGTGCGCGTCTTTTTTTTGAGATAATAGCCATATCTTTATTCTTGGAAGATTTTTCGTTCTGAATACAACGTTGCGCTTCATTGAACAGTTTTGTTTCTATACTAATAAGATTGCGCATCTCTTTTCTCTGTGCGGTCAACAAGTCTTCCTTAACCTGAAGCGCTGATGAGACTTGAGCGGCTATTGTCTTAGACTCGTTAGGATCAACTATAGGCCTCTTGATTATCCGTTCTACAGGAGATTGTTCCAGGGCCGCAAAAGCGTCAACTTTATTCTTCATTTCCTGATAAAGTTGTTCCCATTCAGTTTTCAATTGCACGCAATCTGAGGATGCTCCCTGGGCTAACACACTGCCGTTGACCCCAAAAAACATCGATAAAATAGCAACCAACAAAATAGTGGGATGTTTAATCAGGATTTGTAGCCTCCAGTTCACGGCGTCTATCTCCTTTCAATTGCACGATCTTAAAAATAAACTAATTAGATCAATTCTTGTAATAGGATATTAAACTATTTTTGTTTTTTTCCAGTAACTTCAGACTTGAAAAATCACCTTTATCAAATAATAGTTTCGATATACTAATTGTTTTCAAGCAATCTTTTAGTTCAATTTCTCCGCTTGAGCTACCTCTTCCATTATGTATGACATCTTTTCAGAAATTGCGTGATATATTCCGCCTCTCTCGAAAGAATCCTGCAACAGTCCAATGAAGCGCCCGAAAGCGCCGTCAGTTTCCAGAATATACTTGGCGTTCCTGGACTCTTGGGGGGTATAATCCAAGTTAGCATTGCGGGCCACTTCTTCAAACATCTCCCGAAATCCTTTTTTGTCTCCCCAAAATACAACAACATTTTCCATATGATCATTTAAAGCGCGTAATTCTCTAACTAGTTCTTCCTTTGTCATATCTTCGTAATTCATTTTTTTACCTCATTCAATCATTCAAAATCTTACGGGTAACTCATTAATTTCTTTCAGGTCGTGTTTCTCCAGGTTCCTGGAAATATTCTCTTCCCACCGGAAAAAGCTCTTTGACAAATTTTCTACCTCCAGAAGCGTTTCGGCTATTTCCAATGCTAAAACCCTGTCGTGATTCGTCTTAGCCCGCGCTAGTTTTTCATTCAGATAGTTTATAAGTTTGCGCGCCTGTTCTGGACTCTCCAAATAAATTTTAGGATCGTATTGGCTGCCGGCTCGCTCTTTTGGACTCCATCGGACTCGTATATCATTTATATGTTCTCGTAACATTAGAAGAGATTCCTCAAAAAATATCCTGTCATAAAATATATTCAGCGCCTGTCATAAAAAAAGACTTTGACGTAAAATAATACCTCAGAAAAGCCCATAATTCAAGCTAAGCCAATGACTCCATGGGTCCCAAAACCCTTATGTATGGCTGTGTAATTCTATATTTCAAGTAAACGAAACAGCTTTACGAATCGAGCGTTGATACAGACATTAACCTGAACTTCTTGAAACTGGACCCAACTCTGTGATAGAATTTTTTTAATTGGACAAAAGGTAAATCCATGCGACTGCTTAGATCCTGTTCAACATTTTTAGTCATTTTACTGATAATCTTGATGGATGGTCCCGTGGGATTAACTAGTCAGGTTTGGACCAAGTGCCATATCACGTGCAGGTGTCTTAGAGACAATTCCGTCGGCAACTTTTCATTTATGATTCCTGTTGATCGTTCCAGTGATATAGGATTCGACGCTGACATGGCATGCAAGAGATATGGTCATCAGATTTGTCTGGATGGTTGTAACGGATTGAAGTTTTCTTATACCTACCAGGTAACATCCCCTTAGAACCGGGCTCGAGCGCGAAATCCTCATAAATGGCTTTTATTATTATTCTTAGACCTTTCGTAATTTGGGGGGTATTGTTATCTTTAACAATACTGGACTAGTCTCTACACTTTATCCGATCGCCCTCTCCCCATTAGTATAAGAATAACAGCTACAAGAAGTACTATTGCTCCCAGAATTGATTCTGTGGTTCGGCCCTTGAAGTAGAGTAAACCCAACAAGGTTCCAGAACTCACCACAAGAGCCAAAGCAAATAGATCACTCATTAGAATCTTAGACAACATTTATATTTTCGCCGCTCTATTCGATCGCAGATAGTTTATTCTGAGATTTTGGACGATTAATAAATGAGAAATAGATTAAATAATCCAAAGACTTCAAGGTTTGCATGGCTTCTTCCCTAGTCTTCTTGGCCTGTTCGGTTCTTCCAAGTTTCTCATAAAATTCGGATCTTTCGGCCAGTAGCCAAGCGTTTGACAATTCATAGTACCTGGAGGCTTCTTCAAGACGTTCAGCCCTGGAGTACATGTTACCCAGATCCAGAAGACTCTTGATCTCCGCTTGAAAATCTCCTTTTTCTCTAGCCTCCCACAAAGACTTGTAAGAAGAGATAGCGGTATTTGCGTTTAAACCAAGTTTGGTGGCCAGGTATTCTGTTTTTGTCCCACTATTGCCTGAAGTTTTTCCTGAAAGCGACTGGACCCATGTATAATCTTCCAAAGCCTCAACTGTCTTTCCGAGTCTTTCATAAATTGCGCCCCTTAATTGCAATGCCTTGGGCCTACCATCCTTCATGGCCAGTTTGATCCGAAAGATCAGTGCGATATTGATAGCGTTCAGGCCTTTTCATAATCGCCGTATTCAAAATAACTTTTCGACAGTCTTTCCAGAACAGGGGCCATTTCTTTCTCGTTATTTTGTTTCCGAAGTTTTCGTATCTCGTTGAGATCGACATCGATTGATTTTTTGAGTTCATTCCTTGAAACCGACCGCATAACTTTGGGATCTTGGCTGCGAGCTAATGCCAGAGGTTTTACCGAATCGGGATGTTTTGCCGCGGATGGAGATTCCACAACATTTTTTTCCTGATTGCCCTGCTTTAGAACTTTTGAATTCTCCGTGTTCGCTACGGTCGATGTGTTTTTAGAGAAGGAGCTTGTCTCCGGATTAGAATTCAAAACGGGACTTTTCGCGGCAGTCTTTGATTCAGTTTTAAGGTCAAATACTGATTTGACACCTAGGGGGGCTGAACGTGTAATACTTTGATCAACAATCTTAGCTTCTTGAGACTTGGCGTCCTGTTTTGGTTGAGGGGAATCGACTTTGGTCAGAGGGGTCTGTTGGAACTCGGCCTGAACCTGAGCCTTTTTCTGCTTTGACTTTTCAAATGATCCACTTGCCAACTCCTCTATGCCTTTTGATATCGCTGGAAGCCCTAAAGACTCACCTATTCGCTGAGCATCCGCAAAAAGAGCCAAGGATTTTCCTTCGGACTTTTCAATCCGTTTGAGTCGCGCTAACTCAATTACGGCTAATAATTTTTCATTTTCAAGTTTAAGTTTCGAGAAAATTTTATGAGCGCTATCAATGGATTCTTCAGCTTTAATATAGTCCCCCCTGCGAACATAAATTCTACCAATTTCAAGTAATGCCCATCCCACAGCCCTATAATTTT
>FUWD013182905.1_pt1 | contig 11284 bp, 5 predicted proteins | sample 1063281 | NCBI WGS metagenome assembly FUWD01 (sample SAMEA79048168, study PRJEB19326) | metagenome | biome: marine
GATACTGCTGGTGCTGGTCTTTGGGGTGGTGCTGCATATCAACAAACAGTAACTAGCATTGGTGGTACACCAGTGGTTGAACCTCAGGATCTACCATCTCTAACTGGTGATGAGTTCTATCTACCACTTAAGTTTGCACCTAACAAGCAAAATGGTGATCCATATTTTGTAGAGAATGATTATATTATCATTAATAGTGCAGTTTCTGGAAGTGGACACCCTGAAATTGTTCAGGTTCTAGAACTAACCAGAACATCTGTTGCTCCTTACTACCTCAAGGTTAAGCGTCAACCACTTGGTACATACACTGCAATTCTACAGAATCATCCTGATACTACACCTATCTACAAGGTTAACGTACAGTTTGATGCTACATGGACTGAGCAAGCACTAGATGCTACTGGTCCAGAAGATAATGTATATCTCTCTGAGTTTGGTGGTGTTCTAACAAGTAATGATTATGTAATCATTGACCGTGAAGATACTACAAATGATGGCATCTTCAATCAGGGTGAAGTAATCAAGGTTATCACTCCTCTAGTAGCTGAACAACAGAAGTTTAGAATCTCTAGCGATTGTACAAACGGAACTGATAGCGATGTATTCGTTGTTAACTCTGTAACTGGTGATACCACTATTCTTGGTGATACTATTATCAACAATAGTCTAACAATCAAAGGTGGTTGTGGTACAATCTCCACGATTGGTTTCAGTGGATCTTGCACATCAGGTTCTACGGTCATCACTAATGTCTCTGTAACGGAACCTGGAAAGACACTTTCTGACATTAAAGTTGGTGATTACATTCGTAACATCACTAATGAGTCTCCAATTGAATTTGATCTAGACACATTTATCGTTTCTATTGATATTGCTGGTAATAAAATTACCCTAAATCAAGGAACTCTTGGTTCTTCTACTGCTACTGTAAACTTACAGGCAAGAAGAAATGAGAAGTTTACACTAACAAATGGTAATAAAGTACCAACATATGAGGTTGATACCTGCACAGGAACTACTCACCTTGGTAATCACTTCGGTAGAATTGATGTAAAAGTTGCAACTTCTGCTTCTGGTACATCATATACTGATACTGATATTACTTCACTATATGATGCTTCTACAATCACCAAGGCATATGGTTATTGGTTCGATCCTAAGACGATCAACGCTGGTGGTCCTGATACAACTATCAGAGCTGCTGTTGCTGGTTCTAGTAATCAAATTCAAATCCCAGTTCAAACACTTGGAGTTGGTGATGGTGCCTTTGCTGTCAATGATCTAGTATTCGTCGGAACTCCAACTGCAGCATCTACTGGTATTGGAGACTTCCAAATTGTTAAGGTTGTAGATGTTGTTGATAACGATCCTGCTAATCCAACACTCGTTATTGGTGATCCTGGAGATGGTTTAACAACTAACATTGGAACTAACGATCCTAACAATGCAATCTACACTGTTGGAAATGTTGTTAGAAGAGTGCTTAAGCACCCAGAGATGGCAAACATCATTGATGTTGAAAACAGAAGTAGAGTTAATTCTGGATCCACTTCTTCTTATGTCTCTCTAATTATTGATAGAGGATATATTGTACAACAAAAACTAGATTACACTGGTTGGTTGTGTCTTGCAAATGATGGCGAAGATTCTGTAGTCTGGGCATATGTTAATGGCAGACTTGATGGTGTAGTTCATCAAACAACGATGAATGAGCAACTCAAGGATGGTGCTCGTGAGTTCAGAAGCGGATCTCTACATATTGCTAATAACCTGAGGATGACAGGTGGTAGCTTTGAGATCTATGATTCCGTTAACAAGACAAGACTACTTGGATTCGTTAATGATGATGGTCACGCTGATCACCAAGGTCTGTTCTTCTGGGATGCTGGTGTTGTTGCAAGAGGTGACTTCTATCTCTTCAGCGCACAAGATCCTGAGAACGTCATTCAGAACCCAGATGTTACAACACCTTCGTTCTTCGTTGATAACCTAGGTAATGTTGGAGCAGAAAGATCTCTAACAATTACTGGTGTTGCTCAAGCAGTTCCATCAACTACATTCAAGCAGTTTGATGTACAGAATCTAGGTCCAAATGGCACTGAAGAGTTTGCTATTAAGCAAGATAGTTCTATCGATGCATTCGGATATGACAACTTCTATACATCTTCTGGTGGTAGACATACTAGATACATCTCTTCTGCATCTCCAGAGGAAGATCTAACACTCAAGGCAAACATCGTTTACATGGCGAACGTTACTGCATCTACAACTTTAATTCTTACTTTACCAGATGCTCCACAAACGGGAGATGTTGTAAGAGTGACTGACGTTGGTGGTAACTTAAGTTACAATACATCCTTGGTCCTTAGAACACCAGAATCTTCTGGAACTAAGATTCAAGGAGATAATACAGGCACACTTCTAGGTGGTAGATTGACGCCATATCCTTCTGGAGAACTGGTAGTTCAAACACCAAATGCAGCGTTTGCATTAGTATACCTAGGCGCTGGTGATAGTAATGGTCAAGTAGGTATTCCAACCGCAGTCCAAGGTTGGTGGCTAACGGAGGTCTAATAAATGGCAAACTATAATAGAATCAAATCTGCCAAGGCGGTTCCGATTGGAACCATCATGCCTTGGACAGGTTCTTCTAGTCAATCAGCTGTCGTCGAAGATGGCATTCCTTTTGGATATGTTGTTTGTAGAGGACAATCATTGCGTGCCATTGATTATCCTTTGCTTGCACAATTATTAGGAAATACATATGGTCCATTCCAAGAACCTGGAGGACCACTAGTGGGTATTCAAAATGCTTACCCTAACTATGACGAGAATGATATTTTTATTCTACCTAATCTAAACAACTGTGCCATGGTTGACATAGAAGCATCTAGGATTTCTCCTGAAGATGCTGCTGTCGTTGGTGCGTATATTACAGAGAATGGAAATGATGCTGCCCCACTAAGTTTAATTACATCATATGTTGATGTTAATTTTGCTGTAGAAGGTGATACTCAGCTATCTGGAAAGATGACTGGTATTACATTAGGAGATCCTGCATTCTTTGACACATATAGAACTATTCCTAGAAAATTAGGTGTTGATCATACCCCAGGACATACACACCCAAGACCTCCTGGTGCAGGTGGTACATCTGGTAGTTACCCATCTACAGGTCTTGCAGGTACATTTGTCGCAACATTTATGCCTGGTAATTATGATACACAGGACAATGAGTGGACAACTGCTGACCCAGTTGGTGTTGGAACTAATGAAGATACTGCTGATAGATTTGAACCAGGAGAAGTTCTTCTCACATGGTACGATGAAGTAGCAAATAGTTTGGTTACTTGTGACCAGTTTAAGGATTTTACTGCTGCATCACAGGTTATTCCTCAAAATAGAAGTGCATCATCACCAAGAACTATTCCTGCTTTTGGACAGACAGAAAACTCATATGAGGATGATTACTCGTGTGTTCCAAATGAAAATGTTCCAGCATATTCTGGTCCTTTTCCTGCTCCAGGAACATATAATGGTTATGATAACTTTTATCGTTCATCAAACGTTGCTCCAGCAAGACGAGGTGGACCATATCCTACTACATTGAATCACAATGCTGATGCATGGACATCTACTGCACTTGCTTCCCACAATCATTTTACAATTGATCTTACAATGACTAAGGGACAGATGAGAATTCCTAGCACTACACTCATAAATAATATGACGACGGGAACTATTGCACCTGTTAGTGTTGACAAGGCTTTGAGCGTGCAGATTAACCCTAATACACCATCTCTAACTACTCTTGTTATAATGAGGGCATACTAATGGCAGTATTTTATAATAGGGAAAAATCAAAGGTAGGGACAACTACTGGTACGATTATCAATTGGTCAAAAGAACTTACTTCTAATGACCCTGATGATCAAAACGTAAGAGCAGTTCTTCCTGCAGGATATCTAAGATGTGATGGATCTATCTACTCCGCTGATATTTTTCCTGAATTAGCTACTGTATTAGGAGTTGGAGAACAATCTAGATATAAAAAACCAAACGTAACTCTGTTACCAAATCAATTTCAACTCCCTGATTTTGGTTCTAAGAAACTTAGAGCTTCTAGTGGAGCAAACTTAGGTACAGAAGTTGACTTAAGAATTCAGGATGATAATGATCAAGAGATCACCAAATCTGGAGTTGGATTGGAAGTACAAAGTAATATTGGTACTACCTATGAAATTTTATATCAAGGTAACTTCTTTCTACCATCACAAGTAATTCCAATTACTGGCGAACCAGGATTTACAAGATCTACTGGTAACTACACAGAATCAATTGATGTTCTACCTAATGCTTTCTTACCACACGCTCACTTCCACGATGGAACTAGAACTAGAGTAAGATCTTCTCTTAACAATGAGTTTGCATCGTTTGGTAGAAACTTTTATAGAAGAAAATCTACATTATGTGTCGTACCTTGGTACTATAACACTAGACAACCACTATGTCTATTAGCTGCTACTAGAATCAGACTTTCTGGTGTTAGTAATCCCGACGGACAAGGTGGTGGACTTGGTGGTTTGTTTGGAACTTGTACAAGAAATGTTTATGGTGGATGTTTATCTGGTTGTACATTTGCTGATGCTCCAGCATACAACTGTTTGATTCCTGCAGGAACATCATGTGGTTATCCTATGTGGTCTGGTGTTTCTAACTGTGCTCAGGGTAACGATCCTCAAGAAACAGAATCATGTGGTGAAATTGAATACACTGGTACTATCTTTACTAAGTGTACTGGATCTGGTCTTGCATGTGGTGACTTCCCTGCTCAACCTAAGAAAGGAAGTATCACTGTTCCTGTAAACTACAATGAGGATAACTTACCATTTGACTCTGCAAAAGATAATGATGCACCAGGATATTCTGCTATTTCAAACACAACTAATGAAGTAGAAGCATTTGGTAATGATGGTACACATAGACACTTTGTAAACTTCAATGCCCAACCACATACATATCAAGTGAATACACTGCCTACGTTTATCCCAGCAGCGAATTTGGAGTCTACTATTTCTATTCAAGTTAATCAGCAAAATAAAGCTGATCAATTCATTCAACCATACCTTGTTCAAGAGTTTCTAATTAAGTTCTGATGACCGTCTCCTATAGAAATAAATTTAATGCCTATAAACAGGAGCATGAACAAAATTATGCTTCTATTGGATCTATTTTATCTTTCCCTGTAGATTCTTATAGCGATACATCTCCTGTTGGAGGAGGAGCAGGTTCTGGAAGTCAAATTCCTGAGTATTCATATAATGGATACTTGTATTGTGATGGTAGAACGCTGAAAATTAGAGATTATCCACAATTATACTCGGCAATTACTACCACTTATGGAGGTTCAACTTCGGTTACTAAAGAAGATTCTGGACAAGATGGTGGTTTAAGAAGAATTTTTTGGGTTGGTAATAAGTGCTTCTTCACATTTTATAGAGACACTGGAGTAAATGCTACTGTACAACTTCCATATCCATATGGATTTAATTTTAGATTTGTAGATGATACTAGTAGCACTCCTGCTGGTCCTGGACTTGGTAGCGTTCCTAGTGCTTTTGGATATAACACATTTTATGGAACACAACTGCCAACAGAAAATTTAACAACAGCACAAGTACCAACTGGTGAGTTTGCTTACGAAGTTATTTTTCCAGATGGTGTAGATCCTGCTACTCTTCCTAAAGCGGATGTTGTTATCACTAATAATATACATCCAAGCATTGTAATATCCAAAGCTTTTACATTTGCAGATACACCATATCAAATTGGAACATTTGATCTACCTGACTATAGAGACAGAGTAATTGTTGGAGTAGGATCTGTTGATGGTGAAGGAACACCAACGGTAGAAAATGCTCTAATCAATACTGTAGGTCAGACTGGTGGATCATGGTATATTTCTAAGGATGATATTTTAGATGGTGGAACATTCTTTGCTATTGGTGATGTAAGAACTAGAGGATATACAGAAATTGTTTCTGATGTCTTCTCATATATTACTGGTTCTGTTGACTTTAGAGTAGGACCACTTGACGACTTTATTTTTAGTAGACCAGTAGAACACAATCACTATATTCTTTCGTCTGAACCTGATACTATTGTTGATAACGAAAGAGAGGGTGTACCAGTAGATGAATTTGCTGTAAACTATACACGAACCAGAGCAAACATTCAAGCATTTGAACCAGCTGGTGGCGGTGGTCTTGCATTAGGTCACTCACATGGACTTACACGAGAAGCATTGAATGACGCCAGCACTGCTACTTTTGGTAATACTGCTGGTATTGGTGGCATTGATCCTAACCAACCAGCAGATATATTCTATGATGTTAACGGTGCAGAATGGAATACATTTCTACACCCTCTTGGTGATGGTAGAATTGGATATGATGATATTTCATTAGAACCACATGGTCCTGGAACAGGTGAGTGGGAAGGATTCTTAAAACCATCAATTGCACAAGGAAATAGATATCTTGCATTTGGATATGGTGCTAGTGCAACTGGTTTTAGTAATCCAGATCAATTAAAAACATCTAGAAGAGTTGAACTTAAATTAGATTTTACTGGATATACTCAGTTATATGTTTTTGCTATTGCTGGTAATGACAACAATGGTGGAGAACGTCCCAATAATGTAGGTGAAGGATTGTATTGTCAATTTAGTAATGGTGAAACTCTCCGTCTTTTCCCATCTGTACAAGATTACAAAAATGAAAACGGATTAGAGCAACAAGAAGCATTTGACCTATACGATGCTATTCACTCTAACTGGAAAGAATTTATTATTGATATTCCTGCAGCATTGCAAGATCAACCAGATCAAGTTATTGTATTGAAACAAGATCTTCAAGCTGGATCTGAACAAAGTAATGTTCCTGCAGGAAACGAGAATGCTAATGACATGTTAGGTGTTCAAGGTATTGGACTACGTGGTGGTATTCTTCAGGAACCACCAGAACCAGATGGTTGCTATCCAATTACATCTAGTCCAAACGTTGATATCATTGCGCTCACATATACTGCTGGAAACGGTTATGCTCTAGCTAATACTGCTGACGCTCATGGATTTGAGAAAGGAGATTTCGTTACTGTTTCTGGTGCTATTCCAGATCAATATAATGGAACTTTTGAAATTATTGATGATGAATTTGCTAGCAATTCATTTGCATATGTCCCAGATACTGCACCAAGTATTTCTCCTGCACAAGCATCTGGAGGTGTTATAACAGTTAAACTTGCTGCTGGTACATTTGAAGATGTAACAACAACTCCTTTCCCAAGATTATATCCTATTGATAATAATACTCAGATTGGTGGAAAGGTAGATGTTGATGAACTGCCTGGAGTTGGCACAGTATTCCAAGATGATAGTCTTGATAGTGCTGGATCATTTACATTAAATCCTGTCCCACAATCTTCAGGTAATGTAACAAGGATTGATATTGAATTGCAAGCGCCTGGTGGCGGTGGAGCAGGATCTACTGGTGATGGTGGTAATGGTGGATATGCATATTTTAATATTGATGTTGGTGGTACTTCTTACACAGTCTACGCATATGGCGGTCAAGGTGGTACTGCTGGTGGATCTGGTGGTGGAGGCGGAGCTGGTGGCACCTTCCTAGTCCCTTCAGAATTAGCAGCATTATCTAATGTTAGTATTAGTACAAATACTGGAGCAGGTGGTTCTTCAGGTGGTGGAACTGGTCCTGGACAAGCATCAGGTGGTGGTAACATTGGTGCTCAAGGATCTGGTGGATTTGGTCAGGCAGGAACTTTTACTACTACAACTGACACTGGATTCCAAACTCAAGGTGGAACATCATGGACAGCACCATCTACTGGAGGTAATTTAGTTGGTAGAACTGTCAGTGTCAGAGTCGCTGGTGGCGGTGGTGGCGGTGGTAATGGTAATGCTAACTCTGGTTGTGCTGGATCTGGTGCTATTGGTGGTGCTGGTGGTGGTGGTGCGTTAATCACTGGTACATTTAATGGTAATGGTCCTGCAGCATTGTCTTGGCAAATAGGTGGAGGTGGATCTGCTGGATTCAATAATGTTGATGCTAACGTTAGTGGTACTGGTGGTGAAGCTGGATCAGGTCCTGGCGGTGGTGGTGCCGCAGGCGGTGGTCTTGGTGGTACTGGTGCATGGGGTAACGGTGCTACCGCTGGTGCTGGCGGTGGTTGTACTGGATTGTTCTACAATGGTACTATCGCATGTCTTGGCGCTGCTGGCGGTGGCGGCGGCGGCGGTTCAGGTGGTGGTTTCAATGGTGGTGGTACTACTGATGGATGCTACGCTGGCGGCAATAACCGAAGTGCAACAACTAACTTAGATACACCAAACCCATTAGACTTTGACACTGGTTCAAATGGAACTGGTGCAGGATGTACTGCTGGTGGAGGCGGCGGTGGCGGCGCTGGCGCTGGTCCTAATGGTGGTGCAAACGGTGGTGACGGAGGTCAGGCAGGTGTCGGACATAACGGTAACGGCGGTGGTTCTGGTGGTAGGCGTGGTCAGTCTGCTTACAGAGATGATCTAATGACTGCAACTTACAGCACTGCAAGTAATGGTGGTTCTCCAGGATCTGCTGGTGGCAGTGGATATGTTCAAATCAGAGTTCAAGATACAAGAGAACAATATGCTAATGTAGGTGGTGGCGGTGGAGAAGGTGCTCAAATCTTCTTTGAAATTACTGGTGTTAACACTACAGTCACTGCTGGTTTACAAAATGCTGGTGCTTCTGGTGGAGATGGATCTCAAGCTGGTAATCAAGGATATGTTACTGTCCGATATAGAGGAACAACTCCTGGTGAGACTGTAGAAGGAACAGTAACGACACCTATCGGTGGATACTATGAATGTGATCTTCAGGGTGTGCCTGCTGGTGCTAAACTAGATGGTGCTATTTGGAAATCATCTAGTGCAAACGGTGATCCTGAATATGCAGAACTAGTACCACTTGACCCTGGAAATGGCACTGGACCTGTAGGTAAATTCCAGATGAGCACTAGTGCTGCTGGTGATCCTGCTACCTATGGTGGTCGTGCAACAAAATACTTGCCTTTCACTGGTCCTGGGACAAGAGAATATATTATTGGAAATTTAGATCTACGAAATGTAAATAAGATACAATTCTCTGCAATTCGTGGAACCAACTTTAATGGCGGTGCTGCTCCAGAAGAAGATTTATTATTATACTGGAGAAAAGAGGGATCTGCTACTACAACACTATTAAACTCTGTTCTTTCTCAGTCATCTGGTAGTGGAAGTTGGGAAGAAGTTGACATTATCCTTGCTGAGGGTAGTGATGTTAGAGATCAAAACATTGAACTAATTCTCAGACAGACTAGAGTTCTTACCCAAGACGATAATGCTAGTTTCACTGAAGACAATTATGGTATTAGTGCAATGACACTATTCTATAGTGAGGTAACTACCAGAGAGTTCACACCATCTAATGGTACAACTATTTGTGACATTGATTTTGTTGATAGAACTGTTACTACAGCAGAATCTGGTATGATTTCATCTGAGGGTAAATTTGAGATGAGTTCTTCTACTCCTATCTCTGTTACAGCAGATGCGATTCCAGAAAGTAATATTCCTCTCATCACAAAATACCATAGAGTCAAGTACCTTATCAAAGCCGTCTAAATACTATGACGGTATGAGATCTCTTTAGCTAGCACGATGAGCGAGTATTCTTCACAAGATGTAGCATTATATCTAAATGCCATCAATAAAACTATGGCACGAAATGGAGTCACTAAAGTTATTAGTGATGATTTCTGGACAAATGAAATTGTCCCTATTTTGTATCCACTATGGGACTCTGATAGAGATAAACTAGAGAGTTACATGAGATACAAGACTGGTGTCTCTTTGATGAATAAAAATAAGTATCAAAGAAACCAGAAGACTGGTCAATACAAATGGGTTTCATATGAAATGGACCTTGATTCGTTTGAGCAGTCTGAACTAGATGACCTGTACAACAAATTAGAAGAGAAATATATTGAGTTTAGAGGTCTACAAGATAAGGACCTAGACGCTGAACTATCTGCTAAGTTTGCTAACGATAACTATACAAACTGGACGAAGATCACATTGATCAGAAACTTCCTGCTTATGGACAGTGACTGGACACAACTAGCAGATTGCCCTCTCACTGATGAACAGAAAGCAAGATGGAATGCATATAGACAAAAATTAAGAGATATTCCACAAGAACAGAAGTCTATTCCTGCTAACTCAATTAAGTTCCCAATCACTCCAACCAAGTATGAACAAATGCTTGCTGAGAATGCAGAGATGGGTGCATACATGCAAACAGACTCACAGTTCTATATCTTAAGTCAGACAGTATATCGTAAGTTTAGCAAGAGAATTACCACATATCTTGCAATGGCAATTACAACTGAGGCAATTGATGGTCTACCTCAGAATAGAATCTATGATGAGAGTGATACTCTGGATGCTATCCTACAGGCAATTGACGATGGAGGACTAGGTTGATGGCACTTATCTCACTAAATCCAAAGACTATTGGTGAAATGGCAGCACGTCTAGCAGAGCTAGAGAATAAGTATGTTGTTGTAATTGATAACACTGCATATCATTCACTATCTGCAGATGATAAAGCATTAATGTATGCATATTACAAGAGTGTAGATGAGAATGGTGAAGCACAATGGATCATTCCAGAATCAGAGATTGATGAAATCTTTGCACAGAAGCATACATTTTACATGTTCAAGACTGAGCAGATTGCTGTAGACAATTGCTGTGACTGGTTCCCACAACCACAGAACTTACCAAAGGCAGCGTTTAGGATACCTGCATATGTAATCAAACCTAACGGAACTATACCATACGTCAACGAGGATCCGACTGACCCTGGTTGACACCCCCTTGACAGTGTGGTAGGATAGCGACAGCGAGCACGAGATCCATGCTTGAATTTTGCTATGAACTACCTTACGAGGAACTTGACTTTACAGATCCAGAAACTCACGAACTTTATCGTATCGGTAGGGGAGAACAAGGAGTTTTACTGGTTCGCCCTTATACAAACGACATTTGTGCTCATTGGAAATTCAGAACTCCTGAGCTAGCAGTTAAGTCTGCAAACAAAATCTATGCAATGTATCTTGACTACAGAGACGCTAAAGACTTTGTAGGTATGGATATGTGTCGTAAGTTTCTAGAGATGGGATT
>FUWD013244581.1_pt3 | contig 11268 bp, 16 predicted proteins | sample 1063281 | NCBI WGS metagenome assembly FUWD01 (sample SAMEA79048168, study PRJEB19326) | metagenome | biome: marine
CCTTGTATGAAACCTTTGCTTTTCTTCTTGATGTCGGTGAGCGTGTCTTCTTTCAGGGATTTTTCTAGTTCAGTAATCTCAGTGCGTAGTTTCTCATTCGCGATCTTCAAACTCACAGCTTCCCTCTTCTCAAGCAATTGCTTAGTCAACTCTTCTTTTCTTTTCAGTAATTCATCAGACGTTTCCATTCTCAAATCACTCCCTCGGTTTCGGTTTCTTCTTTGACTAGTTGTTTCACTTTTTCTTGGATCTGTTTTTGTTTCCCTAGGTATTTTGCGTAGTTTTTGTCTTTAATATATACTGCTATGTTTTGCGTAGGCATTTAAAATCCCTCCTTTTCCTGTTTCTTGTTTAGTTCACCATGTTTCGTCTTAAAATCCAGTAATGTTTTGATAACATTGTCTAGTTCTTTCCTATCGTTACATTCCCAAGTCTCATTACTTACTGAGACTCTCCAGTTATCTTCGTATCTTCTTATATTCAACATTTTATTATCTCTCCTATTTATAGTTCGTTTGGTTGTATGCTTTCGTTGATGAATGCACTTCTTTCTTTTGGTTTGAAGCAGGCCATCATCATGTTCAGTGGTATAAATCCCTTTCGTCTTTTTTTTCCGAATATCATTCACATCGCCTCGTTTGTTAGTATTAAGTTTTTGTTTTCTAGCACTGCAAAAAGTTGTGTGTGTTCTCGTTGTTCTTCAGTTGTTAGTTTTTTCATTGTCGGTTTTCACCTCTGAAACCTTTATTCTATCTATTTAGATAGTATAATTAGTATTTAAATGTTTCGGTGTTAATGTACATTAAAACCACAATAAACCCTTTAGAAGCATTAAAGTCGTTCTACTGTTCGCCATTCATCTCGATTCTTCCACACAAGCAAAGCTATTATTAAAGTTATGATTACCAAGAAGATTGTTAAGCCAAGCTTCACACCACTTGGCAAACCATGAATTATGCGGAAGGGTATCTTAACAGCTTTCATCAAAACTACACCTATAACGCTGAATATCTGGTCGAAATCAATCGCTAAAAAACCCAAATCCATCCTTATTTCGCCTCTTCCCTCATATATATGTCGTACATGGTCGTATCCTTATTCAAGCTTTTTTTCTTGAGTTTCTTGATTAGATCCCATGCTGAGGACACTATCAAAAGCAAAGGTAGTATGGCCAAGGCCGTGACTCCCTTACTTACAAGAAATAATCCTAGTAATATCATCGTGGTTATGGTTATGATAGGGCTTCCGTACAATATGAGCTTATACGCGCTTGGATGTAGCCAAAACCACTCCTTCTGACTAAGTTTATTGACATCAGTCTCATAACGAAACTTGTCCATTGAATCACTCCAATTCCTTATCCAAGGAAATATTTTATGCTTAACACGACTAATATACGATTTCTTCATGTTTTCACCTTCTTTTTCTTCTTAGTAGCTTTAAACACATTGACGATTTTTGTGAATATGGGTTCACAAATATATACTATTATTATTAATCCATACACTGATATAAACCAATGGGGTGCTGTTTCCTGAGTTATATGACTAAAATAGTATATTGCTGGTATTCCGATGAACATTCTCCCCCATGTTGTTATTAAATAATTCATTTTTTCACCTTTGTGTGCACTTTGTCTATGTGTACTTGGCATTGTGCTTTCTTTTGATAGTTCTTCTTGCATTCTGGGCACTTCCAGAGTGGCGTGCCAGGCATGCGCGGATACTTATTCTTCTCAGGCCTCATAATCATTTCACCTTTTCTTCTTTTCTTATCACTTTTATGTTTTTTATCATTCCTCTTGTTTTTTTACTTCTTACATATACTATATATTGATATAGCATCTACTCTTTCAACACTTAGTTCCTCCATATGACGCCGAATGAATTAGTGATGTATCACATGTAGGTATTCCATCCCCCCAAGAGTATAAAATATCGTTTTCTCTTTTACTCCACTTTACAACTATTGTTCTTGGTTTAGTCATATTATTTTTTCACCCTTATATAATTCCTTTTCTGGAATTGTTCTTGCTATTGCGAGAACTGTTTTATCAGATAAATCACCTATAAGTAACTTTATGATTATTGTTTGTTTTCTTTTGCATTCATTAGAACCGCAATTCCTAAAAGTCCATCTATTATCTATTGTAGTTTCTCCCTTAGATTTTACATTACAAAAATCACATTTCTTATCCATTGAAGTCACCTATTTTTAGTTGTCCTTTTGTTTTTTCCATTTTCTTTGAAAACCCCCGACTTCAGTCGGATTTATTTACTTCATACTACATCGGTTAAAAAACGTTCTTTTTTACTTGTTTTTTCATAAATCTTAATTTATCAAAACCCTAATCTTCTTCATGTGAATACCTCTTCGTCTATCTGTGAGTAAAATGGATAAAATACTATCGCCATACAACATATTAATGAGGTCATAGCCAACATCATTATTATTGCGAGCCAATTATTAATATGATATGTTAAAAATGTTATTAAGATTACGAAAGTGATTGCATACCCCAACATCCCAATATAAAGATTTTTCTTATTAAATTTCATGTGAATACCTCTGGATCTATTTTGAAATTAACAAGCTGATTATGTTTCCTCACACTTGCTCTGAATTTCTTTATATGTTCTGGAGTCCAAAATATAGCCTTAATGTTTGGGCTTATTTGGTTATCAAAGTAACAATCTGCTACTTTCACATTCCAAACCTTACACAAATCAAGTTTTCTGCAGTTATCTCTATATGGTGTTTTCCAGTTGCAAATCATAAAAATTGTTATGTCTCTTGGTTTATAACTTGCTTTTAGAAGTATATTAATGGCTTTTTTCATCTTTTTTGTTGGGCTAAGAATCCATAATCCCATGCAAGTCTTATATTTTTGAACCTATTGTTTTTGAGCGCATTTGCTATTTCTTGTGTCAAATATCTAAAAATCAATACCGCAAATAAGTTCATAATAAACAACTTTATTATTTACTTTTGCATTACCTAAAGAATTAATTAATTCTAAAGCACGAGGTTTATAAATCAAATTCATGTCAAGGATTTTAACCTTATTACGTATAATTCTGGGAGTAGCATAATAAATAGGATCTGCACCATTCTCGATGGTTTCCCTACAGTATTGACAGTTATTAGGGCAACCATCAGATAGTCTAATCCATTGCTCAGTATCATTAAACTTATTATATGATCCCTTAGCATAGGGTTTTCTGAGGTTAGGTGTTCCATTATTCATGTGAACACTTCCTCATCTATTTTGTCATCTACTTCTTTCTGTGTGGCTTCCGTGTATATGCTGGTGGTTTCTAGCATGGCGTGTCTGAGCTTCTTCTGTATCTGCTTAAGGTCAAAGCCCTTATCAGCACGCAGATGATGCCCGAGCGCATGCCTCAATCTGTGCGCATGCACACCATTAACACCTGCAGCCAAGCATTCTTTGTGTAAATAATAATGGAATCTGCCAGCAGGATCTTTAGCATTACACAAGGGATTAAAGTATGAGAAATGAAACGGATATTCCATGTCAGGACTGGCTTCCCTCACATCCTGCAGGAAGGAATCCAGTACTTTGCCTGTTTCGGTGCTGAATTTGACATCAAAAGGCGTGTTATTCTTTCCAACACCCCTAATACTCCTACCAAGAACGTCTATATCTTCGATTCTCGCATTAAGTAACTCCCTAAGCCTCAAGCCTGTCTCGAAGTACAATCTAACCATAAGGCTAATGTAAGGGCTAGTACCTGCGATTATGGTGTCTATCTGTTCTTTTGTCAGAAACTTGTGCTCTTTAGGTATTCTTTTGTTCTTCTTCTTGCTCTTTGGGATGCCAAGGTCTAGTTGGAAGCAGTCAATATATGATTTGAGAAAGCCTGAGTAGAATGGGTTGTCGTTTCTTTTGCGCATCTTTTCTATGATGAATGTGTTGAGTTGTGCCTGAGTCCTGAGTTCCGTATTAAAACTGTTAAATGCCCAGAGGTATTGTCGCACAGTACTGGGGCTGTATCTTAGTTCCAGGTATTCTTTGAACCTTTTAGAATGTTTTTCTTCGATCACTTTGTTTCCTCAACCACCACGTACTATATATAGGGGGCTTGTACCCACCATATAGTTTAGGTCTATGTTCCCTTTTGGTAAGTACGTTCACCTATATAAATCTATCGATTTAAAACCCCTTAAATCAAATAGGTACTAATTAGTGTAGGAATTAGTATATAAATATACAAGAATAGAAATTAGTATTCCCCCCACGCCATAGTATTAGGAGGAAGACTTTCGAAAATTTCAAATTTGATTCAAAATACGATGTTCCATATAATGCCTATACACCGCGTTATAATTCATTTTCATCAATATTGCTGTTTGCGTTGGCGTTTTCCCATCCTCAATATATTTATAAATTTTCGCCTTCCGCTCCTCCTGTTTTATTTTCGTGTCACTCTTTTGGCGCACGCCATTACTCCGTTCCATAATCGACTTATTTAAATTATCCGTGAACTCACACTTCGCACGTTCATAATCATTACGAACTTTAACAGGCGGAAGCCTAAACGCCATTCTCCGCAAAACCTTTCTCGCACCCTGATGCGTATATCGTAAATACTTAAAAAAAATCTTGCCAGTACGAGTATTCACCTGCAAATAAAACGGCTTAAAAAAACTCAACCCCTCCTGTATAGATATACCATTGGCCTCGAACTGAAAATGCACGAGCTCACGCGTACCCTTCTCCAAGTAATGAAAACTCGGGCAATTCAATATTAAAATCTGATTCCTATGACGTGATGTTTGCATGAACGAGAAAAAGAATTTGTTCGCCTGACTCTGCCACTCACGCGCACTCGCACCACTCCCGAAACTTCCCACCTCCTCCATAACGAACACAGTCCCAGGCTTATCGTTCCCAGACAAACCCATTTTAGTGAGCGCATCCGTGAACTTAAAACTCAAATTATTTTTTATGCTGAAATTCGTGCCCAAATCACTTGCAAGATCCAACGCGCACGTAATTCCGGCATAACTTTTTCCACTCCCAGTCCCACCGTTAAAAATGATGATTGCGTTCTGATTTTTTTTGATCCTCGTAACAGTCCACTTATTGAAAACCTTTGGGTGCGCGTCAATCATATCTTTTATTTTACTCAAAAGCTCATCCCTCCCATTTCATCAAAATAATTAAGATGACTAAGCAAGAGTCCTAAGACTCCGAGTAGTTCAATGTGTGTTCGTAGAACATTCTTGTTATAAATTTTCACGATTTCTTTATTCATCATGACATAACTTTTATGATTCATTTCTGCTTCGCTAACCCCTTCAGGGTTAACAATACTACTTTTTTGTCTGTACCAAAAATTTAATTTCTTATAAGCTTTCTTTTTATTCATCTCATTCAGACGAATTTTAGCCTCTGCAGAACTGATCCTGTCTTGGAATTTGTCTTTGAACTTTTTTATGCTCGGCAAAAGCAAGTTTTTTAGCATTTCTACACTGTTTGAGAAGATTTCGATCTGATCCATTGTCATTATTTCGACAAGTTCACCGTCAACAATTCTTTTCAGGACTCCGCCGCTGGTCATTTCTTTGCTTCCTTCCTCGCAGCATTTCCTGTATTGGTCTAGGACTATGTGTTTGTAACCATCTTTGTCTTTCCCGTACCCGCCCATTCCGAACATATCGTCTTCTATCTCAATATCAGGTTCGTACTCTTTAGGTTTCTCCTTCTTTTTCTTAACTGGTTTCATCTTTTTTTCCAGTATTTTTTATGCTTTTTCACGCACATAAATCATTCTAACATCAAATAGATTAAAATGGGCATCTAAAGAAAATTTACCCATTATGCCTGTAACAAAACTACAAAATACTAAAAAAAATAGATCTGTGATAAAATAGAAATCAGGGGTTATGTGTCCTTTGAAAAACAAGAAAAATAATTTAAAACTCAGGAAAGTACTTGCAAAAAAAGCAAAACTGAGCAAAAAACTATTTAAACCATACAAGTGAAATATAAAATTATCTAGTTTGTCGTAATTGTTGTTTTCTTTCATTTTTTGTTTTAGAACTAGGTCTTCCTACTTTATTAGCCATGATAAAAATACACCTCAACTCTTTGATTATGTTTTGTTTTTTATATAATTTTCGTTTTTTAAGGGATGTTACACTAAAAAGTATAGGTGTAACCACTTTTTTCGAAAAGTATATAAACTTCTTTATTAATTATTAATGAGATAAAGGGTAAAGAAAAGCTTTTTTTTGCAACAATAAAAAAATAATGGTGAGTATTTGGTACGACAAATTCTAAGAAGAGATACTAGGAGAACAACACCTATCACTCCTCAAGCACCCAGTAGAGTTGAAACTCTTCAAACTCAAGGTTACACAAAAAGTAACGAGAAACTATTTTCTCCAACATCACAATTTTTAAGAAATAGTTGGAGAAGAATGAGCCAAGCTGATAGACAGGCTCAGATGAAAAATTATAATAAACACGAAATAATTCTGGATAGCAAAGGGAGAATAAAAAAAGAGATATTTAATGAGGTTGTATTAGCTGAACGAAGTAGTTCTGGGGCTTGGAGTGTCTATGCTGTTAAGCCTAAGACTATTAAGGTTTATGATTATGTTAAGGGCGTGGTGAATACTACTATTCGTGATAATCGATCTCAGACTTTCAGGCATGTCGCGACTAGTCTTCCAAGAACTAGTGTGAAATCTTCTTCTATCCCCTCTACTAGTAGAACTAGTGTTAAAAAAAATATTGAGGGTGGCAGAACCCAAACAGTAAGTAGGAAGGGAACAGTAACTATAAGGGACAGTAGAGGAAATTTTATTAGCAGATACTCAGCCGATCCCATAGATACTAAACAATTTATTCAAAGCACGAGTGCCAGCACACAAAAAAAGATAGCTGATAAGATTAGAGCTAAGGAAACACAGAAAGGCATAAACGCTTTCTTCAAAAATCAGAACGCAAACCTGAAAAGATTAGAGGGTTCAACAAGAGTGAGCACAGCTCATCCCACTATTAAAGTCTTTAAAGATAGCAAAGGAAGAATCGTGGGAGTGCAAGATAGCGTGACAAAAAAAAGTTATAGAGTCACGCCAGGTGATGTAAGCATTGCACAAATAGCGTTCATAGAAGGAATACGAGATGCGCAGAGACACATAAATATATTCAACAAGAAAGTAGAAGCAGGACTTAAAAGACAAGAAGAATTTCAAAAAAATTAGGTGAGAAGAGCCCTGCAGGAATACTTTTAAGAACAGAAGTTGGTTTGGCTGAGGAACAATTAAAAGTTAAAGCAGCGACTAGCGAGATTAAGAAATTGCAAGATGAACTTAAAAAAATACAGAAAGAAATCAGAAGTAAAGGTTTCGGGAATGTCACAAAGGCAGACGCTGAAAGACTAAGAGCTGCAAGGAAAAAATTTGAAAGAAAAAAATTAGAATCATTCCAGACCGCCACTATTTTGGCAGGAGGATTAGCATTTATGAAAGCAGGTGTTAGTGTTGTCAGAATAGCTTTTAACCCTCCTGCTTTTATTAAACAACAAGTAAAAGCATTTAATAAAGATAACAGAAAAGAAACTTTTAACAGTATATTAAGAGAAATGAATCAAAATCCTGTTGGTTTCTTCACAGAAATGTGGGCTTTCACAAAAATACTTAACTTGGCAGGTGTCGGTTTGAAAAAGCTTCCAATCACAAGGTTCTTATATGAAGAATGGAATATTCTTAAATTTCCATTAAAACAAAGACGTTTCGTCAGATCCATAATAAAAAGTGCTAAGATTCAAGAAAGTCTTAACCCAACAAAATTAAAGACTCTTAAAAAAGTTGATATATTAAAGATAGAACAGCTTAGTGTTGTTGAAGCTAAAGTTTTATTGAAGACTATGGGTGAAACTTCTAGTGTGAGTCTCGGAAATGCTTTCTTAAGAAAAGTTGTTGGGAGACAATCCAAGGGTTTAACTATCGCAACGGAGAACGCTGCTGTTTTTAATCGTGTTTTCTTGAAGAATCTTCCTAAAAATTTAAGAAAACAATTTGTTATTAGAGGAAATAGTTTAGTTAGGAGAACTACTGGTAAGAGTTTCGCTAAGAATGTTCCTGTTGGTTCAATAACTAGCAGGCTTCCTAAGCTTAAAGTTAGTGTTAAGTTGAAGCCTGGTGCGAAGTTGAAACTCGCAGCTGCTAAAGTTAGGATGACTCAGAAAATTGCTCCATTGGTTAAGATTGCGGGTAGGGTTTCTAGGAGAGTTAAAAGAGTTATCAGGGTTGGTGGTGAAAAGGTTAGTGCTGTGAATCAGAAGGTTTTAACCAGTGTCAAAACTAATATGGGAGGCTTGGGAATCACGATTCGTTTCGTGAAGTTCAGGGTTGGTGTTAAGATTGGTGAATTGAGTAGTCCAACTATTAAAGCTTTAAACACGCAGTTTAGATTGTTGAAGAGAACTCTTAACAAAGCTGGTAATGTTGTCAATAGCAAAGTTTTGCGGATTGCTAATAAAATTAATGCTTTGTTGAAGAACGCAAACATAAAAGTCAAGTTTGCTAAGTTCAAGCTTGGAACACGACTTGGTGTGTTGAAAGAAAGTATTGCTAAACCCGTCTTGAGAACTGTTAGGAAAGGAAAGAGGGTTGTTAGGATCAGTGGTGAAGTTCTTAGTAAAGTTAATCAGCGAGTTGTTAATAAGATAAGAACAGGATTAGGCAATCTTGAGATCAGAGTTAAGTTCACGAAGTTCAGAGTTAATCAAAAAATAAAGAATATAGGCGGTGTTGTTGAGAGAGTTTTTGATAAAAGGATAAGGTTGTTAAGAAGAAGCTTAACGAAATCTAAAGGAGTAATCACTAGGCCTATATTGGCTCAGATTAATAAATTGAGAACATTATTGAAGAACGCTAATATAAGAATGAGTTTTGTCAAGTACAGGATAGGGCAAAAACTTGGTGCTGTCAAAGAATTGGCTAGGAAGAAAGTTTCAGGAGTTACAAGGCCTGTTAAGAGATTTGTTCGTGTGAGTGGCGAGGCCTTAAACAAAGTTAATTCAGGAGTTGTTAATTCTGTTAAGAAAAGTTTAGGGGATGTTAATATAAGGGTTAGTTTTGTGAAGTTCAGGATTCGTTCTAAGATAAGAAACATAACCAGTCAGGGTAGTAGGGTTTTGAGTAGGAAAGTTCTAAGATTGAAGAGAAGTCTTCGGTTATCAAAGAATAAGATTACAAGGCCTATCTTAGCTCAGATTAAGTCTTTGAGCGTTGCATTGAAGAATTTCAATATCAAAATAAAGTTTGTTAAGTATAATTTAGGGCAGGTCATAAGTCAAAAAGTGAGTCCTGTTGGTAGAGCTTTATCTAAAGGAAGAAGAAAAGTTGCTTTAAAGGTTGGTTCTGCTAAGAGAAAAGTTATTAATCGTGTTAATAGTGGTGTTAGAAGAATTAATTCTGAACTCGGCAACTTAAACATAAGGGCTCGTTTCAAAACTAAAGCTGTAGAGTGGTAGTTTGTCCAGATTGTCAGACACCAGCTCTTAAAATTCGTGGATGCTAGGTGGAGATTACTGAGACGAACTTTAAAGAAGACGAAAGGTAAGATTACTAAGAGCGTTAATAATATTGTGAGATCTATTAACCGACACATCCCATTCGAGGTCAAAGTCAAGATTATTAAGCCAGGCAAAAGACCACCTAGACCAAAACCTGTGATAAGCAGAGTTAAGAGAAGCAGATTAGAAGCTAGAAAAATGGAGTTAAATAAATTAGTAAGAGCATTAAGAGATACTGAGAAATTAGGAAAAATTTCTTCTTCAGAACTTCGAGCAATCGCGAAGACTTTGAAACAAGAGAAAGCAATCTTGTTCGGGAGCATAGTCACACGAATATTCGGTGGGAAAAAAGCGAAACTCCCTGTTGATGTTGACCTCGCGGTGAGTAACGCGACCTTATTCGTTAAGAGATTAAAGAGAAATCTTCCGAAAAGTAAGAGAAGATTGTATAAGCTTGAAGGTGCGAAATTAAACAGAGCAGGAACTTTCATTTTCGACATAAAATCCATAAAACAACTAAGACCAGCTGACAGAGCAATAACTTTTTCAGGATTCACACTCCCAAGATTAAGAACAACAAAGGTTAGTATTCCTTTAAAAACTCAAAGAGTGATACTTACTAATGTATTGAAAAGAACTAAAACTACTTTTAAATCATTAGAAAAAATATTTGATGAAACAGTAAGAACAAATCCTAAAATTAGACGTTGGAGTAAAAACTTCAGTAGAAAACCATTTCAAAAAAAGTTCACAAAAAGTATATTAAATAAAAATGAGATTAGGGGTGTGGGTGATTTTCACCATATAGATAAAGCAGGTAATATAGGGGTATTTGTACCAATTAAACATCATAAGATTCTTCATGCAATAGAAAATGGTTTTATTCCCGGGAAGAATACTGTTTTCTTTAAATTATTAAAACAAAGAAAATTATCTGTTGATTTTGGTTTACCAACAATAAAAAGAGGAATAACTCTTAAAGGATTAGATGTTCCGATTCAAAAGTTAGAGAAATTTGGTGGGGTGAGAATTATTGGTTTTGGTGAGCAAACAGTGAGGAAAGCTCAGGGAACACTCAGAGTATTAATAGAACAGAAAAACAGACGTGCTAAAGATCCTCTTGGTTTCGTTACTGGTCTGAAAATTCAGGTTAATGCTTTGAAAAGGCGAAAAATTAAGAGTCCTGGTACGCTTAGTAAGATTAGAAGACTTCAAGAGGCCGTAAAGCTATTAAGTTCAGAGCAGTTCATTAAGTTGCTTGAATCAAGAGTGCCAAGAACTAAAGATTTCGCTGCTGAATTGAGAAGTATTGATGTTAAGAAATTAAAAAATGTAAATATAAATAAAGTTAATGAACGTGTCAGGAATGTTGATAAGAGACTTGTTGCAATTGAGAAAGAAATTGATGTTTTGTCTAAGAAGACACGGACTCCTGTTATGAAGAGGAAAATATCTGATTTGAAAACAGAACTTAACAAGTTCACTAATACTAAGAGTGTTATTCCTAGCAGGCTTCCTAAGAGTGTTATTCCTAGTAGAGTACCGAGTCGTGTGCCTAAAAGCCGAGTACAAAGTAAGATACCGAGCAGAGTTCCAAGTCGTGTTCCGACATCCTCATTTTTTAAGAGTCCAGTACCTAGCGGTTTGGGAAGCACTTTCACAAGCATAATCCCAAGCAAGATACCAAGCGGAGTTCCGAGCAGAGTACCAAGTC
>FUWD013024103.1_pt1 | contig 11264 bp, 11 predicted proteins | sample 1063281 | NCBI WGS metagenome assembly FUWD01 (sample SAMEA79048168, study PRJEB19326) | metagenome | biome: marine
TGAACCCGTACGGCTATCAGGTGCTCGACACCTACCTTGAAGCTTCCTGCGAACGTCCGCTCATCCAGAATGCCATCGGGGACGGCATCGGCAGCATCGAGTCGCTCAAGGCGCTTGTTACCAGCGAGACTGCCGCAGTCATCGTGCAGCAGCCGAATTTCTACGGTCGCCTCGAAGAGGTCGAAGAGATCGGCAGGATCGCCCGTGAGCACGGTGCGCTTTTCATCGTTTCCGCAGACCCGGTCTCGCTCGGCATGCTCGAAGCCCCGGGCAATTACGGCGCCGACATCGCGGTAGGCGAGGGCCAGGTGCTGGGCAATGCCCAGAGCTTCGGCGGCCCCTACCTGGGCATCTTCACGGTCAAGCAGCAGCACGTGCGCAAGATCCCCGGCCGCCTCGTCGGCATGACGAAGGACAAAGAGGGCAAGGAGGGCTTCATCCTGACGCTGCAGACACGCGAGCAGCATATCCGCCGCGAGAAAGCCACCTCAAATATCTGCTCTAACCAGGCGCTTTGCGCATTGCAGGCGGTGGTCTGGATGTCGCTGCTCGGCAAGGAGGGGATCCGTGAGGTTGCCCTGCGCTCGGCGCAGAAGGCGCACTACCTGGCCGGGAAGATCACAGCCCTGCCGGGTTTCTCGCTGAAGTTTGATGGTCCCTTCTTCCGGGAGTTTGTAGTTGAGACCCCGGTCGCCCCGGCGGCACTCATTGCAGCCATGCTCGACAGGAAGATCTTCGCCGGCATCGACCTTGCCCCGTTCGGCGAAACCGGCCTGCTTGTCGCCGTCACCGAGAAACGTACCAAAGCACAGCTCGACCGCTTCGTCGAAGAGCTTGCCGCTCTCTGCTGAAGCTCAGCACAATAAAGCAGTAAAGGCCGCCCGATGAGGCGGCCTTTTTATTGCTCCGGGCAGATCGGTCGGATCAGTCGGATTGGATCGATCTGACTGATCGCTGCATTACACCAGCCCGAGCTTCTGCAGCTCGGCGCGGATGATTGCCCTGTTCGCTTCATGCATCGGTACGAGGGGGAGGCGATAGCTCTCCTCGATCATGCCCATCTGCGCGAGGGCGTACTTGACCGGCACGGGGTTGCTTTCGATGAAGTTGAGCTTCAGCAGCCTGCGGTAGGTGCGGTTGATCGTCCTTGCCTCGTCAAGGTTGCCGGCTTTCATGGCTTCCACCAGCCCCTTGATCGCCTTCGGTATCTCGTTTGCCGCCACGGAGATGACGCCGTCGCCGCCCATGGCCATGAACGGAAGGATCAGCGAATCCTCGCCGGTCAGCACCGAGAAGCGCTCCGGCCGGCGGTCGATGAGCTCGGCGATCTGGTCGAAGTTGTCCGAGGCCTCCTTGACCGCGAGGATGTTGCCGAAGTCGTTGGCCAGGCGGATGATCGTATCGGCGCTGACATTGCTGCCGGTGCGGCCGGGTACGTTGTAAAGGATCACCGGGATCGAGACGGCCCGGGCTACATGGGCAAAATGCTGGTAATAGCCCTCCTGCGACGGCTTGTTGTAGTAAGGGGCGACGGAGAGGAGCGCCTGGGCACCAGCCTTTTCGGCATTGCGGGAAAGTTCGATCGCATGTGCGGTGTCATTGGTGCCCGCGCCTGCTGCGACCATCATGGCGTCGCCGGCTTCCTCGCGCACGATGCGGATGATCCGGGCCTGCTCTTCGGCCGACAGGGTCGGGGATTCGCCGGTGGTACCGCACGGGATGACGATGTCGGTGCCCGCTTCGCGCTGGAACTGCACCAGGCGCCGCAGGGATTCCGTATCGATCGAACCGTCCTGCCTGAACGGCGTGACGAGGGCGACGGCAGAGCCGGTGATGAGTCGATTGGACATAAAACTGACAGATAGGGTGTATGATCGATATTGCCCCAATAATAAGGCAAATCTTACTCAAATGCTATATCGAATTTCCCGCCTCGATCAGCTCTCCGGCCAATTGCAGCGACGAAGAGGAGATGGTCTGGCCGCTGATCAGGCGGGCGACCTCTTCGACCCGTTCGCCATCGGTCAGTGGCACGACGCCGGAGACGGTCCGATCTCGGTCAACCCGCTTGGAGACCGACAGGTGCAGGTCCGCCATCGCCGCGATTTGCGGCAGGTGGGTGATGGCGATGATCTGGTGCAGCCGTGAAAGCTGCCTCAGGCTGCATCCTACCGCCTGGGCCGCCTTGCCGCTGATCCCGGTGTCGATCTCGTCGAACACCAGGATCGGCAGGTTCGCCGCCCTGGCAAGGGCACTCTTCATGGCCAGCATCACCCTCGAGATCTCGCCTCCGGAGGCTACTTTCGCCAGCGGTTTCGGAGCTTCGCCCACATTGGTCGAGATCATGAACTCGATGCGGTCGAAGCCGTTGTCGAACGCGCGATAGCGATGGCCTTCATGCACGATGTCTCCATCCGGCGACTCCTCCCGGGAGAGCTCCACCCTGAACGCCCCGTCGGGGATGCTGAGCTTTTCAAGTCCGGACGAAATCTCCTGCTCCAGCATGGCCGCCGCCTTGCGTCGCATGGCCGACAGGTCGATGGCGAGCACGGAGAGGCCGGCGCGGGCCTCTTCGATCTCCGACTTCAGCATGGCCGCTTCCTCATCGACGTTCTCCCCGGCTGTCAGCTCCGCGCCGAGGCGGTCGCGCAGCCCGACCAGTTCGCCGATGCTCCGTCCATGCTTTTTCGACAGGCGCTGGAGCGTGAGCTGGCGTTCGCGCAGCTCCTCGAGCCGGTCGCGGTTGAACTCGATGCCTGAGGTGTAGCGCCCTGCGAATCGGTTCGCCTCCTCGACCGATGCCATCGCCCCCCGAAGTTCTTCGAGTGATGGTTCGAACCGCCGGTCGATCGCGGCAAGCTTTTCGAGCACGTGTACCGAGGCCGACAGTGCAGCATAGGCCGAGTCGTCAGCGTCGTACAGTTTCTCGCCAAGCTCCGTGCCGAGGCTATGCAGGGTTTCGGCGTTTTCCAGCAGGTTGATCTCCTCGTCGTTCGAGGCTTCTTCGCCCTCGACGAGGCCTGCTGATTCGAGTTCCCGGTACTGGTATTCGACGTAGTCCCGCTTCTCCCTCAGCGCTTCGGCCCGGCTGAACAGTTCGTCGAGCGACCGGCGAAGCTTGCGGTAGCGCTGCAGCAGCTCCCGGTACTTCGAGGCTTCCCCGTGGAGCTGGCCGAAGCCGTCGAGCATTCCCGCATGGGTCTCCGGGTGCAGGAGCAGCTGATGGTCATGCTGGCCGTGCAGGTCCACCAGCTCACGGCCCACCTGCTTCAGCAGTGACAGCGGGCATGGCGTGTCGTTGATGAAGCTCCGGGACTGGCCGCTTGACGCAATGTCGCGGCGCAGGAGCAGCTGCGGCGTCTGTTCGATGCCCGCCTCGTCAAGCAGGCGGGCGACCGTTTCGTAATGGCTGCCGGTGAAGGTCGCCTCGATGACTGCCCTGGAGGCTCCTGTCCGGACGAGCTCCGCGCTCGACCGTTCGCCGAGCACCAGGTTCAGGGCTCCCATGAGGATTGATTTGCCCGCGCCGGTTTCGCCGGTGATGATGGTCAGTCCGGGGGCGAAGTCGACCGACAGTTCGTCGATGAGGGCGAAATCCCTGACGTAAAGGCTCTGGAGCATGGGCTCGGGAGGATTGATGAAGATGGCTTCCCTGAAGATACGGCGAAAACCGTCTGTTTGAAAAAGAGGCCGGCCTCAACGTACGAGCGCGATGCTCAACGCCGACTGGTACGATGAGCCGGAGCCGTTTGCCTCCATGGTCAGCCGGTAATTTCCGGAGGGGAGCGGGTGCCCGCTGTCGTCACTGCCGTTCCATGTGAAGCGCATGGCGGGGCCTGCGGGCAGGCCGGCGGCCAGGGTCCTCTTTTTCGCCCCCATGCCGTCCCAGGCAGCTACGGCGATCCGGTAGGCCCCTTTCGGCAGGTTGACCGCGATCACCAGCAGGTCGTTACTGCCATCGCCGTTGGGAGAGAAAGGGTTGGGGGCCGCGGTGAAGAACTCCGCGCTTCTGGACGGGGGCAGATAGATCGAGTTGATTTTTCCGGGGGTGGCGCCGTACAGCGCATCGGTAGATGATCCCCAGCTTACGGGGGAGTCGGAAACCATGAGCGGGTTGTATTTTTCGAGGGAGATCCTTTTCGTTGCGTGGTCGGCCGGATTGTGCCATTCCGGAGTGTAGACGACCCGGTCGACGATCCTGTTGCCGCCATCGAACAGCAGGAGGGTGTCTCCGTCGTTGTTCAGGGAGAGGGTGCTTTTGCCGGTAGCGATGAAGATCGATACCCCGGGTTCCCCGGACAGGTAGGGGTAGCATGCATACAGCATGGCAGGGCCTGAGCCGGAAGCGGCTGAGGAGGCGGTCTTGTCGGGGACGAGTACGGCATATTCTCCGGGAGCGATCCTTCCTGCGCCGCCGTATGGCGTGAAGCTGTATTTCGTTGTCGGGTTTACCCTGTCGGAAATGTACCATCCGCCCAGATCTTCGGAGACGATGCCGGCATTGTACAGTTCGATGAATTCAGGATTGCCGGTGAGCGGTTCGTACATGATTTCGTTGACGACCACTCCTGCCGCGTCATCGCGAAGGCTGAGGCTCTCGCTGAAGGAGTTTTGGTCGGTGAACAGCTCGTCGCAGCCGCACAACAGCAGCATGCAAAAGGCCAAGAAGCGGTGGGGGCGCATCTTTTCCTCCTGGTCGGGATAGGTGGTTCCGTATGGTCGAAAGGTACTTCATGAGGCCGGCTACCCTGATTGTGGGGGGGGTATTCCGGAGCCTCGGTAATGGAAGGTCCAGGGCCGTCGCCGACCCTGCCTTATGATGCTGACGAAGGAAACGTGCCGTTCAGGCGCTCTTTTCCTTTTTCGGGGTTTCGTCGATCACCTTGCTGAACTCGTCCTCTATCTCGTTCTGGGCCTTCTTGAACTCCTTGATGCCCTTGCCGAGGCCCTGGGCGAGCTCCGGGAGCTTCTTGGCGCCGAACAGGACAAGGATGATGAGCAGGATGAGAATAAGCTCCTGGCCGCCTAATCCAAACATGGGTTGTTCCTCCGTAAAATGGATAATGATCCGGGGCTGTGTATGCCCGAACAGTTATATACTCAAAGCTGAGGGTCCAGACAAGCGTTTTTGGTCAAAAAAGGGAGGAGGCCCGGCCGATGACGCTCCTTCCGGCAACGGTTGTTTCCCCTTCGGCAACGCATGGCATTACCCCTGAAGGGAGCACGATGTCTGCTCTCGATCCGAACTTGATCATGCCGAACCGTTCGCCTGCCGCGACCTCCTGTCCCGGTTCGAGCCTGCAGACGATCCTCCTGGCGAGGAATCCGGAGACCTGGCAGAACCACAGCGAGCCGATCGGTGAGTCGATGCCGATCTCCATCCGTTCGTTGTCGGCCATGCTCTGGTGGTCGAATGCCATGAGGAACTTTCCGGGCCGGTAGCGGAGGTGCGTTACCTTCCCCTGGACGGGGATCCGGTTCACATGGACATTGAACGGCGACATGAAGATGCTGACCAGTGTCGCGTCCTCCCCGGTGAGCGGGTGCCCGATCGGCCTGACCAACAGTACTTTCCCGTCAGCCGGGGCGATGACGGCCCCCGGTTCATCAGGTGAACTCCGTTCCGGGTCGCGGTAGAAGTACAACGTGAATGCAAGGTAGATTGCCGCGGCCGCGGCGAGCACGGCGCCTCCCGGCGAGTGCAGCAGCACCCCTCCGGACAAGAGGAGCCCGCAAACTGTAGTCGTCTTGACGACGCTGCCGGTACCGTACCTGGAAATACGCATGTTCCTGATCAAGATGCCCTGTGGTTGTTGAAGGGTCAATGATAGCCATTTTGTGCCGTAATCCATGCATAAATCCTGTTTTGGCCGTGTCGGCCCCCCCGGTTGCAGGAGGACATTGCGGTCGCTATCTTGAGGTCACCTTGAAGGCACAGCCTGTTGCCCTCCTCTTTATTCACAGGATATGAGCACGTGAACCCCTTCGAAAAGAGATTCCTCGCGCACCTCCGCCGACATAAGATCGCGGACGGTTCCGATTCCCTCCTTGTTGCGGTGTCGGGCGGAGCCGACTCGATGGCTCTCCTGCACCTGCTTCTGTCGGCCCGTCCGGTTGTCGGGTACACGATCGCGGTGGCGCATGCCAATTTCGGCCTTCGCGGGGATGAGAGCGACGCCGATGAGCAGTTTGTCCGCTCAGCCAGCCTGCACCTTGGGCTTGCATGCCATAGCCGCCAGTTCGATACGGCGCGTGCGGCAAAATCGTCAAAATGCTCTGTCGAACAGATGGCAAGGTTGCAGCGATACGGTTATTTCGCGGATGTGTGCCGGCTCTTCGGCTACACCCGGCTGGCGACGGGGCACCATGCCGGCGATAACGCGGAAACCATGCTGTTCAACCTTTTCCGTGGCACCGGTGTCACGGGCTTGCGCGGCATCCGCGAGGTGAACGGCAACATCATCCGGCCGCTCCTGCCTTTTACGAGGTCGGAACTCCAGGGGTATCTCGAGGGAAAAGGGGTTGGTTGGCGTACCGACAGCAGCAACCGGGATACGGTTCACGATCGCAACTTTATCCGCCATCTGGTGGTCCCCCTGATCGAAGAGCGGTTCGGCAGCAAGTTTCTTCCCTCGATGGAGCGGCTGTCGGAACAGGCCGTCGAACTCGATGATTTTGTGGAAAACCATATTGCGCGGCTGCTTCAGGCAAAACCGTTGCTCGATGTCGCCGGCGGGCGGCTGCATGTGGCCGCAATGCTGGAACTGGGCCCTTTCGAGAGGAAGGAGGTACTGAAACGTGCGCTGATGGTTCGGCAGGCCCCGGTCGAAGGGCAACTGCTCCAGCGCCTTGCCGACCTGCTCGGGCGTCAGCCCGGCCGGACCATACAGGTCGGCCGCGGCATCACCGTGACGAAAAAAGACGGATTCCTGCTCTTCAGCAACCAGTGATTCCTGCGAACACTACCGTCAGTTGCTTTTCTTCCTGAACGACGACATCGGCAGGTCTGCAGTGATGACGACCGATTCGAGGTTCTGCTTCACCTTGACGTGTTTCAGGAAGCTCCTTGCAGACTCCGACGTTCTGGTGCCGGGATTGCTGGTGAGCTTGACGGTTGCCCAGAGGAAGCTCGAGGCGAAGAATGCGGCCTTGCGGTTGCCGTACACCCATTCCGACTGGCCCTGCAGGCCGTCGCCGAACCTGACCGACATGGCCAGCTGCTGGAGGTTGCCGAGGTTGCCCGCCGAGTTGACGTCACGGTTCTTCGAGGTCAGGCTTTGCAGGGCGGCAGCAGTCCACTGGGGCGAGGAGAGGGTGGCCCATGCGTGCGACTTGTAGGCAGTCTTGCCGATCATGGCCGCAGAGACGGAGTCGCGTTCGAGCATGCGGCCCGAAGGATGGAAGAAGCCTTCAAGCATCTCGCTGCTGCTGGCAAAAACGAGCTTCCTGGGGCCGACAGGGGCGACCCAGAAGGCGCTGTCGAGGGCGTAAGCCCGATGGCCGGCGATCTGTGCCGTTCGCAGGCTTGCCGCCTGGAGCGCTCGTTCCGGAGCTTTTTCCGAGAAGGGGCCCCAGGCCATCCCGATGAACTTCTGCTGTTTCCTGCCCGAACGCTGGAAACTGATGAGGAGCGTGTCCAGGTCTGTTGCGAGCTTAAAGCCGCGCTGCTTGAGGAGTGCGTCGACCCGTTTGCCGGCGCTGAACGGCACCGTGTTTTTCACTGAGTCGGGAATGGCCTCGTTCCAGAAGCGGCTCTGCCTGATATCCTTCATACCGGCATAGACCATGGCGTCGGAGGTCCCGGGCATGTCCTGTATGATGGCAGTGAGTTCGGGGCTCAGCGCTTCGGGCTGGATGCCCGGCCGGGGCCAGTTGAGCCATACGAGCGTGATCAGGAATCCACCGAGACCGACGAGGAAAATCGTGAGCATCACCTTCGGCCCTTTCTTCCCGGGTGCCTGCATGACTGGTGCCGCTTGCGTCTGTTCTGTGCCGCTCATACGGTGATTCGTGGTTTGGAGTTGTCTTTTATGGCCATTCGGGCCAGTTCGTCGCAACGGTTGTTGAACTGGTTGTCGCTGTGGCCCTTGACCTTGTGGAAGGTGACGCGGTGTAATCTAATCAACTTGAGGATATCCTGCCAGAGGTCGATATTCTCGACCGGCTTTTTGGCGGCGGTCTTCCAGCCGTTCTTCACCCAGCGTGCAAGCCAGCCCTCATTGAGCGCGTTGACCAGATAGGCCGAGTCGCTATAGAGCTCCACCCGGCAAGGCTCCTTCAGGGCTTCGAGGCCCCGGATCGCCGCCATGAGTTCCATGCGGTTGTTGGTGGTCGCCGGGTCGTAACCCGAGAGTTCCCTGGTCGAGGAGCCGTACATCAGCAGCGTTCCCCATCCGCCTTTGCCTGGATTGCCGCTACAGGCTCCATCCGTGTAGATAATGATCTTTTTTTCCATCTGGGCTGGACAAAAAAAAGGACTCAACCGCTGGCTGAGCCTTTTCAGATTTCTGTTTTCAACAACCTGTCCGTGTTCTGGCTTACTTCAGGAGCTTGGCCAGTTCGCCGGTGCCGTTCTTGGACATGATCTTCATTGCCTTGGCGGAAATGCGAACCTTGACCCAGCGCTTCTCTTCCTCGATCCAGATTCTCTTGGTGTGGAGGTTCGGCTCCCAGCGGGTGCGGGTGTGGTTGTTGGCATGGGAAACGTTATTGCCGTATTTGGGGCTTTTTCCGGTCAGCATGCAGACTTTGGACATGATAAGCTCTCGATTGTCGTTATAAAATTCGATACGGAATATAGGGATTAGATCGGAAAAACGGAAATGCGGGAGAGATAATTATGCGTAGGGGCAGGCCCCCGTGCCTGCCCCGCCCACGGATTCATTCTCCATTATTCACGGCCTTATTCCTACGGCGCAGACCATCATCGAGAGGACGTAGAGCAGGGTGCCGAAGGCGTTGTACCACACGGCCTTTTCCCCCGGTTTGTCCACCAGGATCTTCTGCATCGGCAGTTGCATGACCAGGAGGCCGGAGGCGATGGTTGCGGCGGTCATGGAGCCTTTGGACAGCAGGATCGCGATGGCTGCCAGCTGGGCGATATCCATCACGACCGATGCCAGGATTGCGGCATTCTTCTCGCCGAGCTGGACGGGTATCGAGGCGACCTTGCGGATATTGTCGCCGACGATCGACTTGAAGTCGTTGAGGGTCATGATGCCATGCGCGCCGAGCGAGAAAATGATCGCTAGCGCAATCGATTCGCCCGAGGGTACCCCCTGCGTGATCGAGAAGCTGCCGGTCAGCCAGGCGACCCCCTCGTAGGCGAGCCCGACGATCAGGTTGCCGAACCAGCCGTTCCTTTTGGCGCGGATCGGCGGGCCGGAATAGGCATGTGACATAAGTACGCCGAGGAAGGCGAGCCCGACAACGTACGGATGGATCGACAGGGCGACGAGGAAGCCCGTCAGGATGAGTCCGAACGTGATCAGCCAGCTGGCCTGCTTGGAGATCTTTCCCGACGGGATGGGGCGTTCCGGCTCGTTGATGGCGTCCACTTCACGGTCGAAATAGTCGTTCATCGTCTGTGACATGGCGCACATGAGCGGACCGGCGAGGATGACGCCTCGCAGGAGGATCGAAATGTTGTCGGTCACGCTTTGTCCGGTGGAGACCACGCCGCAGGCAAAGGCCCACATCGGCGGGAACCAGGTCACCGGTTTCATGAGCGGGAGGATGGCGGACGGCTCGATCCGGAATCCCGGCCGGTTGACGTTTTCCAGGGCCTGCCGGATGAGCTGCTGCCGCGATGGGCTGACGCCCGACAGGCGCAACTGCTCGTCGATGTTCTGCTGCAGCCCGGGGTTTGCCGTGTTGCTTCCGTTCATGTCGTACTGATTCTCGCTTCGGCGGTGAAGAAAAACACTAATTATACGGTTTTTCGGAACAATCGTAAACCTCTACTTTTCGGCGCTTCCGAACTCCGATGCGAGCTGCCGGTTCACCTCGACGACCCTCGTGAGCTTGCTTGCGGCATAGCCTCCCTCGAGGCTCTCCCGGGCCTTGCTGGCGCCGTCATCGATGCAGGTGGCGATGCCGGAAATGTAGCAGGCGATCGCTGCGGCGTAGATGGAGGCATCGATTTTCGCCCGCGATGCCGAACCGTCGAGGATCTGCAGGATGATGCGTGCATTGGTCTCGGCGTCGCCACCTTCCAGCTCATCGATCTTCCAGCGCCCGAGCCCGAAATCCTCCGGCATCGCCGTGTGCCGGATCAGGTTGCCTTCATGCAGTTCGAGCATTTCGGTCGCCCCGCAGACGCTCGCTTCGTCAATGCCCGCGCCGGTCTCCGTGAAGCCATGCACGATCATGGCATGGTCGCATCCGGCATGCATGAGCACCTCGGCATACAGCCCCATGACCGACGGGTCGAAGACACCGATGAGCTGGCGTCGGATCCGGGCCGGATTGAGCAGCGGGCCGAGCAGGTTGAAAACGGTGCGGATGCCGAGCTCCTTGCGGATGGACGCCACGGCCTTCATCGAAGGATGGTAGACCGGGGCGAAGAGGAAGGCGAACCCGGTCTCCCGGAACTGTGCCTCGGTGGCTTCCGGAGGGAGGTCGACCCGGTAGCCGAGCACCTCCATGACGTCAGCGCTGCCGCAGCGGCTTGTGACGGAGCGGTTGCCGTGCTTTGCGATCGGCACCCCGGCACCGCTGGCGATGATCGCCGCCGCAGTGGAGATGTTGAAGGTCCCGGTGTGGTCGCCACCGGTTCCGCAGGTATCGACCGCGTTCGGGTCGAGGGAGAGCGGGGTTGCCTTGTCCATTACTCCATCCCGGGCCCCGAAGGCCTCTTCCGGCGAAAGGCCGCGTTGCTGCAGGAGGGCGAGGATGGCGCCGATACCTGCCGGTGTGTAGCGACCGTCCATGATCGAATTCATGCAAATTTCCATATCCTGCCCGGAAAGGCGTTCCCCCCTCAGCAGTCGCTGAAGCAGTTCCTGTTGCTGCATGTGCGGAAATTGGTCGAGATGAGTAAAATCCACGAATTTCAAGTATACTAAAATCTGCTCTATTAACCATTGCCACCCCGAAAGCCCAATGCTCCACCAACTCCAGGCACACCGGGCAGGAGTACTCGCCCGGATCCACGAAAAGCTTGCTTCCGGATCGATCGATTCGATGCTCGTGACCGACCTGCCGGCGATCCGCTGGCTGACCGGATTCAGCGGCTCGAACGCCCGCCTGCTGCTTGCGGCAGG
>FUWD013189576.1_pt1 | contig 11262 bp, 13 predicted proteins | sample 1063281 | NCBI WGS metagenome assembly FUWD01 (sample SAMEA79048168, study PRJEB19326) | metagenome | biome: marine
AAGTATTGACTGCAAAACAATTTCCTTAGACTCACTTCACTTTGATCAATTACAAGAAGTTACTGATCTATTCCCTGGTAGTTCAAGACAAGTAAAAAAAGGTGATCAAGTTGTCAATCTCCTTCTTGCATCTAGCTATGAAAAATATGTCACTGGCCTCCCGAGAAAAAAAAGACATGAATTAAAAAGAAAAAAGAAGCGTTTTGAAAGCGAGCACCCCAATGCTCAACTAAAAGAGTCAACAGATTTAGATATATTCGATGCGTTTGTCAGTCTTCATAAAACCTCTGATGGGGATAAAGGAACATTTATGAGCGAGCAGGTGGAAAATTTCTTCAAGAATTTACTCGATGTCAAAGGTTGGAAAATTTACTATCTAGAAATAGATTCAGTTATTATTGCTTGTTGTTTTGTATTTGAGGATGGAAAGGGATGTTACCTTTATAACTCAAGCAAAAACAATGACTATAACGATGTCAATCCGGGGATTATTATTATCGACAAAATAATTGAAAAATTAATTAATGAAAAATATGAATTTTTTGATTTTCTAAAAGGAACGGAACGGTACAAGTTTGATCTTGGGGGAACGGCAACTCAACTCTACGATCTGGAAATAACCATATGAATATACTTCAAATAAGCTTTCATACAGCCCCAATGAACAGTTTAGGGGTGAATGATGGAGGCGGTCTTAATGTATATGTAGAGGCTATCTCCAAAGATCTAGCAAAAGAAAACACCGTGCACGTCATTACTGGAGAGGAAGCCAAAAACATTAATAACAGAAACCTCAAGTTGGTTTCGTTTAATTTATTCTCTAACCAAGTAAATATCGAAGAGAAGAAAAAATATCTCGATGAATTTTTAGATAAAACGTTCCAATATATAGATGAAAACAATATTGATGTTGTTCATGCACATTATTGGTTATCAGGGTTGGTTGCTTTAAAAATTAAGAAGAGAAATAAAATTCCTTTTATTTTCACTTCTCATAGCTTGGGTGTTTTCGTCCAAGAAAATAATCTAGAAAGAATAAATTCTGAAAAAGAAATTTATATTGCTGCTGATAAGATTACCGCTTCAAGTAATTTTGAACGAGAAACTTTAGTTAATCGCTATGGCGTAAACACTCTCAATATAGACATTGTCACCCCTGGGATTAATAAAAAAACTTTCAAGACCTATAAAAGAGAAAAAAAGAAAAATACCATACTCTCTGTCGGGAGAATACAAGAACAAAAAGGACAGTTACAAATCTTAGAGTTATTTAAAAATCTACAATACAGAATCAAAGACCTAGATTTAATTTTTGTAGGCGGTCCGAGTGGAGTTGATGGAGAGGCCTATCTCACAAAGATTAAAAACAAAATAGAGGCCTTAAAAATTGAAGACAGTATTCAATTTGTAGGATCGCTCTCTCAAAAAAAATTAGCCAAGTTAATGAGAAAATCAAAGCTCCTCATGCACTCTGCTGAAAATGAGACATTCGGACTAGTTGCTGTTGAGTCCCACAGATCAGGACTTCCTGTAATAAGTATCAACCAGGGTCCATTTAAAGAGATTGTTTCTAATAATGAAAATGGTCTGATTGCTCAGTCCTTCGACAGTATTACAGTCTATGATTTCATCATCAAGTTATTTGAGGACAAAGATTATGAGTCAAAGTTAGTACATAACGCGGTTGATAACTCAGCAAGGTTTAGCTGGGAGTTTACGACTTCTACGCTCAAAAAAATATATAGAAATGTTGTTATCTAAATGACTTGTAATAACATTGGAAAATAATTATTTATTTTGTCCAACTTTTTCAAGAAATATTACTTAAGAACTTAAGTTCTCATTAAAAAAGCTAACAATAGCCTTTCCAAATTCCTCGTTATATCCCCAAAGGCTTTCAACATGTCCCATGTCCTCATATCGATAGGTAGTGATTTCAACACCGTTGTCATTTGCGATTTTTATCAAATCATCAGTATGATGTGCAAGAACTCTTGTGTCCAACAGCCCATTAAAAACCAATATTGGTTGCTTATTACCACCAGCGATGGCAACTTCAGGAGTGACTTCAGTGAGATTTTCACCTCTAAAGATTCTTGCATAGTGTAAAACGGGTGTGTAAAGACTAGGAGGAAAACCTTGGAATTCCATCTCTTCTCTTACGAGAGTTTCAAATGCAACTGGCGGATCGTGTACGGCGATTGCGGCAAAATTCTGAGTTTTGGCTCCTGTTTGCAAGGTCGTGAGTGCTCCTAATGACTGACCATAAATACCTATTTTGTTTGCACTGATATTCTTTTCGCTCACTAACCAGTCGACTACAGCTGCTGAGTCGTCAGATTCTTTTTGACCTGCAGAGTAATACCCATCTTCACAAGTACTGTCCCCATGATCTCTCATATCCATTGCTAAAACGTTAAAGCCATTTTGATACAGTATCCCAGAAGCTAGAAGCACTCCTGAAGAATATTTACTACTAGTTAATCCATGAATTACGACTACTGTTTTTGCTTGTGGATCATTTTCCATCCACCAAGCACTTAGTTTTACATTATCTGTCGAATCGATACTTACTGTTTCATAGCTTGGCATAAAGTATTGAGTAACATCAACGTCATAATCTTCCCAGTCGGAAAAATTTGAAGGGTTATTTGTTTGTTCACCTTCCCAAACTGCGCATGGTACCGTTGCGGAAACATCATAGATGTAATAACCAACACCAAAATATCCAACAACAACTAACACTAAAAATCCATAAAGTAATTTTTTAATAATTCCCCTCCTACAAATGCCAATATATACAGATTTAGGGTAAATCGCTAATTTAAAACATTATTATCTTCATTTTTTAATCTCTATATAATTAATTTCATGAAAAAAATAATTTCTTTTGCTACTGATTTTGGGTTAGAAGATGGTTCCGTTGGCGTTGTGAAAGGTGTCATAAATCGAATAGACCCTGAATTGAAGGTAAATGATATCTCCCATGGCATTCCACCACAAGATATCAGATATGCAAGCCTTTTACTTATGCGAGCTATTCAGTACATTCCACAAGGTGTGTTACTCGGTGTTGTCGATCCTGGAGTTGGCACAGAGAGAAAACCTATAGGTATAGAAACTGAATGGGGAGTAATGATTGGCCCAGATAATGGTTTGTTGAACTTGGCCTGTGCAACAGTTGGAGGTGCTCAAAGGGCTTTCTTGCTTGAGAATACAGATTGGATAATTCCATCAGAAGGGAACACTTTCCACGCACGAGATATCTTTTCTCCTTTTGCTGCAGGATATGCCTCGGGCCAACTTGCCTTGGAAGATTTTGGGCCAGAACTTGATCTTGGAGATTTAAAACAGTATTTGATTCCCCTTACAGATGTGACTGAAAAAGAAGTTAAAGGTGAAATTCTTTATGTAGATCATTTTGGAAACTGCCAGACAAACATCTCACCTGAAGAGCTAGATACCCTAGGTTTATCTATTGGCGATGTTGTAAATGTCAATATTGGTAGCCGTATTTTTAAAACAACTTGGTGTGATAGTTATCAAGGTGAATATTTAGATAATGTAGGTTTGGTCACTGACTCTTGGGGTATGATTTCAATATTTAGAAAAAACGGCAATGCTGCAGAAGTTTTAGAGTGTAAAGATTCTTCGAAGGTGAGCTTCTCAATCTAAATGAAGGTCAAGACAATAAAACCTGAAACAAAGATAATAACTGCTAAAAGTATTACAAAAACTAATGTCCAAGGTCTCATAGGTATATTTTAGGATTGTGAAAACTTTAAATTTAGTTGTAACAGAAAACTGTGAGCTCTGCGAAAAAGGAGTACAGACTCTTTCACTACTCGATAATTTCTTTCAGATTAATACCGTTAATGTTGAGAACGGCTATCAAGAATATTTACTGAGAGTTCCGGTCTTGCTTGATGGAAACAAAGTTCTTGACGAAGGTATTTTAAGCAAGAAAACGATTCTTAAGAATTATCTTTTTTCTTAAATATCTATTGGTTTAGATTTATCTCTGTTTTGAGTCTCTTCTTCTAGGAATTCAATTATTTTCTCAGCAACGTCAATACCACTTGCTCGTTCAATGCCCTCTAAACCAGGTGAGGAGTTAACTTCCAAGACCAATGGTCCTCGATCAGATTGTATTAAATCAACGCCTGCAACATGAAGCCCTAATACTTTTGCAGATCTCACGGCACTATCTTTTTCCTCATCGGTCATTTGGTAATCTAAGACAGTTCCTCCGAGGTGGACATTAGACCTAAATTCTCCCGGCTTCGCTTTTCTTTTCATCGAAGCAACTACTTTATCGCCTACAACAATGGCTCGAATATCTTCACCATTGGCCTCTTTAATGAATTCCTGTATCAAAATATTTGCATCAATCTTTTTCATGGTTTCAATGGCGCTGATAGCAGCTTCCATGGTTTCAGTAAGAACAACACCTCTTCCCTGAGTTCCTTCAAGAAGTTTGATTACAAATGGAGGCTCTCCAACTGTGTTAAGTACGGCTTCTATATCTCTAGAAAAATGAACATAACCGGTAACAGGCATTTCAACACCACTGTTACCTATAAGCTGTAGTGCTCTTAACTTATCTCTTGAACGACTTATAGAGGCAGATGAATTTGCAGATAAAGCACCCATTAACTCAAACTGTCTAACAACTGCAGCTCCATAAAAAGTCCAGGTTGCTGCAATTCTAGGAATAACGGCATCAAAACCTAATTCATCGCCCCTAAAAAAGATTCTTGGTTTTGCTTTTGCAATATTCATATAACAACGTAAGTAACTAACTACCTGTGTTTCGTGACCTCTTTTATTGGCAGTTTCATACAATCTTGAAGTAGAGTACAAATTTATATCTTGCGAAAGTATTCCTAGTTTCATTTTTTAGCTTTCTTTGGTACATCAGTTGTTTTAGCCAAAAAGCTTACCGACGGATTAACCATCCATCTTCTTCCCAGTGCTTTTCTTCCAATGAGCATCGTATAGTCCATTAGTCGTCTATCCGCTAAGGTTAGCTCTATTTCTTTTTCGATACCATCAAGTAAGAGAGTAGTCTTTATCATTGGTCTTTTTTCAACATCGCCATCAGAACTTCTAATTCTTTTATAACCTGATAAAGGTGCTTTAGCTTTTTTTACAGTATTATTTCTCTTCATGACATTGAAACTTACGTACTTTACTCCAGCTTTAGATGTTATTTTGATATCAGAGGCATGAATAGATGAAAGAGTTGCTCCTGTATCAATTTTAGCAATTACATCTTTAATTTTTAGAGAGGGGAGACCTGCATGCTCTTTCCAGCCTACAACACCTTTTTTTCGATTACTGGCAACCATTTAAAGTAATACGTAGAACAATAAAAAAGATAAAGCAACAAGTGCGACGTGAAAATAAATTACAGGTAACATAGCAAAATATTAATTAGGTTTTGAAAAGAAACAAACTGTTTTTTTAAGGAGTTGTACTAGCCGCTTCTATATTTTCTTCTTCTTCTTCAGTTTCAAGTAGACCACAATCATTAAGTACTTCTTCAGTGTTTCCTCCACCAAAGACTACTCTTTCAAACACAACGACGGCCATTAACTCTTCTTCGGTGAGCTTACCTTGGAATCCTGGCATTCCACCAATTGAAATAGTATCCTCTGCACCATAAGCGGCGCCGACCTCAGCTTGCCAACCAGCCGATCCTAGTTGAATCCATTTTGCATGATCTGCACAGGTTGGGAAAGTTGTATATAGTGCTCCACCAATAAATGAAGGACCAACTCCACCACCACCATTTGCACCATGGCATCCAGCACAAGCAGCTGCTCCAGAATATACCTGTTGACCAACCGCTACATAGTTAACTGTATTTGTGGAAGCTACGCCTTTTCCTTCAAATGGTGAGCCATCACAGTTAACTGTTTGTTGTGATTTTCTATCAACATCTAATATTCCATTCACTCCACACTCTTGAGCACCAGAAGTATTAATCATTCCAATAAGAATAAAAATTGGTATAACTATGAAACTGAAATTTAGCCATCTCGGGAGTGTTGCATCCGTGTTCAACTTAATGCCCATTGTGTTGTTTGCCATTGAAACTTTTTTAATTACTGTTTCAACCTTTGATACAGTTTTTTGAGCAACAGGTGCTTCCTCTACAACTGGAGCTTCTTCTTTAACTTCCTCAACAGGTGCTTCCTCTACAACTGGAGCTTCTTCTTTAACTTCCTCAACAGGTGCTTCTGTCTTTGGTGTTGAAGACGCTACACTTTCTCCACCAGCCCATGATTGTAAAACTTCATCAACAGTATTTCCTGAAGCTTCAGCTCTTGCTTCAGCTGATCTTTGCACAAGGGTTTCTGGGGCTCCAAGTATTTCTGCTACTTTAGCTAGTAATTCACTCACTTATATCACAGCAACTTTCATTGGTATTGATTGTTGATAAAGTCTTTGCTCCAGAATAAAAACCTTCAGGATATGTTGGACAGACAGCTTGAATTGTTCCGTCGTTAAGTTTTAACACCATTCCATCAAAATTTCTTGAAGTCATATATTCTTCAGCATCTTCTTTGCAACAAAATGGTTTAGAGCATCTATTTATATCCCAGTCATTGTTTAATTCTTTTTTATTCATTTACTTCTCCTAACGATAATAAGTAAGTTAATAAATAATCTAAATCTGTAGGGCTTAAGAAATCATAATTTGGGTGGGGAATTTCTTCTCTAACGGATGCTGAGTCTGTTAGATATCTAGTCAACCATTTTCTATTATTAGTCGGCTCTCTTGTCGCTGATGTTGACAAATCAGGACCTAATCGCAGTAGTCCAGTGTTCTTAATTATCACTTCATCAGCAAATTTATTTTTAAGAATTTTTCCATTTTGTGAGTCAGGTATTAAAAGTCTTACATTCTGTGTGTGACAGGATTGACAATTTAACTGGTTATAAACATGAGCTCCTTGAAGTACTTCTTGGCTAACAACAATTTCATTATTGAGGGATTCTGCTGCTAAATCAGCGTTCTGATTTTTAGGTATAGAGAATGCAAAAAAGTAAGTAAATATTGCAACACCAAGTACGCCTAAAATAAAAGCTAAAGAGCTCTCTTTTTTTAATTCAACAGATTCCTCTTCAACAACTCGCTCCACAACTTCCTCTACAACTGGAGCTTCTTCTTTAACTTCCTCAACAGGTGCTTCCTCTACAACTGGAGCTTCTTCTTTAACTTCCTCAACAGGTGCTTCCTCTACAACTGGTGTATCCGCTACAGCTGAAGACGGTACACTTTCTCCACCAGCCCATGATTGTAAAACTTCATCAACAGTATTTCCTGAAGCTTCAGCTCTTGCTTCAGCTGATCTTTGCACAAGGGTTTCTGGGGCTCCAAGTATTTCTGCTACTTTAGCTAGTAATTCACTCATCTAAATCTCCATATACTTCTGAAACGGTTTCTGACTCAGTTACTGCACCGCCAATAATTGCTTTTAATGTCGATAGAGCAAATAAGAAGGTAGAGAGTAGAAATAATAATGATATAAATAGATTGAAAGTGTATGGAGTTGAGATTAAAGACCATGTAATAAGAAACCCCTCACCATAGATTGTTGGGTTACCAGCATTAGCTCCAGCATTCCATGCAAACCCCGAGTTGATACCAATCAATGCATTAAGCGAAAGACTTACAACTACGCAGATACCCATTAGGTATGAATTGAAGACTTCTAGTCGACCGTATGCTAATTCTCTACCATATATTTTTGGTACTAAATAATAAACAAATGGAATCAAAATAAGTATGAGGCTGTACATGTAACCATAACGAACACTGTATTCAAAATTTGTGAGGCTAACGATAGGGGTGACATTGGAAACTGAACTAATGATTTGTAAAACATTTGTTATTCCAAAAACAACAAAAGCAAAACTGATTAGTACTGACAAAATGGATTCTTTATTTTCTTTGGTAGCAATAGTTTTCGAATAGTTAACTATCAAAGCTAGTAACGGAATTATTAAACTGAGGGAAAGAAAGATGGAGACATTTTCTATCCAGTCGGGTAATGTCGTTCCATAAAAATATTTAAAACCTGTCCACGGCAATAGGAACAAGTATCCCCAAAAGCTTATTGAACCGAGGGTTTTACTGAACAATGTTGCTTGTAGCCCTTTTGTTATAAGAAAATAGAAGATTGCTAGAAATACAAATGAGCAGCCTACATATATATGTGTAGAGATGTACATAGAGTTAATGAAAAAGTTATCGGACATCACAGCGTAATCATTTCTAAAAACGAGCAGTGAAATGAGATAAAACATGACTGCCCCAACTAGAAATTGACTACTTAAGAAAATTGATGGCTCTTTCTTCGCAAGAATATTTAATAATATTAAGCCAAAAAAAGCTCCAACTAAAAATATCTTTAACAATAAAAGCATAGAACTATTACCAAGAACTTGAAGTTGCTCAGGTGAAACAAAACCTATTATCACGTCAACAAATTCAATTCCGATTAATCCAAGCCCAGTTAAGAAAAAGATTGGAAAAATAATGATGGACCTACCTAATGACTTTGAGAGTAAGTAAACAACTGTCGATACCAAAATAAATGAAAATAAAAAGTTAAAACTAATTTGGTTCGACAGCTTATCTAAAAATCCATAATTGAGAACCTGATTTCCGGGAAGAACATTTGAGAATGATCTAAAAGCATCTTTTAAAAAATTTATTGAAGCTGATAGCAAAACTACTAAAGGAAGCAGGAAAATAAAAACTTTAGATAAGTCTTGTTCATTTTTTGGAATCAATTTTATTCTCATCAATTTCTATACTAATTACTCAATCTGACTTTAGTAGTGAACATAATAAATACAGAGAAAAAACTTAATTAATTAACAAAAAACTTATTCATTCAATTTATAATATTGCATGGTTTTGCGATAAAATAGAATGTAAACATTAAGGAATTACGTTGATAAATTTTGTATATAGAAACCGAGTAAAACTTGGTTTACCAACTTTCTTTGCCGGCTTAGGTAGCTTGACGGGTGGAGTTATAGTTGCTCATTATGCAGGTTTTCCTCAAGGTGAAATTGTAGATTACTTCAACTGGATTCCACGAGGTTGGCTTCCACAGACCATTGGTCAATTTATTGCCTTTAGCGGTAGCCAGTTAATTCTTATCGGACTAGTTCTCATGGCTTGGAGCGACAAACCTCTTACCTGGAGTAAGGCAGCCTATTTTTCTTTTTTAAGCTGGCTTCAGCTTACATTAATTTTCGGGGTCCTTCCCTCCGAGTGGCTCAACTTAGCGCAGGGTCCATTAGAGTGGACAAACCAAAGAGAGTTTATAAAATTCCCACCAATGTTATTTCTTGGTAATGAGGTCTCTATGAGCTTTGGAGCTTTAAAAGATATTATCCAATTAGGAATATCACAAGGTGCACTAATCGCTGTCTTTGTACTTGGGTACATGGTTCAAGATATCAATAACATGAAAGAAAAAGGTAAAGTTAAAATTTCTGACTATGGCAAAAAAGTCGTGAAAACAGGTACAGATGGCTAAAAAATCTGAAGTACTAATAGAAATGCCGGAGTTTGAAAAAAAATACAATCTTGCAATGGTTGATGCCCAAAAAGTATCATCTAGAGTTCGACCGAAACAATTTCTTCATATCGACGAAGCAGAATGTATTCTTTGTGAAGGCTGTGTAGATATTTGTCCCTGGAAATGTATCCACTATCTATCTGTTGATGCCATTGATGACTCTGTAAATGTAGAGTCTCCAAATGCAGAAGAAGCTCCTGGCTTTTTCGTTGTTGACGAAGATGCTTGTACAAGGTGTGCTCTTTGTGTTGATAGGTGTCCTACTGGAGTAATTTCATTAGGTAAATTTGCTGGATCTCTAGCTGATGCAGCTGTTGAGAATGGAGTATATACTGCACCCTGGGATGAAGACTCTGGGGAAAGAACTGATAGACACGGGTATATATATGGAAGGTTATAAAATAATATAATGGCAAAATTAACCCTTAAAGAGAGATTTAAAAAAGTATCCGCTGGTTCTGGAGATGCCGCTAGGGCAAGCAAGTTTGCGACAAGTATTTTTCGTCCAGGCTCACCTTTTAGAAAAGGTTATTCTGATAGTCCAAGAAACAGATCATATGTAGTAATGAACAACGTTCTCTATCACTTACATCCTGTAAAAGTGAAACGACATGGTGTGCGTTTGTCATACACTCTTTGCCTAGGAGGAATGAGCTTCTTCTTATTTATAGTTTTGACTATTACTGGTATTTGGTTGATGTTTTACTTTCGACCAACCGAGATGGCCTATGCAGACATTCAGGCCTTACAGACGAGCGTAGCATTTGGTTCCTTAGTGAGGAATATGCATAGGTGGGGAGCACACCTTATGGTTCTTGTAGTTTTTCTTCATATGTCACGAGTTTTTTATCATGGAGCCTATAAAGCACCTAGAGAATTTAACTGGGTCATAGGCGTTATTTTGTTATTTTTAACATTATTTCTGTCTTTTACTGGCTACCTTCTTCCTTGGGATCAGCTGGCTATTTGGGCTGTTACTGTTGGTGGCAACATGGCAAGTTACACGCCGGTGTTCGGCGCCCAAATTAAGTTTGGGTTATTTGCTGGCTTAGAAGCAACGACAGCTACATTGCTCAGATTCTATGTATTGCATGTTCTATTCTTCCCATTCATCATTGTTATCTTCATGGCAATTCATTTTTGGAGAGTTAGAAAAGATGGAGGTATCTCTGGACCACTCTAGAGAATTATAAAACATGGTTGATATCCCAGAACACTTACTTTTAAGATCCGCAGAAGCTAGAGCTAAGGCTTTAGGGATTACTGTTGAGCAAGCTCTTGCTGAAATGAAAGGTGAATCCGCACCGACTGTTGTCGACGAGGAACCAGAAGTCATTGAAGTAGACTTACCCACACCAGTTGAGGCTGAAGCACCTGCTCCTGTAGAAACACCTAAGGTTGAAGAAGCACCTGCAAAAGCTGAAGCACCTGCTCCTGTAGAAACACCTAAGGTTGAAGAAGCACCTGCAAAAGCTGAAGCACCCGCACCTGCGAAAGCAGCAACACCTGCTCCTCCGAAAGCAGATACGCCAGAAGAAGTAGATTTTGCTCCAGAGGTTAAAGTAACACAAAGACTATTAACTGTCGTTAAGGCAAAACCAATTCAAAAAGCGGCATCTGAGCCAGTTGATAAAGTTAATACTTGGCCACACCT
>FUWD013172037.1_pt1 | contig 11261 bp, 9 predicted proteins | sample 1063281 | NCBI WGS metagenome assembly FUWD01 (sample SAMEA79048168, study PRJEB19326) | metagenome | biome: marine
TAGGTCCCACCGGGGACGAAGCACCCTCCAGCCTGTTCCGGCATACCCGCAAGATCGGATATCCATTTCAGAGCCTGGTTCTCGGCGTAGATCGCACCGGATCCATCGAACCACCAGGTTGCCAGGGGGCGGACGCACCCACGATGAGGTCGAAGAGGACAGCGGTGTCGGTAGGCGCGCACGGAACCCAGGCCATGTAGCGGGGGTGGTCGACAGAGATGCAGGCCGGTGCCAGGTGGTCGGTAAAGGTCGCCAGGGCGGCCGTACCGCCCAGGCCCTCCTCGGTGATCGTCTGTCCGACAGCCTCGGTCAGCTGGTCAAGAGCCACCGGCCCGTCCATCGGTGGTTCCATGCGGATGCGATCAAGCGCGTACTCAAATACCGACCGTGCCAGTTCGTCTGTCGACTCGTCGTAATCGTGCATTCCCACTGGCGCCACCTCCCGGCAGCAGGCTAGGTGACGGATTACCCAGCGGCTCACCGGTGGCGGGCTCCGATACGCTCTTGACCGCCGCGGGTGTAGTTCAAAGGCTAGAACCTCAGCCTTCCAAGCTGATGATGAGGGTTCGATTCCCTTCACCCGCTCGTTTCCGGGTCGGCTGACGGCTGCCGGTGTCCTCGTGGACGGGTTGCAGGCCTGCTCCCCTATCCTTGTTCTGGTGCTGATCGCCCAGATCTCCGACTGCCACATCCGCGACAGTGTCGGCATGTTCGGCGGACTTGTGGACACCTCTGAGACCCTTACCCGGGTCGTGGCGCACCTGAACGGCCTGAGCCCTGCGCCCGATGTCGTCCTGGCGACAGGTGACCTGACCGACGACGGCACCGAGATCCAGTACTCGATGTTTCTGGACCTTGTGTCCGACCTGGAGATTCCGATGCTGCCGCTGCCGGGCAACCACGATGTGTGGGACGCCTTTCGCTCGGCCTTCGCCGACCGCCTACCTGCCACGATCGCAGAAGGGCACTGCAGTTATGCGGTCGATTCCCATCCGGTGAGGCTCGTCGGGTTGGACACCCTCATTCCGGGCCGGCACGACGGGTGCTTCCACGAAGGCCACGAGGAGTGGCTCGACGCCGTGCTGCAGATGGAGCCCGACCGGCCGACGCTCGTGTTCACCCACTTTCCACCGTTCACATCGGGCCTCACGTTCATGGATCTCTCGGGCCTCGATGGCGCTGATCGCCTGAGAAGCGTGTTGGAGCGCCACACCCAGGTGAAGCTTCTTGTCGCAGGCCACATCCACCGACCCATCCAGACGACCATCGGATCGACGCTGGTTTCGGTGTGTCCCTCGACCGGCAACCAGCTGGGCCTCGAGTTGGACCCGATGAGCGGATCGGCGGTCGACGAGCCTCCCGCATATCAACTGCACTGCTGGGACGGCGACCGCTTCGTAACCCACACGGCAACCGTGTGGGAGGGAAGGCGGATGGACCTGTCTGACTTCATCGCCGACGTCCACCGTCGTGCGACTGCCGGAGAGGGTTCTCCCAGGTCCTGACGCTGGCGTTGGTCAGTCGGTTCCGGCCTGGCGGTCAAGGAACCGGTAGACATTGAGGAGGTCGATGCCGGGGAACGGCGTGAACTCCTGGCTGGCCGGCGGAAGGGCCGCCAGCACGAAGCTGCGCTCGGCTGCCGACGGCCATGCGACACCATCCCAGCGGTCGAGGATGCCGGGGTCGACCAGATCATCGTCGCTGCGGACGCTGACCCTTCTGAGGGTCTCACCTCCCCTGAACCATTTGGAGTCGCCTGCACGGCAGCCGAGGGTGACCGCGTACGGGGTGCGCTCGGTGGCGTTTTCGATGTAGGAGACACACCAGAACTCGCCGGCCGCGGTGCTCGTGAACTGGTAGTGGAGGATCTCGGACCCACCCCATGCCTGGCGCGCGCCCCAGCGCCTGCCGAGGCGGGCTCCCTCAAGTGCGCCGTCGGGGTCGCAGGGAAACTGGATGCCGTCGTTTTCGTAGGCCTTGGTGATTGTGCCCTCCGGGTCGGTGCGCAGGAAGTGAACCGGAATGTCCAACTTGGCGGTGGCGAGGTTGGTGAACCTGTGCGCCGCCATCTCGTAGGACACGTAGTAGCGCTCCTTGAGGTCTTCGATAGAGAGGTCGTGGTCGGCCTTGGCCGACTCGAGAAACCCAAGTGCCGCATCCTGGGGGACCAGAACAGCGGCGGCGAAGTAGTTGGACTCGATGCGCTGGCGAAGGTAGCCCTCAAAGTCGGTCGTCTCAGCGTGTTCGAGGACGAAGTGCCCGAGCGTCTGGAGGATGACCGATCTGGCAGCCCGTACGGTCAGGTCGTCGCGCTGCGGGATGTAGATGACCCGTTGACGGGTGTCGGTGACTGAGCGTGCCGTCCTGGGCATTCCCTTGACGCGTTCGACCGTGAACCCGTAGTGGGTTGCAAGGTCGGTCAGGTGCTTCTCGGACGGTGGGCCCTCACCGGCGTAGCCGACGGCGCTGAGACCCTCGGCGGCCACCTGTTCGATTCCGGCGAAGTAGTTGTCCCTCGCCCGCATCTCGGTGCGGAGGGCCAGGTTGGCACTGCGTGCTCGGTCGCCGGCCTGCAGGTTGGCAAGCCCTGTCTTGGTCACGGCAAGACCGGGAAGGGCCGCGTAGAGGCCGACGAGTGCCTCGAGGGCGTCATCGTCGAGCCGGGCTCCGGCCCTGACCTCGGGCAGGTCGAGGGCAGTTCGCCAGTCGCCGGTCTGGAACCGTTCGAGGTCTATCTCGAGGGCCGCCCGCCGGCTCGGTGGCGTCGGATCGAGGAGGTCTGCGGTTGTGCACCCGAGTGCGTTGGCGAGCCTGGCCAACACGCCCAGCTTGGGTTCGATGCGGCCGTTCTCCACCTGAGAGAGATATGAGGCGGGACGGCCGATGAGGTCGCCCAACTCGGCCAGGGTCAGGCCGGCTGTGCGCCGCTGGTGGCGTAGGCGGTGCCCGAGCACCACGGGGTCGTAGCTGCTGGCATCAGGTCTGGTGTCAGGCATGCTGTTGCTCCGAGGCTGGTTGACCAACTGTGTGTGGGTTTGACTGGGTGGGTCTCACGGTACTTGAACGGGCCAAATATCTCCAGATATTCCGCCTCAGGGACATGTGCTGCGAACTTCACCTCCCCTCAGGTCGACCTTCGTCCGAATATTGACGAATACTCGTGCCAACGAGGTCTTGTAGGGGGCTGTTTCATGGGTGACAGATCAGCGGGCGACAGATCAATCCCGGACGGTGTGCAGGTCAGCGACCACCCCCGGCGTGAGGACGTCTTCACCGCCGAAGCCACCGAATTCGTCGCCGACCTGGTCCGTGCATTCGGCTCCCGACGAGACAGCCTGCTCGAAGACCGGCGCAACCGCCAGGAGGCGCTGGATGCCGGCCAGTTGCCCGACTTCCTCCCCGAGACCGCCGCTGTCCGGTCCGGCGAGTGGAGCGTCGCTGCACCACCGAAGGACCTCCTGGACCGGCGTGTGGAGATAACCGGCCCGACCGGCCGGAAGATGATGATCAACGCTCTCAACTCCGGAGCGAAGGTCTTCATGGCGGACCTTGAGGACTCCACCAGCCCCACATGGGACAACGTGGTCGAAGGCCAGGTGAACCTCCATGATGCTGCCCGGCGCGACCTCAACTTGAGAACCGGAGGCAAGGAGTACAGCCTCAACGACGAGACCGCCACCCTCATGGTGAGGCCCCGCGGCTGGCACCTCGACGAGGACCATGTCGTCGTCGACGGCCGTGCAGCCCCTGCCAGCCTCGTGGACTTCGGCCTGGCCTTCTTCCACAACGCGCGTGAGGCCCTGGACCGCGGCACCGGCCCCTACTTCTACCTTCCGAAACTTGAGGGACACCTTGAAGCCCGCCTCTGGAACGACGTGTTCTGCCACGCCCAGGATGCGCTGGGCATTCCGAGAGGGTCGGTCCGGGCGACTGTGCTCATCGAGACGATCATGGCTGCCTTCGAAATGGACGAGATCCTCTACGAGTTGCGGGAGCACTCGGCTGGCCTGAATGCAGGTCGCTGGGACTACATCTTCAGCGTCGCCAAGAAGTTCTCCAACAGCCCGGGGTACGTGCTCCCCGACCGCGCTGACGTGACCATGACCGTTCCGTTCATGAGGGCCTACACGGAGTTGATGGTCTCCACCTGCCACCGTCGAGGAGCCCACGCCATCGGCGGCATGGCGGCGTTCATCCCGAACCGGCGCGACCCGGAGGTGACCGCCGTGGCCCTGTCACAGGTGACCGCCGACAAGCGCCGCGAGGCAAACGACGGCTGTGACGGAACATGGGTTGCCCACCCCGACCTGATCGCCGTGGCGAGAGCCGAGTTCGATGCAGTGCTCGGTGAGGGTTCAAACCAGGTCGACCGTCAGCGTTCGGACGTGTCGGTCACAGCAGACGACCTGCTCTCGGTCGACCAGACTGGTGGCGCCATTACAGCCGGCGGCCTCGACACAAACGTCTACGTAGGGCTCCGATACCTGGCCTCCTGGCTTGCCGGTACCGGCGCCGCCGCCATCAACAACCTGATGGAGGACGCTGCCACGGCCGAGATCAGCAGAGCCCAGGTCTGGCAGTGGATCCGCCACGGCTCGCTTCTGTCCGACGGCCGCACGATCACACCCGATCTCGTAAGAGGCGTCATCGACACCCAGATGGCCGTGATTGCCGAAGACCTCGGACCCGAGGCCTTCACCGACCTCCCCTTCGACTCGGCCCGCGAGGTGTTCGAACAGGTGGCCCTCGCAGATGAATTCATCGAGTTTCTGACCCTGCCCGCATACGAGTTGCTGGACTGAGGTCTTACCCGGCTCGGCATTGACGACGTCTGATTACAGCGACCCGACTTATACGAGAACCACAACTGGGTGTCCGTCCTCTGGCCGGGCACCAGACCGAAACAAGGAGAACATCACATGCGAGACAGCTTCCAGAGGCAGATCGAGGACCTGGAGCAGGACTGGGCCGAGAACCCCCGCTGGGCCGGTACACAGCGCGACTACAGCGCTGAGGACGTGGTACGCCTCCGAGGCTCCTACCTTCCGGCGTGCTCGCTGGCCCGCCACGGTTCAGAGCAACTGTGGGAGCAACTCCACGACATGGACTACGTGCACGCACTCGGGGCCATGAGCGGAGGCCAGGCGATCCAGTACGTGAAGGGTGGCCTGCCGGCTCTCTACCTCTCCGGCTGGCAGGTGGCGGGCGATGCCAACACCGCAGGCCACGTGTACCCGGACCAGAGCCTCTACCCGGTTAACTCGGTACCGACCCTTGTTGAGCGCCTCAACAACGCCCTCAGGCGTGCCGACCAGATCGAGTGGTACGAAAACGAGGGCGAGGTCCAGCGTGACTGGCTGGTTCCGATCGTGGCCGACGGCGAAGCCGGCTTCGGTGGCGCCCTGAACGTCTACGAGTTGATGAAGCGCATGCTGCGTGCCGGTGCTGCAGGCGTCCACTTCGAGGACCAGTTGGCATCTGAAAAGAAGTGCGGCCACATGGGCGGCAAGGTTCTGATCCCGACCCAACAGCACGTCCGTACCCTCACCGCTGCCCGCTTGGCCGCCGACGTGCTGGGTGTTCCGTCAATCTTGATCGCACGCACCGACGCCCTTGCAGCGACGCTCATAACGAGCGATGTCGACGAACGAGACCGTCCGTTCCTGACCGGTGGCCGTACCGCCGAGGGGTTCTTCGACACCGAACCCGGGATGGCCACGCCGATCTCCCGCGGCCTCGCCTACGCCCCCTACTGCGACCTCATCTGGTGCGAAACAGGCACTCCGACCCTCGAGCAGGCACGGGAGTTCGCCGACGCCATCCACGCCGAATACCCGGACAAGATGCTGGCCTACAACTGCTCGCCGTCCTTCAACTGGAAGAGCGCCCTCGACGACTCCACTATCGCCACCTTCCAAAAGGAGCTCGGCGCCATGGGTTACAAGTTCCAGTTCATAACCCTTGCTGGCTGGCACGCCCTGAACGCCTCGGCGTTCGACCTGGCGCGCGGCTACTCGAAGAGCGACATGACCGCCTACGTCGAGTTGCAGCAGCGGGAGTTCGGAATGGAGGACGACGGCTACACGGCCACCCGCCACCAGCGCGAGGTTGGTGCCGGCTACTTCGACCAGGTTGCGACGGTCATCTCAGGTGGTTCAGCCTCAACGCTGGCAATCACGGGCTCCACCGAAGAGGAGCAGTTCTAGGGCACCCGCTCCGCGCTGAATCGGCGACGCTGGACCACCTTCGCATGGGGGTCCGTCTCCACTCCCGAGGATCGTCCCACCTGTGCCCAGACTGCTCTACGGTCACGCCGTGACCCCGTTGATGTTGCGACGCTGCTGGCCGTTCCCGGTGGCAGCCCTGTTGGTCCTCGCCCTGACCGCGGCCGGCGCCTCTGCCGACGAGGTCGGGGGCGACGCTGACCCGGACTGGGTGCCGCTGGGCGTCGTCATGCTCGACGGAGTCGCCTTTCCTGTCATAGAAGATCATCCGGTTGCACCAATCGTGTCGACACCGTGTGCCAACCAGATACGTCTGATGGCCGGCACCAGGCTCGACACGGTTGACATTGTGATCGACCCCGGCCACGGCGGCCCCGAGACGGGGTCAGTAGGCGTCGGGAGGCTCTACGAACGGGACCTGAACCTCGAGGTTGCGCTGCTCGCCGAACAGGAACTGACCGAACTCGGATACTCGGTGACCTTGACCCGGCGCACCGACCTGCACATGCCGATCCGCCAGCGGACGGCCATAGCCAGCGCCTTGGCCCCAAGGGTGTTTATCTCTATTCACCACAACGGCGGTGCTGTACGTCCGTCCGACGACCCTGGCACCGAGATCTTCCACCAGGTCAACAACCCCGACTCCAAACGCCTTGCGGGAATCCTCTACGAGGAACTTCAGGAGACGTTCTCTGCCTACGACGTCGACTGGGTCGACACCGTGCACCAGGGGGCGTCATCCCGCCTTAAGGCCGCCGGCGAAGACGCCTACGGGGTGCTGCGCCTGGCACCCGAGGTGACCTCGGTGATAACCGAGGCCCTCTACTTGTCCAACCCTCCTGAGGGCAGGCTGATGGCCGACCCCGAGGTAAAGGCCGCCGAGGCCGCCGCCCTTGCCAGGGGCATCGACCGCTACCTGACCACCGATGACCCGGGGTCGGGCTTCCGGAAGCCCTTCGTTGATCCGGCCATGACCGGCACCGGCACCGGAGTCGGGTGTGTGGACCCCGACTACACCAGTTGGGCCGAGGTCTCGTCGGGCTACACCGAAGCCGAACACGAGGCCCTCGTCGCAGCCGCCGCCCGCCTCGGCAGGTCACCCGACTGGATGCAGCGCTTCGGGGTACGCACGCTCGACTTCTTCAGCCGCCTGGATCGACGCGCCTCTGATGTGTCCAGCCCGTCGCTGCGCACACCTGACGTATCGGGGACCATGGTGCTCACGTCATCGTGGACAGAAAGGGAGCGCACCGTCCTGCGACGCGTGGCTGAGCTCTACGGGGTCACCGAGGCCGAGGCCCAGAAGCTGGGTGCCGAGCTCATGGTGGTGCTGGCCGGGCGTCTGGGCTGAGGACCGCCCTCACTCACCCCTCTTCCCAGCCCCCCCTTCGCTCAGACTTGCGCTGCCCACGTTGGCGCTTGGCCCGCAGCCGTCGCTCTACGGCTCCCCTGCCGGGTCGGGTCGGTCGCCGCTCCCGCTGGGTTTCACGTGCCTCCTGCATCCGCACCTCGAACATGTCGAGGGCCCGGTGCCTGTTGCGGGTCTGTGACCTGCTGGCGTCAACAACCACTCGAATGGTCGAGCCCAACTTCCCTATCAGGAGCGCTCTCACCTCGTCGTCGATTCCACGCGCTGAAGTGAGATCAAGTTCGGCCTCGACCCGGGAGTTCACCCGGTTGGCGTGCTGGCCGCCCGGCCCACCCGAGGGGCCAAAGCGCCAGGAGACCTCTGATGCGGGAACCCTGCAACCCGGACCGGCCGAAAGGACCCGATCGTCTGGCCGTGACATGGCCCAAGGGTAGGCGTGCGGACACGGTCGGGCCGGGACATGCCTGCCTGCCTGGCTGTGTTGTACCGCGAGGTTGTTGCCGCAACCTTCAGGTGCTCCGCCTGTAACGATATGACACCGGTCAGGCAGCATGCTGTCTCCTGTTGCAGCCGTGGACGGGTTCAGTGGCGCTGGATGACCTGTTTTCAGGCTGGGATCAGTTGGCTCTGTTCCGGAGGTAACCCTGGCCCTGTTCCTGGACGGGTCCTTCCCCGTTCCCGCTCCTTTCCCCATGCCGGCTCCCGGCCCCGTTGCCATACCTGTTTCCCTGCCCGTTCCCGCTCCCGTGCTGGTCCCCGGCCCCATTGGTTGACCGGTCGGGTGGCGGCGATGTCGAGGCCTGGGCCTGGCGGTGCCGGGCGGCTGGTGGTTCGGGTTGAAGTTTGTGGCCTGTGGGGTAGGTGAAGACCAGTTCACCGGTGACAACAGCACCCACCTCCGGGGTCAACTCGCCGCACAGACGAACCATGCCGCCACCGTACGCACAGGGTGTGACAATGCCCGGAACCACCTGATCAACATCTACAACCATCGACATGCACCCATCATGACCAACAGGTGAGACAGTCAGGTTTCAGATCTCCCGGCCCGAACCTGTCCCCAGACCTACAACACCAGGCGGAACCGCGAGGCCGGGGACAGTAATGAGAGTTACCGGTCCACTGGCCCCGGGTCGACCGGGATGGCGCCGGCGTGCAGGCCAACGGCCCTCCGCAACCTGAGCGAACCCTCCGACCCGGCGGTCCTGAGCATCAGCCAGATGACGGCGGCGAGGGCAACTCCCCCACCGATCAGGGTGCTCGTAGTGGGTACCTCACCTGGCCAGATCCAAAGCCACAGTGGCGCCAGCACGATCTCGCTGATCAGGAGCAGGGCGGTGTCGGCCGGCGGAACGAAGCGGTGTGCGTAGTTGAAGATCGGAGTGGCCGCGCCAACCAGGACACCGCCGCCTATGAAGCCGAGGGCGACGTCCCTCAGGGGAAGGACCAGTCCCGGTCCGGCGAGTGATACGGCACCGGCTGTCACCGCCACTGCGATGCCGCCCACGATCGTCGGTACCCCGGGGTCGCGAATCGGTGAGCTGCGGATCAGGACCGTGTAGCCACCGAGGAACATTGGCAGCAGCAGCGCCAGGAGGATTCCAAGAGCGTCGCCTGTTCCGAAGCCTGCCCCGACCATGATGCCCACCCCTACAGCGGCGACCAGCATGGCGATCACCGTGTCGCGGCTCACCGACTCGCGCAGGAAGATCCGACCCATGAGGGCTGCGAAGAACGGGCTGGTTGCCTGGAGCAGCAGGATGAAGGCTGCCGTTACCCGGCTGAGAGCCACTATGAAGAGGGTGAACATGGCCCCGAGTACCAGACCGGCCACGATCTGTCTGGCTCCGGCCTCGACCACGGAACGGATGGGGTTTCGGCCGACCATGACGATCATCAGGGCGGCAACCAGGCCCGCTGAGAGGCCCCGGTAGAACAGGTACTGCCATGCGTCGGCCTCAACGAGGGCCCTGAAGGTGAGCGCACCGAAGCTGAACATGACGCCGGTGGCCAGAACCATGAGGGAGCCCTGAAGCCGTGTGACCGTTCGTGTCATGTGCAACCTCCCCGTCAGCGCAGTCCGGACCGGGCATCATGCCCGCGCAGTGCCGGAAACAGCCAAGCCGGACGGGTGTCGTTTCAACTGACATCGATCGATGGCGCCCCCGGGAGGATTCGAACCTCCGACCTTCGGAATAGAAGTCCGCTGCTCTGATCCGGACTGAGCTACGGGGGCCAGGGGGTGAGGCTACCCGTGGGTTCTGAATCGTCCGGGTAGCAGAGCAGACACGTCGGCTCCACCGAAGATGTCAGACGGCTGACCACCGAGGGCGAGGTCAGCCAACAACAGGCCGGCTCCCCTGGATGTCTGTATGCCGCAGCCACCCTGACCGACACACCACACGAACGAAGGTGTCTCCGGATCGGGCCCAATTGCGAGGGAGCGGTCCGGGGTGAAGGTGCGCAGCCCCGCCCATGCCGAGTTGACGGACCGGATGCCGAGCGTGGTGGCTTCGTTGATTCGCTCGATGGCAAGTGCCACGTCGAGTTCCTCGGGTCTGGCGTCGCACGGCTCGGACGGCGTTTCGTCTCCCAGGGAGCAGAGCATCTGCTCGCCGTCGTGTTTCACGTACCAGTTGTGTCCGATCTCGGCGGTGAATGCCCAGCCCGTGGTGTCACAGCCGGGCCCGTTCACCATGAACGCTGTTCGGCGGCAGGGCTGCAGGCCAAGCGGTTTCACACCGGCGCGCCCTGCCACGACGTCTCCCCAGGCGCCGGCAGCGTTCACGACCACGTCTGTCCCCATGTCCCCGTCGGTGGTCTCGAGGCTCCAGCCGTCGCCGTCACGGCGGGCGGCATCCACTCGGGCCGAGGTGGCGATCTGCCCGCCGCCCCGTCGAAAGCCGCGCACGTAGGCCTGGTGTAGGGCCCCGACGTCCACGTCGGCGCAGTCGGGCTCCAGGGCGGCCCGGTGGATGAGTTCTCGGCGCAGCGGCGGGAAGTACCCCATCGCCTCGTCGACTGTGAGCTCAACGGTTGGCGACGGCAGGAGGCTGCCCTCGGCCAGCAGGTTGTCCATCTGGTCTGACTCCTCCTCGGAGCTGATGGTCATCACGGTTCGTGGCGACAGGAGGGGCGCGTCAACGAGGTCTTCGGGGGTGTCGTGGAGGAAGTCGACGCTGGCCCTGGTCAGGATGCGGTTCGGGACGGTGCTCAGGTTCTCTACGAGGATCGCAGCGGAGCGTCCGGTGGTGTGGTGGGCCAGCACCGGCTCGGCCTCGAGGAGCACCACGTCGGCATCGGGATGCGCCTCTACAAGGTGGTAGGCGGCGCTCACGCCAGCTATGCCCCCGCCGATCACTGCAATCTTCACGCCTGCCACACGACATGTTCACACAGAGTCGGCCGATACGAAAACACCTGCACCGCTCCGCCTCTTCACCCCTATCATGGCCTGCTACTTGGTGGCCGTAGCTCAGTTCGGTTAGAGCACCTGGTTGTGGTCCAGGGGGTCGGGGGTTCAAATCCCCTCGGTCACCCCATGTGTGGATCCACCCACCGGTAGGATCTGCCGTCGCAGGCGCCTCTAGCTCAATTGGCAGAGCATCGGACTCTTAATCCGAGGGTTCCGGGTTCGAGTCCCGGGGGGCGTACAAGAAGCTCGCAGG
>FUWD013175199.1_pt1 | contig 11256 bp, 12 predicted proteins | sample 1063281 | NCBI WGS metagenome assembly FUWD01 (sample SAMEA79048168, study PRJEB19326) | metagenome | biome: marine
TGGGTGAAGTCCTAACCAATTCACAGATTGGTGGGCGAAGGAATATTATTATCAATGGTGCAATGCAAGTGGCACAGAGGGGTACTTCCTTGGCAATGGCACATGATGGCACAAATTCTAGTCTTTTAATTGATAGGTGGAGAATTGCATTAAATGGTACTGACCAATTAGATGGCACTTATGCACAAGTTGCTGACCACCCTTTAGGTGGTACTGGAACATCATTAAAATGGACAACTGGAACAGCAGAAAGTGCAATCGCTTCGGATGAGTATGGGTATATAGGGCAGATAATTGAAGCACAAAATTTACAACATCTTCGCTATGCAACTTCTAATGCTGAAACAGTTACATTATCTTTTTATGTTAAGTCCTCTATAACTGGAACTTTTGCAGTTGGGTTTTACAAACCAGATACTAGTGCTAGAATATTTAACAAAACATATACTATAGATTCTGCTAATACATGGGAGAAAAAAACATTAACATTTGTTGGTGACACAGACTCAAGTGCTGGGATTGCTAATGACAATGGTCAAGGTATTTGGGTGTCTTGGCATTTAGTAGCTGGTAGTGATTATGATAGTGGTGATGCAACGTCAGGTTGGACTGACTATGCTAATAATAAATGGGCAAGTGGACAAGCAACAGATGCTGTTGTAACAACGGCAGGTGCAACATTTCAAATAACTGAATGTCAACTAGAAGTAGGCTCACAAGCCACACCATTTGAGCATAGGTCATATGGGGAAGAACTAGCTTTGTGTCAGAGGTATTATTTCCAAGAAATAAAAAATCAATATGCGTTTTTGCATAATGGAAGAAGTTTTAACAGTAAAAAACCTCAAATTGCATACCCTTTTCCTGTTGCTATGAGAGCTTTGCCATCTGTAGCAGAATTAGGAAGTGGTGGTTTAGGTGTTTGGTATGGTTCTGGCAGCTTAACAGCTGTAGCTAATCCAGCTTATTATCAAGAATCTACAACTCAAATAGATGTGCAGAATGTTAGTTTAATATTTGATGCTGTCTCTGCTTTAACAGATGGTAGTTCACTAACTTTAGCTACAATGACAAATGATGATGGCATAGGTTTTGATGCAGAATTATAGGAGATACACATGGTAACAAGTGCTAAATTTATAAAATATACTTTACCAGATGGAACAGAAGTAAAAAATACTATTAGAGCGTCTATAAATGGTAAGAACTGGAGCGTTCCAGTAAGCACTAATAATTCAGACTACCAAGCAATCCTTGAATGGGTAGCTGAAGGCAACACAATAGCTGAAGCAGACTAAGGATGAAAATGAGTATGCAACCTGAACTACAAGTACAAATGGAATTAGATGCCCACGAGAAAGAATGTGCTATCAGGTATCAGATGGTCAATGACAAGTTAGAAGGCTTAGACAAAAGAATGTGGCGAATAGAAGCTATGTCTATGGTGGGAACTTTAGGTGTGGTAGCTTTGGTTGTCGCAATAGTAATGAAGTAGGATAAGAATACATGGCAATGTTTAAAGGCTTTAAGCCACAAGGATTACAGAAGATAGCCACACGTATGGGTTATGCAGGTAGCATGGAAAAGTTTGATGACTACTTGAAGCAGAACCCTGACAAAGAACGTGAGATGATTGTGTACAGAAGTAAGGCACAAGAGATGGCTAAGGGTGGTTCTGTTGTTAAGATGGCAGAAGGTGGTGTATCTACTCCACAACCATTAGCACAACAGCCTGTACCTGTACAATCATTTGCTGAAGATGCTGACATAACAGATGTAGCAGCACAAAGAATGTCTGCTCCTGCATTACCATCAGGTGCTCAAGTTGTAGGTCAAGGATTACAGGAAACTGCTGGACAATATATACCAACTTCACAAGGTCAAGTGTCAGGTGCTGTAGCAGTACCAACTACACTCGCCACAACTACAATGGCAGAAGTACCTACAGCTACACCAACAACAACCATGACTGCTGACACAACTACTGCTGATATTAATACAGCATTAGATAGTGTTCAGGCAGCTCAAACTACACTAGACCCTAGAGCAGAGGTATTAGCAGCTCAACAAACAACAAGTGCAGTGACTAATTTAAATGCGGCTCAAGGTAATGCTACTATACTAAACAATCCTGTACAGAGACAAATACAATCAGGTGAATTAGTAACAGGTGCAGCAAACGCAGAGACTGCTTCTACATATGCAGAACAAATACAGGCAGCTACAGCAACACCGTCTGCTCAAGCTACAGTACAAGGACAACTTGCTACATTAACTGCTAACTTTGATGCAAGCAATCCACCTGCATGGGCAGCAGGAACATTACGTGGTATTGAAGCACAGATGGCAGCTAGAGGTTTAGGTGCATCAAGCATGGCAGGTCAGGCACTTATACAAGGTGCACTAGAATCTGCTCTTCCAATAGCACAGGCTGATGCAAGTATACAGGCACAGTTTGAAACACAAAACTTATCTAATAGACAACAAAGAGCCATGCTTGCAGCTCAACAAAGAGCACAGTTTATTGGACAGGAGTTTGACCAAGAGTTTCAATCACGTGTACAGAACTCTGCACGTATTGCTGATGTAGCTAATCAAAACTTTACTGCTGAACAATCTATAGCATTAGAGAATAGTCGTGTAGCTAACACTATGAACTTACAGAACTTAAGTAATGGTCAGGCATTAATAATGGCAGAAGCATCTGCTCTTGCTAATTTAGATACAGCAAACTTAAATGCTAGACAACAAGCAGCCGTACAAAATGCACAGTCATTCTTACAGACTGATATGGCTAATTTAGGTAATCAACAACAGACAGAATTATTTAAGGCACAGCAGAGAACACAGAGTTTGTTTACAGACCAAGCTGCTGAAAATGCTAGTAGACAGTTTAATGCATCTAGTCAAAATCAAACTGACCAATTCTTTGCTAACCTATCCTCTCAGTCAGCACAGTTTAATGCTACGCAAGCTAATGCACAATCACAATATAATGCAGGTCAACGTAATGTATTAGAAAGATTTAATGCTGAACTAAACAATCAACGTGATACCTTCAATGCACAGAATAGATTAGTCATTGACCAAAACAATGCTACATGGAGAAGACAGATTGCTACAGCAGACACTGCTACCATCAATCGTGTTAATGAAATAAATGCTACCAACATGTTAGCTACATCTACTCAAGCTTACAATAACTTGTGGAACTACTATGGTGACACAATGGAGTGGGCATGGACATCAGCAGAGAATGAGTTGAATAGATATGCAGACATGTCTATTGCTAATCTAAATGCTGATACTCAAAGTGAAGTAGCCAAACGTGGTGAGAGTACTGCAGCAGGTAGTGCTGTTGGTAGTTTAATTGGTACACTAGGTAGTGCATATATTATGTCAGGTTTTTGTTGGGTAGCTAGAGAAGTATATGGTAAGGGTGACCCTCGTTGGTACATCTTTCGTATGTGGCTCAAGCATAAAGCACCTAAGTGGTTTGTTAAACTATATGAAGAATATGGTGAAGACTATGCTAAGTTTATTAAGAAGAAGCCTATATGGAAATGGCTCACTAGAAAGCTAATGGACTTAGTAGTTAAAGAAAAGAAAAGGATAGTATCACATGCCTAGTTTTGGAAACAATCCTGCATTAACTTTGTACAGAAATCTTGAAGTAGAAAAGGGTGACGATACAGATGTTAAAGCAACACGTGGTTTATTAGCACGTGGTCAAGCTAATAAGGTAAGAAAAGAAATGGATGTGCAACAACCGTCTGTACGTGTAGCGAAACATATGTCCATAATCAAAAGAAAAAGAGATGAGATAACTAATGACAGAGCTTAATAGACCTTTACTAGATGCACCTATATCAGGGCAACACATGACTTCAGAGTTAGGTGGTAGACCTTGGCAACAAGCACCACAATATACTACTGTAGATGAAGCTATAGAATATTACTTAGATAGAATGTCATCTGATGAATTTACTGACCAACTAGTAGATGTCTTAGAGATGGATGTACCTGTCACAACCTTAGCTAACACATTACAATTAGGTGGTGTCATGGATGGTAAGCATACAGTAGATGTAGGTATGTTAGTCATGCCATTACTAATGGAAATGATTATGCTTGTAGGTGACATGGCTGATGTAAAGTATGACAGTGGTATGGAGAATCCTAATAAAGGTAAGACTAGAAATACCCTTATGCAAAGTGTTAAAACAAAGTTACAAAGAAAGATGGAAGAGAAAGAAGCTTTTCTATTTGATGATGATGAAGATGAAGAGGACATTGCTGATATAGAGCAAGAGCAAGAAGAGAGTGAAGAGCCTAAAGGCTTAATGGCAAGGAGAGTTTAATGAGTTTTGCTACAGGACTAATAACAGGGTTAGCTAAAAGTGTTGATGACCAACTTAAAAATGATATGCTTCGTACTCAAAAGAGAATGGATGGCATGGAGCAATATCGTGTTACTAGAAAAAGGGCAGACATAGAAAGAAAACAAAAAGAAACTAGTGAGTTATCAGACTTATTAGAAAGATTGGCTAATTCTTTTACTGGTGGTGACCTAGATAAAGCAGAGCAGTTATACTTGGGTGCTGGTGGTAATTTACAGGATGGTTTAGATTATTACAAGACATTAAAAGAAAATCAAGCAGTCTCTAAAAACTTCTCTATTGAAGACCATGTAACATTTAGTGAGAGAGTTAGGGGAGATAAAGTTACATCAAACGATATCGCTAAAAACTATATTAAAAATGCTAGAAAGTATGATGATGCTGAAACTGTTAAAGGTGTTGGGTTAATGTCGTTCTTTGACCAAGGGAAGTTTGGTGAACAGGTTAGCAGAAGAGTTGAATCTCAAGTACCTACAGATACGGAAGATGCATTTGGTAAGGTAAAACGTAAGGGTGCTATTCTAAATCACAGTAATATGATTGATTATAAAAAATGGCAGAAGGATAATAAGCCTGAAGCAGCTTCAACATTTGAAGGAGAAATACTTAGGTTATATAATGAGCTTGAGTTTGAGGATGATGTACAGAAGAAAAAGAGGATTAATGATAGAATAAAAAAAGTAGAGGGTCTGATAGTAGAAGAAGCTAATAGAAAAAAGAAAGCTACAGGAGATAGTAGATACTTTAGTAAAGAAGGAGTAACAAAAGTATTTAAAGAAAACTATATGCTAAACGTTGACAGAAAATATTTGGGTGGCACAGGTCTAGGAGAGTCTTTATCTTTTGCAATGGCAGGTAATGAAGTTCCTGTTTTGGTTGGAAAGAAAAGAGCATTAGTGGGTTTAAATACAGCTTATGGTCAAAGAATGTCCGACCCTGAATTTGCTAATAAATTTTCAGCAGAGGTTGCTATATATAATAGTCAAAAAACAGACTATATAAAGAAGGTTATGCTAGACCAAAAAAGACCTCAAGAAAAGAAATTAACAAAGTCTAATTATGTGATGGAAGTAAATAAAGAAACCTTTGAAAAAAATGTTAATCAAGGTAAATATAATGTAGGCGATGTTGTTGTGTACAAAGATGATAATAATAAATCTGTTAATCGTATTATTACTTCTAGTGGATACCTATAATGATAGAACAAAATGTTGCTTCATCTATATCTCTTGATGACGGTATTGTATTAGATAGTCAAGATGTCAATCTCGATGAAGATAATATTGATGACGATGTTATCCTCACAGGTGATGCAAACAAACTAGCCACTAATGAAATCCCCTCACTTGACGATGGTGTTGTTTTGAATGATAATGACATTATTGATACAATGTCTTCTTCAGATGTACAAGAAGACCATGAAGTAAAAGAACAACTAGAAAAAAATATTCCAGCTAGTCAAGATACCCTATACTCAAGATACATAGAAAAATACCCTGACATATTTCAAGATGGTCAGCTTATAGATTATGATGCCGCAAAAGAAATAGGTATTATAACTGAGGTAAGTCCTGTGCCCGGGTCAGATGAGACTGTTATTGGTGGTCACGTTAGTACCAAGAGTGAGGATGCTCCCTTTGGATTTACCTATAATACAGAAAGTAATGCTGTACAGGTACAACAAAGTAATGCTAAAGAAGCAGAAGATTTTAGACGAATAGATAAAGTTGAAGAAACTTTTGATATACCTGAAATGACTGAAGCTGAAGAGTTAAAAAACGTAAATGAAATTGTTTCTAGTATGCCCAACCTAAATCCTAATGGTAGTATTAACTTAACAAAGAAGTTTTTTGAGTTGACAGGTCCTACAGGTTTTAACTTTATGATGGGTATGGGTAAAACATTTTCTTATGTGGGTGCTGGGTATACGGATGCTATTGAAAAGATAGTCAAAGAAACACAAGAAACATTTCCAGAACAGTATGAAGAATTAATTGGTAAAGAACCTAAATATCTTGCTAATGAATTGGCGAGAGCAACCGGTGCAGGATTTGAATTTTCAGAAAGTATCCCTATACTAGGTCAAACACAGGGTTTGTTTTTTAAACTACCAAAAGCTAGTGAAAGAATAGCAAATAAACTTATAACTAAAGCTGCTAAAAATAAAAAGGCTGCTGAGAAAGCGTGGAATAGAAGATTAAATGTAAGTAAAATGAAGTCTGCTACGGCAGAACAAATAAAGGAGAAACAAGATGCTGCTAAAAAGGTTGCTAATGAAAACAAAGATGTGGCTAATCAGCTCATTAAAGAGTTTGAAGATAAGACTAAAAAAACTATATCGAAAACTGATAGCTCTGGTAACAAAACGTTAGACTATAGTTTAGCTAGAGAAGTTGGTAATGAAACTTCAGAGAATTTAATACAAGGAAAAGGTAAAAGCCTAGCAGATAAAGTTAAAGAAGAGATAACAGGTGAAGCAAGTATAAGCGATAGTGCTAAACTCTTTGGTCAAGGTGATACTTTATTCCAACCTATATTAAAACCAGAAAAGTTTGATGGTATAGTAGCTGTTGCTAGTGATTTAAAAAAGTCTAATCCAGAAGCATTTAATAATAATAAAACTATTATAGATAATCTATTTGACTTAACTGTAAACAAAAAATTAATAGCTGGTGATAAGCTAATAGATAGTTTAAATAAGTATGATATATCTTTTGAGGACTACGTATTAACTGTGGTAGGTTCAGGTTCTACAGCAGGTCAGGTTTTAAATAAGTTATCTCAAATTAAAAGAGCTAGACCTGTAAATGAAATGGTAGCAATGCAACAGGCAGCTACTATAAAAAATCAAAACACCTTTCGTAATACTGTTATGCGTATAGAAAATATAAGAAGAGGTGGTTTAGTGTCTCAAATAGCTACAGCTGCTCGTAACTTAACTTCAGCAGGAATAAGAGCACCTCTAGAAAGTTTAGGTAACGTACTCGATACAGCAATGTATGAGATAGGTAAAGGAAATATAATTAAGGGTACTACTAGTTTGTCTCCTATTGCCCTAAAGTTACCTACTCGTGATGCACTTTCTCCAGTAAAGTTTTCTAATAATTGGAAAGATAGCTTTAGACATATGAAATATATGTTTGATAATCCAAAAGAAACAAAAGAAATAGTTGATTTTATATTAGAAAGACCTGAACTAACAGGACAGTTTGACTTATTATTCAATAACATTAACGAAATTTTATTAGCTACAGGCAGAGGTAGTGGTGGTCCATTAGATAATATATTAACTGCTGGTGAAGATGCTGTTATGGCATTGAACACACCTAACAGATGGCAAGAGTTTTTAGTTAGAAGAGGTGCATTCTTAGGTGAGTTAGAAAGACTTACAAAAAGAGAGTATGGAATTGATTTAATTGATACTCTCAGCGATGGTAAAATACGTGACCTACTAAATGATGCAGGGAATGTAAGACCTCAAGGTGCTAGGTCATTTATAGATATAGTATCAGATGCAACTAATAAAGCATTAGATATAACTTATGCAAAACAACCTGAAGTACCTATGTTTAGGTCAATAGCATCCTTTATAGTAAGAAATGGTTTAACAGTTGTTGCACCTTTTCCTAGATTTATGTTTAACAGTATGGAATTGATGGGTCAGTATGGTGGTGGTGCTTCAATACCTCTAACAAAAATGATAAGTAATGTTGTTACTAGGGGTAAAGCTTTTAAGGGTGGGGTTTTTACAGCAAAAGATAGACAAAGAGTATCTCGTAATCTAATAGGTGTTGCTACTATGTATGGTGCTTATCAATATAGAACATCTGAAGATGCACCACCTGACTTTAAAAAGCTAAGGGTAGGCGAAGATACGGAAATGGATACTACACCTCAATACCCACTAAAACAATTTTTGTATTTGGGTGAGTTGGGTAAAAGAATTGTAGATGGTACATTTGAAGACTTCTTTGATTCAAAAGATTTTCTTGAAACCTTTGTTGGTACAAATCTTAGAACAGGTGTTGGAGAAAGTATCTTTCAAGATATAGCAGATATAGTATCAGCTACAGATATATCTACAGAAGAGAAGAAGGCAAAGGCATTAGCTAAACCAATAGCTCAATACCTATCTAGTTGGTTTGTTCCTTTTGCACAGTTAATCGAAGCACAAAGAGCCGTAGGTGTTCGTGGATTAGAGTATAAGGATATGAGACAAGACCCTACACTTGATGTAGAAACAACTTTTGCTAAAGAGCTAAAGACACCATTTAAACAGAGAGGTTTTTTTGTATCCCCTGAAGAAGAGGAGCAAGCACCTAAACGTGAGTTTGTTTTTTCAGAAGATAAAAGTAGAGTTGGTCCTGTATACCGTGTTCTTTTTGGCTTAAACCTATCAAACAGAGATAGTGTTGAGGGAGAATATTTAACTAGTTTAGGTTACAAGGACTATAAATTTGGCAGTAGGTCACAAGTTCCCACTGTACAAAGAGCAGAAAATAAAATTATAAAAGAGGTCTTGCCTGAAATAGTAAGGGTTGCTAGATTTATAAGAGAGCCTACTGTAAGAAATGAATATAGAAGTTCTGGGCAAGTAACTAAAGGTGAATTTACAGAACAATCTTACGTTAATTCTGATATAAAAGCTTTTATTAATGAGCAGGTAAGAGTATTAAAAGCCAAGATAGCTAGTGAAGGTTTAGGAAAAGGTCAAGCTTCTAATTATGCAAGATTATTGTTAGACTTTAGAAAGTTACCCAAGTCAATAAGGCGAAGAGCAGTCACTGACTTTTACACTAGGTTTGATACAGAGCCTGATGTGACGGCAGAAAAAGATTTGGCACGTTTAAAAAAGATAGGCGATACTTACAAAAAAGCATTTAGTGGTAGGTAGGTAATTAAACCTACCCACTCATACTAACGTTCATCTCCTGAACCCTGCAATGTTCCACGTTCTTTTCTACCATGTAACTTCTTTAAGTTCTCTTTCATAATATCATTCAATGGAACACCTACCTCTTTAGCCATCATAGCACAGTACCAAAGTACGTCACCTATCTCTGATGCTATGGCAAGCTTCTTCATTTCAAAGCCTTCTTTATCCTCACCATCACGTATAAGTTTCTTTACCTTACCTGCAACTTCCCCTGCTTCACTTGTCATACCTAATGCTAGATACTCTAGTGCTTTGTCTTCAGGGAATATTGCAGTCTGTCCTGCTAGATTCTCATACAAATCAGGAGTTATGACTTCTGATATTATCACTTTATCGTACATGTATTTTCTCACTTCTTCTTCTAGCTTCATCTCGCTTGACCCTTTCTAATCGTTGAAAGTAGGCGATGTTATATCCTCTCTCCCACTCTCTTGACTGCATAGTATTAAGATGATAGGGATTGGCTACCTTACCTCTCTTAAAATCTGATAAACCTTTACTAAATTGTATCTTTAGTGGTGCATCATACTTACTTAGATTTGGATTTCTCTTTCTCTTCGATTGCATTTTCAGTTCTCCTTTCAAAGTATTTTACTAGTACGTTTAGTTTACCGTTGGCATGTTCTAATGCCATCAGTTCTTTATCTATTGTGTCTACGATAGTTGGGTGGTCTCCTACTCCCACAGGATTAGTCATCATAACTTCTATATTAGCAATATGTCCATTCATCTGACCTAATAGTTTAGTCTTCATTGCTTGCAATATCATATCTCTCATTGTGTTATTTCTCCTTTAAATGCTTTTATAACATCAGATGAAAACAATTTCTGTAGATTAAGAAGGTACATTCTAGATGCATTATTATCACCACCTGAAACAGACCTCTTAGAATCTAAGTTGTTTATTATTTTCTTTAAACTATCTGTGTTAAATACTAACGTGCAGAAAGTATCTTCTCCTACACATAAATTATGAAACCAATAGTCAGATTCAGTTGCTTCTATACCACTTGGTTTACCATAAGATTGGTACTCAATAGCAATGTTACCTGTACGTTGCCACATATCTCTTTCACTTTTAACTTCTATCTTCTTATCTTGTAGCATGTCAGATACCTGTTGTTCCCTTACTTGACCATACTCTAAATCAATATCAAACTTTTTTCTGTTCTCTTTACTTGGTGCTAGGTTTTCCATGTGTAACTCCTTTGCTTCTCTTAGGTTTAAGATGTAATAGTTCCCTGATGTGTAGCTTTCTACCTTTAAAGAACACGATTAAGTTTATTGTAGTGTTGATGGAAATGGCGATTAATAACCACCACTGCCACCATAATAGTTGAGTTGATTCTAACATTAACTAGCCTGTATGTCAACCATCTCACACGCATCTGCTGTGCAAGCTAGTTCTCTACCACCACTAGTTGTGTCTTCCTTCTCGTAGTCTGCCAACTTAGACCAATCAATAGACTCAGGCATCTGTTTGTATAGTTTCTCATACTCTTCACCTGTTATATCTTGGTAAGGTGCTTGAGCATAAGTGTGGTCACTGAAGGGTAGAAATGATATACCTGATACTTCATCAAAGTTATCGTATACCCATGCTCCCACTTTCATCCACTCATCTTCCTTAACAGACACAGTAACAGATGGTTTGTGCTCACACCAATGTCTTTGGAACATAAGCCAATACTCTAGCTGTTCAATAGCAGACATCTCTGTCCTAGTTGTAGCACCTTCAGGTGACTTCATAGGAAAGCTGAACACAGTTGTGCTATCAGGTTTCATAACGTCAGGCTCACTAGGTATGCCACTATCTTTCATAAACTGTGTGAGTGGGTCTTTGTTATCACCACGTACAGTTCTGATGTAATAGTCGTTGTGTCTAGCATGAATACCTGAAGCACTGTCAACTAATTGACT
>FUWD013429565.1_pt1 | contig 11246 bp, 10 predicted proteins | sample 1063281 | NCBI WGS metagenome assembly FUWD01 (sample SAMEA79048168, study PRJEB19326) | metagenome | biome: marine
TCTGAACCCGGTTATTCCGGGGATTCTTGCTCTTTGCAAAACCTTGGGCATCGACGCAGTCTCTCAAAGCGGAACGATCCAAGAGGACCTCGCGGTCCTTCTCGGGGCTACACACCTCGTGGCGGGCCGGGGAACTTTCGCGCCCGCGGTCGCTGGTCTAGCGAAGGACTGTCACGAAGTTTTTTACTTTGAAGACAAATGCACCATGGTTCCGCCTCGCTCCGATGTTCACTTTGTTCGAGTCGTAGACCGGGACAAAGGGTTTACCTCCGCCGTCTTGTCGCGGAATTGGCAGAACACCCCAGAACAGACAGCCCTGATGCTCGATTACCCGGCATCATCTCTCGAGATACATTCCTCAAAATCTCCGAGAAGCTAAGAAACCCAGAAAAATCCGCCGTTGGACTCGCTAGATTCCTAAGCGCTTGCGCAAGCTTTCCACGTGGCCGGTGGCCTTGACGTTGTAGAGAGCATGAAGAAGTTTTCCGTCTTCATCAACGACAAAAGTTGACCGCAGGACTCCGGTCACGGTTTTTCCATACAGGGACTTCTCGCCATAGGCGCCATAGGCGTTATGAACAACAAGATCGGAGTCACTGAGCAAGGGGAAACCTAGTGATTCTTCTTTCGCAAACTTTTCCAAGGCTGGCAGTTCATCTTTTGATACACCCAACACCACATAGCCTTCCGCTTTCAAGGACGCCATGTTGTCCCTAAAGTCACAAGCTTGGGTTGTGCAACCGGGGGTGCTTGCGGCGGGATAAAAATACACAATAACTTTGTGGCCCCGATAATCCTCGAGCGTGACGGTGTTGCCGTCCTTGTCGGACAGAGAAAAGTTGGGGGCTAAATCGCCTTCTTCGAGCTTGGCGTGTGTCATCAATACTCCTTGCAAAGAGTCGCGTAGGGGGAAGAGACCAGAATATCCCCCGCCTGCCCGATTTTTGCCACTCTGCACCACCGTGAAACCCCTCCACACCACAACAATGGGCCGGCACGCAGGAGCGGGCACGCTAGTCCCCCGTTCTTATTCGATGGCTGCTACTGCCCACAACCCGACCGTAAGAAAGCTACGCTTGAACTGCGCACAACACAGAAAGAGTGAGACATGGAACAGCACCCCGCTGGTATCGAGCAGGTCTTCGATGATGATGGCTCGTCCATACTCGCGCTCATCATCCGGTCTTCCTTTCATCAGGAAGGAATCAACTTTGTTACCGGTGACGACAGCGTCCACCAACTGGGGGTGCTCTGTTGGCCACAGGGTCACGTCATTGACGCGCACGTGCACAACCCACTGGAGAGAAAAATTGACTCCACCCAGGAAGTTCTGTTCGTCAGGTCAGGGCGTGCCCGGATGGATTTGTATAGCGCAGACCAGGAATATCGGTGCTCCCGAGAAATTTCCACCGGTGACGTCGTCTTTCTTCCTTCCGGTGGTCATGGATTTGAAATGCTCGAAGACACCGACATCATCGAGGTGAAACAGGGACCGTATCAAGGCGAATCCGAAAAGACACGTTTTACTCCTACCAACAACCCTCACTGGAGTTCTGATGCCTGATTCCGATGGGCCCGTGTTCGATAAATATGCTCGCTTTTACAACCTTATTTACCGTGATCGTGACACCCCAGCGGAAGTGGCCTGGATTCTCAGTGAACTGAACTCCGCTGGGCTTGACGCGTCATTGAAGCTTCTCGAACTCGGTTCGGGGACGGGCCGACATGCGGTCCTCTTTGCCGAAGGCGGACATTCCGTCGTCGGGGTGGACCCCAGCCCAGAAATGATTCTTCAGGCTCAAGGTCATGAATTGGTTGAATACGTGGAAGGGGATGGTCGAAGTGTCCGAATTCCCGAGCGTTTCGACGCCGTGCTCGCTCTTTTCCACGTGGTGAGTTACCAAACCACAGATGACGATCTTCTGGCGATTTTTACCACAGCGAGTGAACATCTTGAGTCGGGAGGGATTTTTGGCTTCGACGTATGGTTCTCTCCCGCTGTTCATGCCTTGCGCCCAGAGCCGCGCACGCTGACAAAAGAAGATGATGACGTGGCCCTGTCGAGGAAAGCCACCCCCGAAGAAGATCTCAACCGCTCTCTCGTGACAGTGACTTATGACTGCACCATCACCGACAAACAGACGGGTGAAACGCACGAGTTTCAGGAGCGTCACCTCATGCGCCACTTTGGTGCCGCGGAGATTAGTTTTGTAGCAAATCTGAGCGGCTTTGACGTCCTCTCCCACTCGGAGTTCCTCACCTCCCAGGTGCCAAGCCGCGACACCTGGGGCGTGTGGTTCACGCTACGAAAGCGCTGACGTGGAATTTATCCCCGTTTCCACCCCTTCTCTTTCTGGAGCTGACGCCGAGGCGGTTGCCGCGTGTATTAGGGACGGATGGATTTCTTCCGAGGGCCCGCAGGTTGCTGAGTTCGAATCGCGCTTTGCTGACACGGTCGGGATGCCTCATGCTGTCGCCGTTGCCAACGGGACTGCCGCACTTGATTTAGCCTTAGAAGCGTTGGGCATTGGGCCCGGTGATGAGGTAATCATGCCAAGTTTCACCATCGTGTCGTGTCTGAATCATGTCCTTCGTTCCGGAGCAACCCCGGTTTTTGTCGATTGTTCTCCTGACACCTGGAATATTGATGTCTCTGGAGTCGAGGAGGCCATCACCCCTCAGACAAAAGCCATCATTGTGGTGCACATTTATGGGCTTCCCGCCGATATTGACCGCGTGGTTGCACTCGCGAACACCCACAACATTGCGGTCATTGAAGATTCGGCCGAAGCCCACGGTCAGCACCTTGAGGGCAGAACTCTCGGGAGCTTTGGGACACTCTCTACCTTCAGTTTTTACTCCAACAAGTTGATTACGACTGGCGAGGGGGGCATGGTGCTGTGCACCAATGCGGTACTCGCCGACAGCGTCCGGTCCCTACGAAATCTGTCCTTTGACCCACAACGTCGGTTTGTTCACGAAAGTATTGGCTGGAATTACCGAATGACGGCGATGCAGGCTGCTTTAGGGCTCTCGCAACTAGGCCGAATGGCGGAGCTCCTTGCTTACAAGCAAGATGTTGGACGTTACTACCAACAGGGAATGCAGGAATGGACCGGGGTAACCCGACCGATGGCAACATATCGAGGCTCGGAGAATGTCTATTGGGTGTTTGGAATTGTGTTACCCCCGGAGCATCAACTCTCCGCCCAACGCGCGATGGAATTACTGCGCGATAAAGGAATTGGCACGCGCCCATTCTTTTATCCGCTTCACCAGCAACCCGTTCTTGCCAAATATGGGTTCGCTCATCAAAAACCTCTCCCCGTGTCAGAGTGGTTGGGAGAACAAGGCTTTTATTTGCCCAATGGGGCGGACTTGACTCACTCCCAACTCGACTACGTCATGGAGTCCGTTCGAGACGTCATCGACGCTTAGTCCGTCGGGCCCAATTCGTGGAACGTAACGATATGACTTTTTTGTCACAAGTTCAGGCCTCCACGCTAAGATTCGGAGACTGGTAGCGGAGGCCTCCCCAACAGTGCAAATACGACAGGGGGAGGCATAGTGCTAGACCATCAGGACCGCTTTGCCGTGTCGTTTGAGGTGTATCCCCCGCGGTCACCAGAGCTCGTGGGGTCCCTTCACACCGCAATTGACCATCTTTCCCGGGCGAACCCGGAGTTTATTTCGGTGACTTTTGGTGCGGGCGGCTCGTCCGCGAGGGATTCACTCGGAGTGCTGGAGTACATCCGTAACAACACCCAAGCGTCACCACTGGCCCACCTCACTTGCGTGGGCAACACCCATGCCGAAGCTCAAGCACTAATCCAGTCATTCCTTGATGCAGGGATCACCGAGTTTCTTGCCCTCCGGGGCGACCTCCCCTCAGGCGACGTTGCCCCGAGAGGGGATCTTCCTCACGCCGTTGACCTTGTTGCTGTGTTGAAAAACTATGAGCATCCCGAGCGTTCCGTGGAGCGGGTGGCCGTGGCGGCCTTCCCGAATGGCCACCCCGAATCCCCCAGCAGGGAAGCAGACATCGGCTTTTTGCGCGCCAAACAGGATGCGGGCGCAACATTGGCGATTACCCAATTGTTTTTCCTAGTGGAGGAATATCTTGACTTTGTCGCGGCGGCACAGAACGCCGGAGTCACCATTCCGATACTGCCCGGCATTATGCCCATCACCTCTCTCAGCCGACTTGAAAGAGTGCTCGAACTGACGGGCGAGAAAGCGCCCCAAGCGCTCGTCACGGCACTCTCGGACTGCCAGAACACCGAAGACCAAAGGGCTGTCGGAATCGAGTGGGCGGCAAGCTTGACGACCAAATTGAAAGATAGTGGTTCTCCCGGAATTCACCTCTATGCCTTCAATCAGCATGAAACGGTACTCTCAGTTTTAGAACAGGCGGGGGTTAGATAACTATGGATGACACGCACAAGCTCCCCTTACCGTCGCGCTCACAAAACCTCCTCGATGAGATGGCAAAACGGGTGATTGTTGCCGATGGGGCAATGGGCACCATGCTGCAAGATGCCGAGCCCACAATGGAAGACTTTCAAAACCTTGAAGGCTGCAACGAAATTCTGAACGTGACGAGGCCTGACATTGTGGCCGCTGTCCATGACGCCTACTTTGACGTCGGTGTGGATTGCGTGGAAACCAACACTTTTGGCGCCAACTGGTCAAACCTCTCCGACTACGAAATTGAAGAACGCATCGAGGAGCTCTCAGAGGCCGGAGCAGCGATTGCCCGAGGCAGTGCAGAACGCTTCGAAAGCGAAGACGGTCGTCAGCGCTGGGTTCTGGGATCCATCGGGCCCGGAACAAAACTCCCATCACTGGGTCACACGTCCTACGGCTTTCTGAAGTCCACTTTCGAGCGTCAAGCAGAGGGACTCCTGAAAGGTGGTGCTGACGCCTTCATGGTGGAGACATCCCAAGACCTCCTCCAAACAAAAGCTGCCATCAACGGCTGCAAAGACGCGATGCGGAAGGCCGGCACCCGCCTTCCGCTCTTTGTCGAGGTGACGGTTGAAACGACCGGAACCATGCTGATGGGGTCAGAAATCAATGCTGCCCTCACCGCCCTAGAACCCCTCAGTATTGACATGATCGGGTTGAACTGTGCGACCGGGCCCCAGGAAATGAGTGAGCACCTGCGCCAACTGTCCCAACACGCTGAAATTCCTGTGATGGTGATGCCAAACGCTGGTCTCCCCGTCCTCACAGCAACCGGTGCGTCCTATCCTTTGGGCCCTGAAGAATTGGCCACCGCCCACGAACAGTTCGTCAAAGAGTTTGGGTTGTCCCTTGTGGGTGGATGCTGCGGCACCACCCCCGCCCATCTCAAAGCGGTCGTGGACCGAGTGGGGTCAACGGCAACGATTGATCGGAAACCCCAACCTGATTTTGGAGTCGCGAGCCTGTATCAGCACGTCAGCTTGACCCAAGATTCCTCCTACTTAGCCATTGGCGAGCGCACCAACGCCAATGGCTCCAGAGCTTTCCGGGATGCCATGCTCGAAGGCCGACTCGATGATTGCGTGGAGATCGCGAAAAAACAGGTGAGAGATGGCGCCCACCTGCTCGACGTCTGTATCGACTACGTCGGTCGCGATGGCGTGGAAGACATCCAAAAAATGGTGTCCAAACTTGCTCAAGCGTCAACTCTCCCCCTGGTAATTGACTCCACAGAACCTGCCGTTATCAAAGCGGGGCTGGAACTCATTGGGGGCCGGCCCGTGGTGAACTCGGTGAACTTTGAGGACGGGGATGGGCCAAACTCTCGGTTTGGAACAGTGATGCCCCTGGTGAAAGAACACGGCGCTGCCGTGATCGCCTTGACCATTGATGAAGAAGGTCAAGCTCGAACCCGGGATGACAAAGTACGAATCGCCAGCAGACTAATTGACACCCTCGTTGACGAGTGGGGTCTTCGTGTGGAAGACATCATCGTTGACTGTCTGACCTTCCCCATAGCCACCGGGCAGGAAGAAACACGGCGCGACGCGATTGAAACAATTGCCGCCATCACCGACATCACCGCTAAGTACCCCGGCGTTCATACCACCCTGGGTGTATCAAACGTCTCGTTTGGTCTAAACCCTGCTTCGCGCGCTGTTCTCAACTCCGTATTTCTCAGTGAAGCGTGTGATGCCGGGCTCGATACCGCCATCATCGATGCCGCCAAAATTCTTCCCCTCGCCTCGATCCCTGACGAACAACGGCAGGTGGCATGGGATCTCATATGGGATAAACGTGAATATGACGCCGAGGGCACGCTCACTTATGACCCGTTAGCAAAGATGCTGGAAATCTTTGACGGGGTCGACTCTGCAGCCCTGAAAGACCAACGGCAAGCGGAGCTTGCCGCTCTTCCCGTCGGGGAGCGACTGGAGCGCCGCATTATTGATGGGGAAGCTAAAGGGCTTGAGGAAGACCTCGACCTTGCGCGCTCCCACGGTTCTACCGCCTTAGAAATCATTAATGACACCCTGCTGGCCGGAATGCAGGTTGTGGGCCAGCGATTTGCCAGTGGTGAAATGCAGTTGCCTTTCGTGTTGCAGTCCGCTGAAGTCATGAAAGCAGCGGTGGCACTTCTGGAGCCACACATCGAAAAGACCGAGGATGCGGGCAAAGGCACCATGGTGTTGGCCACCGTCCGAGGTGACGTTCACGACATCGGCAAAAACTTGGTGGACATCATTCTGACCAATAATGGTTACGACGTCGTAAATATTGGAATCAAACAGTCCGTCAACGACATTATTGCCGCGGCTGAGGAACACAATGCGGACGTCATTGGCATGAGTGGGCTGTTAGTGAAATCCACTGTGGTGATGAAAGAAAACCTGCAGGAGCTCACCACGAGAGGTCTTGCGAAACGTTGGCCCATCATTCTGGGCGGCGCAGCACTCACACGATCTTTCGTCGAAGACGATTTAGCGAGCGGTTTTGACGGCGTTGTTCGTTACGCCAAAGATGCGTTCGAGGGGCTCGACCTCATGGCGCCCCTGGTCAGCATCGCCCGGGGCGAAGACCCCGAACACGTGGGGCTACCAGCACTGAAGAAAAGAATCTATCCGGCAAGCCAACTGCAGGTGACAGAACCGGAAAACATGCCTGCCCGTTCCGAAGTAAGTGCTGACAACCCGGTGTTTTCGCCGCCTTTTTGGGGCACCCGCATAGTTAAAGGCTTCGCATTGAGCGACTATGCCGCCTATTTGGATGAGCGCGCAACATTTATGGGTCAGTGGGGTCTGAAGCCCGGACGTGGCGAGGGCGGTAAAAGCTATGAAGAACTTGTGGCTAGTGAGGGTCGCCCGAGGCTCCGCTACTGGATGGATAGGTTACTGGCAGAGAAAGTCTTGGACCCCGCTGTCGTCTACGGGTACTTCCCTGTGGTCTCCGAGGGCAACGATGTGGTTGTCCTGCACCACGGAAACGACCCCGAAGGACATCTGGGGACAGCAGGACTATTAGCTCCCGATAGCGGAAGTTCTGGACCCTTAGGGACCGAGCGCCTGCGGTTTAGTTTCCCCCGGCAACGACGGGATCGGCACTTATGCCTCGCCGACTTTGTGGCCTCCAAGGACTCAGGGAAAACCGACGTTATGGCGTTTCAACTGGTCACCGCCGGTGCGAGTGTTGATGCTTTTGCGGCAACGCTTTTTGCCTCTGATTCCTACCGCGATTATTTAGAACTCAACGGGCTTGCCATGCAGCTGACGGAGGCTCTGGCGGAATACTGGCATTCACAAATCCGCAAAGAGTGGGGTTTTGCCGGCGAGGATCCCATCGAGCTGTCCGATGTTCTCGGGGTTAAGTATCGCGGGGCAAGATTTTCCCTCGGTTACCCCGCCTGCCCAGAAATGGAAGACCGTCGGAAAGTGGTGGAGTTGTTGAAGCCAGAACGCATTGGGGTGGAGCTCTCAGATGAGCTCCAACTTCACCCAGAACAATCAACTGACGCTTTTGTCTTTCATCACCCTGAGGCTAAATACTTTTCGGTCTAGCACCGGTCGCACATAAACCCTGCGGAGAGCTTTCACGGCGGGACCGCCGATCACGGCCAAAGTCACCACAGTGGTGATGGCGCGCACTGTGTCCCAGGTAAGGGTTGATGTTGCCAGGCTGTAAAGCAGGAAGCTTGCCGCGTTCTCGGCAAGACCAGCCCCTTGAACTAACGACAGTGTGGTGCCAGACCCCAGTGCTAGGGGCCAAAACCACAGATTCATCACCAGGCCAAACGCATAGGAGGCTATAGCCCCATAAACCATCAACAGGGCAATCTCGTTGAAGAGGAAAGGCTTCCCAGCCTTCAGACGAAACAGGGGGAGAAGTCCCGCGCCAGCCCCCACCCATCCGACCGCCATCATTTGAAAAGCGGTCCACGGGCCAAACCCACCCCACACCATCGAGGACACTGCCATCGCCATGGCTCCCACGACAAAACCAAGCCTGGCTCCCAGTATCCGCCCCGCAAGAATGACGACAACAAAGACAAACTCGATTCCTGCCACCCCGGCGGAGAGCAAGCGTGCAGCAGCTGCCAGTGCCGCTAAAACCCCAACAAGTGCGAGCACGCGGGGCTCCCTCAGGGTGGTCTCGGCGCTAATAAGTATGCCCACAAGAACTACGGGGGCAATTCCCACCGCAACGGTGCTCACGATGGCGGTGGGCAGTCCAGACATTTCTGCCACAAAAGGCCAAGCAAAAGCAGCCGCGGCAATAATGCTGAGGGTCACCGCGAGCATGCGTCTCCGCACGTCCCGGGTGTGAACGGCGACGGTCATGTCACCACCGCACTCTGTGTGCGGAGTATGCCGTTGGAAAGAATCAGCGTGTGATCGGAGAAATCAGCAAAAGTCTTTTGATCATGAGTGGCAATAACGATTGCTACGCCCGTTTCTTGCACGCAGGCCAACACTTCGACCAGTGCCTCGGTGGCCGCCTGGTCAAGCCCACTTGTGGGCTCATCAAGCGCCAGAACCTCTGGTTTATGGGACAGTTGAATCGCAATTGCTACGGCTGTTTGTTGGCCCCGGGAGAGATCCCGGGGGTGGGTGTGCTCGATATTGGCAAAGATTTCGCTCCGCCACGAAGGCTGCAGAATTGCCTCGAGGGTGGTTCTGGTGAACCCGGGTTCGACGCCTGCTGCCTTATCAGCGCCCCGTAGCTCCCGGGCAAGACTGTCGCAGAGAAACATGTCCCACGGGTGAGCAGGAACCAGGGCAAATTTCGCAGGAAGGGGTTGAACTTTCGCGCATTCCTCCAGGAAAGAGGTCTTTCCGGAGCCATTCTCTCCAGAAATCATCGTTATTTCCCCTCGACCCAGTACCAATCGAGCTTCAGTGAGAATGTGAGCCCCACCGTATTCCAGTGAAATGTCCTCGAAGGTGGCCACAATCTCGGGTTCAGGCCGCCGGAACACGGAGCGGGGTGGGGCGTGAACAAGAGGAGCAACATAGCGGCCTGGCACCACGCCATCCGGCGTCACAGTGAAATAGTCAGCACCCCAAGCATCAATCTCAGGGTTCCCGTGATCGCTCACCACTACGGTGACATCCGTGTCCTGCAGTGTTGCTAACCGCTCGACGACGACCCTTCGCCATCGAGGGTCAAGATTGTGGAGTGGTTCATCCACCACAAGGACCCGAGGTTGTGTGACGAAGACCGCCAGCAGTGCGACGAGAACGGCCTCTCCTGTAGAGAGGCTCGAAGGGTGCTGGGGCCCCAGGTGGGACAACTCCCAGTCTTCTAATGCCACGAGGGCACGGGCCCGTGATTCTTTTCGAGAAGCACCGCCACACACAAAAGACAACGCAATGTCATCCACCACTGATCCTGCGAGGAATAGTGTGTGCGGCTGGTGGGGCACATAGGCAACACGAGCAGGATCACACCCCGGGTGCACACTTCCCGTCGTTACCCCCGTGCCGTCAGTAAAAAGCCTGCCCGCAAGCGCTGCCAACAGCGTTGTTTTTCCACTTCCCGTGGGTCCGGTCAACACCACACGGGATCCCGGTTCGACTTGCCATGACACGGTGGTGATGCCACGGGATGGGACAGAGAATTGGCTAAAAACTATGGGGCGAACACTCTCCAAAAGTGTGGGAGGGCCCTCAGGGCTCACCACAATTCCCCGAGATTGCAGCGCATCAGCAATCCCAACCGAGCGCTCGAGGGTCTTTTCCAGGATGGGAAGGATGAGTGCTCTTCGGGAGGTTACCCCCCGGCGCAGGGCATGAGCGCGGGTGCTCCGCATCGTGGTCACCAGAAAGGGAAGTGTTGAGAGCGCAATGACAAAGGCAAGAACCACTGATTTTCCGTGCCGAAGTTTTGGCACGAGGAGGACAAGAGACCGGGGGTCAACAAAAGCGAGGGCAAGTCCTGACACAAGAATTACGGTGGCAAAGGGAATCCCATGGATGAGACTTGAGCTGAGGCCCTCAGCGGTGATATCCCCGCCGACGACCACATGAGAAAACGGCCCCCACAATCGTGCGGTGGGGAGGGACCAGAGTAGTGTCTCTCCCCCACCAGCGCCGCCAAAAACGATTCGGTACCCCACTCGAACCAGGAGAAATGTGACCGCGCCCAGAAGCGCCAGAAGCGCAAAGTGGGTGGGTCTGGGGCGGGGCATTGCTATTCCGAGGAGGGAAGTGGAGTCTCGCCACCCGTCGAGAAAGCCAACCCGATGGAATCGCCAGGGACGAGTTCTAGTGTTCCCACGCCTTCTTCCGCATAAGCCCACTCACCAGCGCCGTCGTTTTTAATCCACAGCGCCCAGTATGCGAAGCCTGGGGGCATATCGGAACAGGTTTCACTGTGAGGGGCTTCCCCTTCAACGAGGAATGGTTCTGACTCTGAGGGGAGGCCGTTGACTCGACACACAATCTGGTCCCCGTAGGTGAGTGTGCCTTGCGTCTCATACCCTGCCGCTTCCAGAACTTCGCTGGTGATGGCAGTGTCCGTGTCCATGGTGACGCAGACCTCCGCCGGCTCTTCCTCGAGGATTCCAAAATTGACGGCAACAGTGACACCCTGACAGGGCACCTCGGTGCTGAGAGCGAAGCCTTCTGAAGTGACGGGGGTGCACGCACCGAGCATTGCCGTGATGGCAAGAGTAAGAACAACAAAAGGAATTCGCATAATGGCCTCCGATAACAGTGAATCCGGGGCTCCAGAGTTCCTATTCTATGCGGTGGTTTCCTCGGAAACCGCCGGGTGAATCAGCG
>FUWD012842042.1_pt1 | contig 11245 bp, 13 predicted proteins | sample 1063281 | NCBI WGS metagenome assembly FUWD01 (sample SAMEA79048168, study PRJEB19326) | metagenome | biome: marine
CCGCCCGCCGGGGCGTCTCTACCTGGAAACCGGGAACGCTCGGTGCGATTATGAATCAGATTCTTCTGCCGTAGAGACGCCCCGCCGGGGCGTCTCTTTTTTAATCATATCAACATGTACTATAAGACGCCCCGGCGGGGCGTCTCTACATGGAAACCAGGAACGGGGGACGGGAGGCGGAGCTTCCCATTTTTTTGTCGGCGGTTTCGTGGTACACTGTATCCGTGAAATTCATGAGCAGGAAACGCATATGCCACATTTTTCGAAGGATATTTCCATCGTCGTCGGCGGATTCGCGGGACAGGGGTTGCAGACGGTCGAGGCGGCGTTCGTGAAAATACTGAAGGACGCCGGATACGGCGTGTTCGCGTGCAAGGAATACATGTCGCGGGTGCGCGGAGGTAGCAATTCCGTCGAGATACGGATTTCGCCCCGGAAGCGGCCGCGGTTCGCGTATGTCCGTCGGATCGACTTCCTGTTCGCTCTTGATGCGCCGGCGCTCGAACATCTGCGGTGGCGTATCGGCGAGGACACGATCGTGTTCGCCGAAGGCGCGCGCATCGAATCGGACGGGCTGCGTCGGTTCACGGATACCCCGTTGCTTCAGATGGCCCGCGAGGCCGGTGGAAATCCGATCTATGCGAATTCCGTGGCACTCGGCGTGATGCTCGGCGTGCTCGGCATCCCGGGCGACAGTGCGGAGGCCTATCTGACACGGGCATTCTCCCGCAAAGGCGAGGAAGTCGTCGGGAAAAATATCGCGGCGCTCCGGAGCGGTCACGATTTCGGCAGGCATGTCGCCTATGCCGAGGACATAGAGGTCACACTTCCGTCCGAAGAGGATCGGAAGGACGACCTTCTGCTTGACGGGACGACGGCTCTCGGCATGGGCGCGATCGCCGGCGGATGCGATTTCATCTCCTCGTATCCCATGTCTCCGGCGACGGGCGTGCTGCAGTTCATCGCAAAGGAGGCGAAACGGTTCGGAATCGTGGTCGATCAGGCGGAGGACGAGATTTCCGCGATCAATGCCGGACTCGGAGCATCGTATGCCGGCGCGCGCGCCATGGTGACCACTTCCGGCGGTGGATTCGATCTCATGCAGGAGGGCGTGAGCCTTTCGGGCATGATCGAGACCCCGATCGTGATCCATATCGGACAACGGCCCGGCCCGGCGACGGGACTTCCGACCCGGACCGAACAGGGCGACCTGAATCTCGCGCTCTACGCCGGACACGGCGAATTCGTCCGCGCGATCTATGCGCCCGGAACGCCGGCCGCCGCCGTCGAGGTCATGCGACGGGCTTTCGATACGGCTGACCGGTTCCAGATTCCGGCGTTCGTCCTTTCCGATCAGTACTTTCTCGATGCGATCATGCCGACGGACGAGAGCGAACTCGGAGGACCGTCGGTCACGCGACATGTCGTTCCGACGGAAGCGGGGTATCTCCGGTATGCGCTCACGCAAGACGGGTTGTCTCCGCGCGGTGTGCCGGGTCACGGCGACGGACTGGTCTGCGTCGATTCCGACGAGCACGACGAGAGTGGACATATCACGGAAAGCTTCGATGTCCGTCGGTCGATGATGGAGAAGCGCTTCCGTCGGCTGGAAACCATGCGGGAAGAGGCGATGAAGCCGCATGCCTTTGACAATTTTTCCGACGCGGGGACCGCGGTGATCTCGTGGGGATCGAACCGCGGCGTCCTCGAGGAAACGCTCGGAAACCTGGGGAGCGTGAAGCTTGGCGGACTCCACTTCGATCAGGTGTTCCCGATCCACCCGTCCGTCCGGACCATGCTCGAGGGAAAACGGGTCATCGTCGTCGAGAACAACCATACCGGACAGTTTGCCGACCTGCTGACGCGCGAGCTCGGCATCGCCATCGACCGGCGGATATTGAAATCGACCGGTGAACCGTTCTGTGTCGAGGGACTGACGGACGAACTGAGGCTTGAACTAACAACTAACAACTAACAACTAACAACGAACAACAAACGACACACAACTTACAACGGAGAATCGGGGCATGGAATTCGAAAGCGTTGTCAGTTGTCGGTTGTAAGTTGTATGTCAAAAAGAGTATGCTTTCATTCGATATGCCGCAGGAGACCGATATCGCCTGGTGTCCCGGTTGCGGGAACTTCCCGCTTCTCGCCATCCTCAAAGACGCGCTCCGTGAACTCGGCAAGGACCCGAAAGAGGTCGTGATCTCGTCCGGCATCGGACAGGCGGCCAAGATGCCACAGTATGTGGCCGCGCACATGTTCAACGGGCTTCACGGCCGCTCGATTCCGGTGGCGATGGGTATCAAGCTGGCGAACCGCACCCTGACAGTGATCGCGGAGTCCGGCGATGGCGATATTTACGGCGAAGGAGGGAATCATCTGCTGCACGCGGCGCGGCGCAATGCGGACATGACCGTCCTCGTCCACAACAATATGGTGTACGGACTCACCAAGGGACAGGCGTCGCCGACCTCGGAAGAGGGGATGAAGAATCCGATCCAGCCGGACGGCGTGATCATCGAGCCGTTCAATCCGATCGCGGTCGCCGTTTCGGTGGATGCGCCGTTCGTCGCCCGAGCGAACGTGTCCGACGCGAAGCACACGAGGGAGATCATCAAGGAGGCGGTCGCGTTCCGCGGATTCTCGATCGTGGACATCTTCGCGCCGTGCGTCGTCTTTAACAAGGTGAATACCTATACGTGGTTCACGGAACATTCGTACAAGGTTCCGCCGGAGTATGATCCGACCGACCGCGTGGCCGCGTTCCGACTCGCCCTCGAGACGGATCGGCTGCCGATCGGTGTCCTATACCGCAACGACTCCCGTGAACTGTACGAGGACCGCCTCGGCATCGGCGAGGAGCCGCTTTATAAGAGGGAATGTTCGGAAAAAGCGTTCCGAGAAGTCCTGGCGGGGTATCGATAGGGCGCACGGAAAAAAAGCCGGCCTTTCCCTATACGGAAGGCCGGTTTTTTATGCGAAGCCGAGGCGGATTTTTGTTTCCTCCGTCATGCGGTCGGGTGACCAGGGCGGGTCGAAGACAAGGTCGATCTTCACCTCTTCCACTTCGGGGAGTTCGAGCAGCCGGTCCTCGATGTCTTTTTGGATGACGAAAAAAAGCGGGCAACCGATGGTCGTCAGCGTCATGGTCACCGTGGCGACGCCCGTTTCGGACAGGACGGTGCCGTAGATCAGTCCGAGATCGACGATGGAGACCCCGAGCTCCGGGTCGATCACGGCCTGGATCTTTTCCATCGCGGCATGTTCGAATGTCGTTCCGTCTTTTTTCATACGCGGTGGCGTGCCGGTTCATGATAGGGGATTCCGCCTTTTTTTACAACGGACGGACGGTTGTTCCGGGTGGGGAAAAACGAAAACGGACCCTTCGTCCGAAGGGTCCGTCCGTTTCGTTTTCGTCGCCTATTCCTTTGTGGAAATAGCTCCGACTGGGCACGAATTGGCGGCATCAAGCACAGATTCGGCGGTCTCGGAATCCGCGGAGGCAAGGATGACGGATTTGCCTTCGTCGTCGATGCCGAAGGTCTCGGGGGCGACGGCGGTGCATCCTCCGCATCCGATGCAGGCGTCGCGGTTCACTTCGATCGTGAGGCCGTTGCCGACCGCGACCGGTCCGCTCGGATTCTCAGCGTCTTTGAATTCCATATCGTTTTGTTACGGATTACGATATGCGCCATTATATCCCGTTTCCCGAATCGTCCGCAAGAGCCTTTTTCAGTACTTCGAGCGAGAGAAGCGCGCACTTCAGCCGGTTCGGGGAGAGTTCGACGCCGAGCAGTCCCAAGAGAGCGTCGGTGCCGAGTCCGGAGGCCGTTTCCGTCGGCATTCCCTTTACGGATTCGGTCAGAAGCGAGGCTGATGCCTGTGAGATGGCGCATCCCGCGCCACGGAAGCGGATATCCTCGATGATCCCGTTTCGGATATCGAGATCCATCGTGAGCGCGTCCCCGCAGGTCGGATTTTTCGCGCCTGCGGAACGGGTCGCATGTTCAAGCTGCCCGAAATTCCGGGGGTTTTTCGCATGATCGAGGATGACGGCCTGATAGAGGGAAGGCATAGGAATAACTTACAACTGACAATTTATAACGAAGAAGAAAAATAAAAGCAATTAACTAAGGGAGCAATAGAGCAATTCAACAATATAACAATGGATTTACGCGAACATCGTCTTCACTTCCTTCAATCCCTCAACGAGCCTGTCGATGTCCGCTTCCGTATTATATATCGAAAAGGTGGCGCGGGCCGTGGAAGGGAGGGCAAGGGCGTGATGGAGCGGCGCGGCGCAGTGTTCGCCAGCGCGGATACAGATGTCGCGTTCACCGAGGATCTGCGCGATGTCGTGCGGATGGATGCCATCGAGCGCGAACGAGACGATTCCGCTGTCGCGGCGTCCGTCCGTCCGTCCGAGGATACGGATCGAGTCGCCGAATGCCGACATGAGCGAGGAGACGGCTTTCGTTGCCAGCGCGGATTCGTGTCCGCGTATGGTGTCGATTCCAGCTTCTTCGATGAAATCGATCGCGGCGCCGAGTCCGAAGACCGAGGCGATGTCCGGTGTGCCCGCTTCGAAACGGTGCGGAGCATTCAGAGAGGTTGGTTCGTCGGCAGTCGCGTCGAGCACCATGCCGCCGCCGACCTGATAGGGCGGGAGCGACGAGAGCAGCGCCTTTTTCCCATAGAGGACGCCTATGCCGGTCGGCCCGAAACACTTGTGTCCGGAGAAGGCGAGGAAGTCGCAGTCCCAATTGCGGACATCGATACGCGAGTGTCCCGCGGCCTGCGCGGCATCGACGACGGTCAGGCTGTCCGGATTCGCATCCCGTGCCGAGCGTACGAGGTCCGCGACAGGATTCGTCGCGCCGAAAACGTTGGAAACCGCGGAGAAGGCGAAGATCCTCGTGCGGGAATCGACGTATTCCCGTACCTGTTCCGGATCGACGGTCCCACGGTCCGTGAAGGGGATGACGCGGAAGTCCGCCCCCCGTTCGTTCGCGAGTCGTTTCCAGGGAAGAAAATTCGAATGGTGTTCGAGCGCGGTGACGACGATATTGTCGCCTTCGCCTATCCGGTCCTTCAGCACGGACGCGAGCAGGTTGACGCTCTCGGTCGTATTGCGCGTGAAGACGATTTCCCGGGCGTCGGCACCGATATGTCCGGCCGTTTTTTCCCGGACCGCCTCGAATCGGGCGGTCGTTTCCTCGGCGGTCGCGTACAGTCCCCGACCGATATTGGCGGAATAGTCCCGATAGTATGCCGTGACCGCGTCGATGACCGGGGTCGGCGTGAGCGATGTCGCTGCCGAGTCGAGGTACGTGAGTTCCGGTCGGGCGGTGAAGATGGGGAAGCGTTGTCTGCTATTGTTCATAGAATATGGAATGAAGAATCTGGAATGAAGCCTCAAACGGGGAGTCGGGTGACTTCGACATGATTCATGATTCATACTTCTTTATCCTTTCCCGTGCGTCTTTGAAAAAACCGTCGGCAAGAAGTGTCGTCGCCTGCGCTTCGGAGAGTCCGCGCATGGCGAGAGAAGCGAGCTGTTCCGCATCGGGAGGCGCGATCGAGGCGGCGTGGGAACAGACGACGTCGTCCGTATCGATCTCGAGCTCCGGAGCAGCCGACGCGCGCGCGTCCGTCGAAAGGAGGAGCGCCCGGACATCCTGTCGCGCATCGGAACGGACGGCGTCTTGAACGATACGGATCCGTCCGCGGAAGCGCAGGGAGGCCGATCCGGACAGTCTCGCACGGACGACGGTGCGGGAGACGGTGTCCGGAGCGAGGTGGCGAACGACGATGTCCGGCGCGGACGAGGCCGTGCCGCTTTCGGAATAGAACGCGAAGACATGCGCCTCCGCTTTTGGCCCCGACAGTTCGAAGGCGATGGTTCCGTCCCGATTTTCCATCAGGAACACGACCTGTTCGTTTTCACCGAGCCGGTACGTCTTTTGATGGTCATGAGTGATATCGAGAAATTGCATATATGTTCGTGCGTTGGAAGATGGAATCAGGAATTATGAATCAAGAATAATGCCAGAACCGGAGTCGGGTGACGTCGGCACGGATCATGATTTCCTATTTGCTATTCATACTTCCTGATTCTTTATTCCTGATTCCCTATTCCCTATTCTTTTCTCATCCCACGCTTCCCTCCATCTCGAGATTGATCAGCCGGTTGAGTTCGAGTGCATATTCCATCGGGAGATCCTTCACGACCGGTTCGATGAATCCGTTGACGAGGAGCCCATTCGCCGCGTCGGGCGATATGCCGCGGGAGGCAAGGTAGAACAGTTTTTCCCCGTCGATTTTCTCGATGGTCGCCTCGTGCGCGAGGCGGGCGTCGGGAGCGTCCGACCGGAGCGACGGATAGGTGTCGGAACGCGAACGCGGGTCGAGAATGAGCGCGTCGCAGACGCTCGAGGACGAGCATCCGGAGGCGCTCTTGGCCACGCGGACATCGCTACGGAACGAGGACCGTCCGCCGTCCTTGGAAACCGATTTCGAGACGATGCGCGAGTGCGTGTCCGGGGCGAGGTGGATCATGCGCGCGCCGGTGTCTTGATGCTGGTCCGTGCCGGCGAAGGCGAGCGAGAGCATTTCACCCCGCGCTCCGCGCCCCGCAAGGATGACGGCCGGATATTTCATCGTCACCTTGGACCCGATATTGCAGTCGACCCACTCCATGATGGCATCTTCTTCCGCGCGCGCCCGTTTGGTGACAAGGTTGTAGATATTGCCGCTCCAGTTCTGGACGGTGGTGTAGCGAACGCGGGCGCCTTTCTCCGCGAAGATCTCGACGACGGCGGAGTGGAGCGAATCGGTACGGTAGATCGGCGCAGTACAGCCTTCCAAGTAGTGGACGGAGCTTCCTTCCTCGGCGATGATGAGCGTCCGTTCGAACTGGCCGAAGGATTCCGAATTGATGCGGAAGTATGCCTGAAGGGGGAGCGTCACTTTCACGCCCTTGGGGACATGGACGAACGAACCGCCCGACCAGGCCGCGGAGTTGAGTGCCGCCGCGAAATTGTCCGACGGCGGGACGAGTGTCCCGAAATATTTCCGGACGAGTTCCGGATGCTCCCGCAGCGCGGTGTCCATGTCGCAGAAGATGACACCCTGGCGGGTCAGTTCCTTGTGCACACTTTCGTAGACGACCTCGCTTTCGTACTGGGCGGACACGCCCGCAAGGAAATCCCGTTCCGCTTCGGGGACGCCAATCCGGTCGTAGGTCTCGCGGATTTCCGGCGGAAGGTCGTCCCAGCTTTTGACGGCGGAATCGGTCGATTTTTTGTAATAGGTGATGGCATCGTAGTCGAGCGCCGAAAGGTCGGGCCCCCATTTCGGACGGGGGAGTTTCCCGAAGAGCCCGAACGACTTGAGTCGGAAGTCGAGCATCCATTCCGGCTCGCCCTTGATCTCGGAAATCTGCCGTACCACAGATGCGGTAAGGCCCCGGCCGGTCCCTTTGACCGTCCTCTCCGGCATGGAAAAGCCGTATTTGTAGTCGTCGGAGCCTGGAACGTCCATACAGTCGAATAATGTGATAGGCAAACAATGCGGTGGACAGGAGTCGGTAGTCTGTAGACAGGGCGGGGAACGGGGGAAAATCTTTCAGGGATTTTCAGTCCTTGCCCCCTGCTTCCGTCTCACTTTCGAACCCTTCCCGTAATGTCTTCTCCGCGAGCGAGGCACCTCCTTCGGCCGCGACAACGCCGTCCTTGAGGATGATGACCGAATCGGGCGAGACAAGGTCGATGAGTTTCGGCGAATGCGTGATATAGATCCGAATCGCGTCTTTCGGAAGGCGATCGCGCAGGAATTCGGCGATGCGCTTCACCGCGTCCGTATCGGTTCCGGTGTCGATCTCGTCGAAAATCGCGAGTCGCGGAGCGAGTGCCGCCGCCTGTATCGCCTCGATCTTTTTCCGTTCACCGCCGGAGAACCCGTCGTGTATGGAGCGGGAAAGGAATTCCTCGGCGAGTCCGATCTTCTTCGCTAAAACGCGGAGCTCCCGATGAAGCGCGACGGGATCCTTTTTTCCGTCGAGCGCGATGCGGAGCAGGTCCTCGACCGAGACGCCGGGAATAGGAAGCGGTGATTGGAAGGAAAGAAATATGCCGAGACGCGCACGCGCATCCGCGGCGAGGGTTCGCAGGTCGTTCCCGTCGAAATCCATTCCGGACGCATCGGAAAGCGCGATATCCGGCCGACCCATGATCGCCGCGGCGAGGGTGGATTTTCCCGAGCCGTTCGGTCCGAGGACGACATACGTCTTGCCGGCCGTAAACGAGAGTGAGATGTCGTGAAGGATTTCCTTGCCGCCAATCGTGGCGGTGAGATGTGTTATGGAGAGCATAGGAGTGTTATTGGAAGAGTGAATCGTGAATCAATCGGCGGGAAAAGGGTCGGCATGGTTTCCGCTTCCCGATGTCTTATCCTGCCGAGTGATCCGACCTATCGTCATTTCGGAAAGCGTTTTTTCGATCTCGTCTTCCAATCTTCGCAATATGTCGTTCGTCCGGCAGTGCGAGGGGAATCCGCAGGGAAGCGTCCCTTCGCCCAGGGGCGGTGAGAAGGTTTGAAACGGTCCGTCGAGCGCGAACAGGATATCCCAGACGGAGACGCTCGGTCGGGTCAGGGCATAGCCGCCGTCGACACCCTTGGTCGATTCCACGATTCCGACCCGTCGAAGTTTCTGAAGGATCTTCCCGATGAAGTCCTCGGGGATATGTTCCCGTTCCGCAAGCTCCCGCGCCGAAACCGGTCCGTCCGCATCGGCCAGACTGATCGCCGCCCGAAGCCCGTAATATGCCTTTTTCGAGATTTTCATCCCCTGATTCCTAATAAGGACCATTTCAGTCCTATTTAAGCAAACGGTCGAAAATTTGTAAAGGGGGGGTCCGAAGACTGGCCACACCGTCTCATTGTCGCATGGTTTTCAATCCCGTTGATCATAGGGCGTTTCCGTTCGGATATCGTGTTTTGTTCGGTATGTGTGTTCCGGACTTTGTGCTTCATGAACGGCTTGCGCCTTTCGTTTCGGGACGATACCATTCGGACATGGAAGAAAACTTTTGGAAACGACTGAAAAAGCCTTTTTTCGCACTCGCGCCGATGGACGACGTGACCGATTTTCCGTTTCGGAGAGTATTGAAAAAAACTTGTATCTTCGGCTTTTTCGTGCTATAATCGTCGTATGAAAACGCTGGAGAAACAGTCCCTTTTCTGGGATGTCGATATCGAAACGTTGGATGCCGGGAAGCATCGTGATTTCATAGCGAAGCGGGTTTTGAGCATGGGTGATCTGGATGATCTGGCCTGGTCGCTGAAGGAATACGGGGCGGAATTTCTGAAGGCCCTGTTCCTCCGGTCTGCGGACGGTCTAGATGCGAAATCATGCAATTTTTGGAAACGCTATTTTCATCTTTCTGACGAAGACCTATGTATCCCGAAACGATCGAACCGGGCACAAAGCGCGTTCTCGATGCGCTAGTACGCTCCGGAATCGTTGCCGGTTTTTATCTCGCAGGCGGAACGGCGCTCGCGATCGAACTCGGCCATCGGCGTTCGATCAATCTCGATTTTTTCTCCACGGATGATTTCCGAACAACCGATTTGAAGGAAGCGCTTTCTGGAATCGGCGACCTTGTCGTGGTCGGTGAGGAAGAAGGAACATTACACGTCACGATCGATGGCGTGAAGGTGAGTTTCCTCCGCTACCGGTATCCGATGCTCTTTCCCGTCATCGATTTCGACGGCGCAGCACTTGCGGACGAGCGTGATATCGCCGCGATGAAGATAGATGCGATCGCCTCGCGCGGGAGTCGCAAGGACTTCGTGGACCTTTTTGTGCTTTTGGAACGATATCCGCTTCGGGAACTTCTCGATTTCTTCGGCCGGAAGTTCAAGGGTATCGGGTTCAATGCGCTTCACATATTGAAAAGCCTGGTTTTTTTCGAGGATGCGGAAGGGGATCCGATGCCGATGATGCTGCGTGATCTTGATTGGGAAACCGTGAAGGAAACAGTCACCGAGGCGGTGATGGCGTATGGGCAAGAGAGCGAATGACGGATTTTCTTTTGCGGATGTCCGTAGAGACGGGGCATGCCCCGTCTCTATCATTTCTTGCCTCTTTTCCTTTCTCTCGCTACGATCCCTGTATGGATAACGGATTTTGGAAACAATTGAAAAAGCCTTTTTTCGCGCTCGCGCCGATGGACGACGTGACGGATTTTCCGTTTCGGACCATGCTCGCACGACATGGGAAGCCGGATGTCTGCTGGACCGAGTTCGTGTCGGCAGACGGGCTGATGCACCCGGACGGCCTCCGGGCGCTTTTGCCGAAGCTCGAATACGACGGCGAAACGGAGCGGCCCATCGTGGCGCAGCTCTTTTCCGCATCGCCCGAGAAAATGCGACAGGCGGCATATTTGATTGCGGACCTCGGGTTCGACGGGGTGGACATTAATATGGGCTGTCCCGACAAGGCGATCAACCGGCAGGGTGCCGGTGCGGCACTCATCAAGAGCCCGACGCTCGCCAAGGAACTCATCATCGCGGCGAAGGAGGGTGTCGCTTCCCATCACCGCCCGATTCCCGTATCGGTGAAGACCCGTATCGGATGGAATAAGGATGAGCTTGAAACCTGGATACCCGAACTTCTTTCCGTGTCGCCTGCGGCGATCACGGTGCACGCGCGGACGCGCAAGGAGATGTCGCTTGTGCCCGCCCGCTGGGACCGTATCGCGCGCGCGGTCGAGATCGCGAAGGGAACAGGGGTGCTTATCGTCGGCAACGGCGATGTTATCGATCTGGCGGACGGCAGGGCGAAGGCGAAAGAAACCGGCGCGGACGGCATCATGATCGGTCGCGCCACACTCGGTAACCCGTGGGTGTTCAATCCTCGAAAAAAGAACGTCACCATCGAGGAAAAGCTCCTTGCCCTTGTCGAACACGCCACACTCTTCGAACAGTTCTACGGCGAGGGCCACCGCTTCGACGTGATGCGAAAATTTTCCAAGGCGTATGTCGGAGGCTTCGACCATGCGAAAGATCTCCGCGCCGTGCTCATGGAATCCAAAAACGCTGCCGATACGGAGTGGATCGTGGTGGAGTTTCTTGCTTCGGTTGGGAGTGTTTGACACGGATCTGATTCGATTGAAGTGAGGTAATATATCTGAAAATGCCTTATATTAGGGGTACATTCAACAATCTAATGCAACAC
>FUWD013232174.1_pt1 | contig 11244 bp, 10 predicted proteins | sample 1063281 | NCBI WGS metagenome assembly FUWD01 (sample SAMEA79048168, study PRJEB19326) | metagenome | biome: marine
CTGTCACCATGTTCCCCGAGCTGATCGCTCTCGATGCATCGCATCAGGACCGCTGATCTGCATGCGCGAGCAACAGCGCGGCAACAATGTCCTGAAGGGGCAATGGCACCCCATCAAGAAGGGCTCATCGATAAGCCGGCGCATCGCCATGAAGGCAGGACTGCCATCTGATGTGACCCTCGCATCCTTCCGGCATGGCGGTATCACTGACCTGGGCGAATCCGGTGTCGACACATCCATGATGCAGTCGCGCACGAAGCACCGCCAGCGCGCGTCGCTTGATCGCTACGACCATTCTAACGACAAGAAGTCTGCGGCCGCTCAGCGGCTTCGGCTGGCACACAGGAGCGGTTCGTAAGGTGTCGGCGTTCTGACTCTGCCTCCGAACCTGCAGTGCCTTCGGACGAGAACGAAGCGTGAAAGAGTCAGAACACTCCGACATCCATTAGCTAGTCACCAGATTAGAAATCAGATGCGGAAGCAGCTGGGCCAAGCAGGCACTTGCGCCGTGGCTATTGGGGTTTCACCCCATCGTCAACCCAGCATTCTGACTCCCGTTTTCCGGGCATTCTGACTCTCTTGTTTTCGTGGTGTTCCGTGGCATTGGCAGGAACCGATGTCATTACAGCGAAATATCCTGCGGTGCCACAACCGTAGCACCGTCAAGTTTCAGGCTTCCGTCCAGGTGATTGCGGACATATCCGGTGATTGCACCCGTTTCCGACGTCACATTTATATAGCCCCACACACCGAACGCGGTGAACTCGGTGTCGCCAGCGCCGTAAGCGGTGTTGTTCGGCGTGATATAGATGTCGATACTGTAATTGTCTTCTGACACATGATTGATCAGGCGCACACTGTTCGCGACGCTAATATCTACCACACCTTGCTTGGCATTTCTGCTGGTCACGCAGCCATCCAGCACCCCGTGATTATTGCTCCCATGCGGAGCCCATCCGTCGCCGAGGTTGTTTATGAATTGCGAGTTCTTGTGATGGCTGCGCGTGTGCGTTTCCACATTGTACCCATCGTCGCCTGCGTCCTCGAAAATGGCATTCTCGTCAGTCCAGTCGCTATCGGTGATGGTCACCGCGTCATTATTGCCCGAATGTATAAAGCGTGAATGCCGAGCAACGACTCCGCACCGGTCCACCTGAAGCACGTTATTTCGCCCGAACGCAAATTCTATGCCCTCGATTTCGAGGCGGGCGATGCTGGTGAATGAGGCCAGGGCATCCGCATTGGAAAGCTCGTATGTCTTGCCGGTGATCGATGAGCCGGTCGGATGGATGTAGACACCCTCGCCCTCCGATCCGGTTCCATGCCACCAGGAGCCTGCGGTCGCGCGGACATCTGCCTCGCTAGATGACTGCAGGGGTCGGGGGCCGTGCGGGCTTATTGTTTGTTCTTCACCAAGGCGGGCAATTACGCCCGCGCTCGATACTTCCCAAACGCCGAGCGGATCTGTAGCCAGCGACATGTAATAGACATTTGAATCCGTTGACGTCGCCGTGAAATCAGCTGCCACATATTCGGTCGAGCCCCAGAGCCGTGCATATTTTTCTGTGTCGCCGCTGTCCGAATACCCGATGAAACTGGCGCGCGGCGTACTCGAAATCGAAATCGAAGACGTCCTGTGCGGCGCGTCATTCTTGCGCAGGTAAATTTGTGTGTACCCAGCCGCGAGCGCAGCGTCCACCGTTTCGAACGGCGCCGCAATGCTGCCAGTGCCGGTCGTGTCTGAGCCGCCGTTATTGTCTACATAAGCGGTCGCCACGCCTGCAGCCGAAAGCGCATCCGTCACCACAACAGGCGCCTGCAGGAACAGCGGTGGGCCGTCTGCATTTACCCCGACATATAGGAGATCCACGGTCAAATCGCCAACGCCGTTGCGGTGGTCAATGTTCAGATTCATGTAGGACGGATCGGTACTATGTCCCGTATCTGCGGGCGCTTCGACCATGTATATATTGTTGCCAAGGTAATAATATTGACCGGTCACGCCCGCGCCACCGGGGATGCCATCATGCGACGACATAGTCATTTCAGCGCCGTTCGATTTTGGACTTTCATTGACCCGGACTATTGCCATTACCGTGTCGCCGACCTTGGCCAGTCCTTCGACGCCAATAACAATGCTGCCCGCCGTCCCGCCGCCTGGAACGGTCATCATGTAGCCGGTGCTTGAGACATCGCCGCCCGCATTCAGTACCGGATTTGTCGAAATAGACTGGATATTGCGAACATTCGGCTTTTCGTTATAGGTCCAGGCATAGTTTTGAATCGCCTGATGTGTGCGGTCGGCGTTCAGTTTCGTCTGAATCAATGGCAGCTTGCCGGGCTCGTAGACGATCGGCGGCAGGCAAACAACATCATTCGATTTTATTCGGACTTCCAATTGCTCGGTTAGGGCATTCAGCGACGAAATGCTGAAATAAAGCCCTTCATCGGTTTCAGTCATGACGGCGGCGGTCACTGTATTCGTGCCGTTGTCCTTTTCTTCCGCGACCGTCTTGGATGTGAATGACCCGGAGATTTTCGGAACCCAGACATTCACGCCGCTCGGGTAGTCGGTCGGATTGATGTTTTTAATATTGAACCGCAAATCGCCGCTGTCCGCAAAGGTGATTGTGCCGTTGTCATTGCGGGTAGTGTTCAATTTGTATTCGGAAAATGAGAAATGGCGCGCGCCTATGATCTTGCTGGAATCTCCCAGCCAGTCATTGACCCGGAACCGTTTCTTTTCGGTCGCAGCCGGCCCGCTCGTCACCTGGTACAGAATTAGGGTTTCATCATCCTCGCCGGACTCCACCGCGAAGTATTCACCGATCGCTCGGTTGGCCGCTGTGGTTGGTGTTGCACTCGCACCTGACAGACCTGAAATTCCCGACAGGTCGAACCCGGTCGGGACGACAGTGTAATAGCCGGACTTGTCGATCGTGATCGACGTCACTGCCCCACCCGACACAACGACCGTCGCATAGGCTGGATAAACTATTGTGCCACCCGTCACCTCGATTTCGGTATAGGTGCCATCGGTGCCACCTGACCCGCCCGTGATCGTCCCATGTCCTATGACGCCTTTGCCGAGCGCATGCGCGGTTGAGGCATAGACATTCTGGTATCCCACAACCGCCAGGAGAGATGCGAGCGCGCTGTCACGGGCGCCCTCCGCTGCAGATTGCGCCGATTCCGCGCCCGATTCCGCAGCTTCAGCACCGACCTGCGCCGTCTCGGCATTGGCCTCTGCAGTTTCGGCATTGGTCTCGGCTGTCTCTGCACCGACCTGCGCCGTCTCGGCATTGGCCTCTGCAGTTTCGGCATTGGTCTCGGCTGTCTCTGCGGCAACCTGCGCAGTCTCTGCACGACCCAGATAGTCGGCAAGTGCCGTTGCAATATCTGTCACGCCACCGGCCGCGAGCACTTCATAGAGATCCTGCCAGACGCTATCCGTCATTTCAGACGGCTCAAGCGTTCCAGTCGTGGCATTGAATCGAACGGTATAGCCAGCCCGCTCAGGAGCGCTAACTATATCCCCGGCGACCTCACCAACCGGAACCTTAAACGCACGAGAAAGAACACTGCGCGCGTCCTGCGCCATCAGCACGACGCGGCCGAATTCTATGTCGACCGCGTTCGGAACCGCGCCACCTGAGCCGAATACCGTCTCGCGAAGGCGTAGGGTGTCACGCCAGATCCTGACGTCTGCGACAGTAACCGTGTCAATGAGTGTGATCGTGCCTCCGTCATACCCGCCGTCGACCACGTTCGGAGTATGTGTCCAGCCGTTCGATGCGAGGGTGACGCCGTCGACATCTACGTTGAGATCGCGCTTGTCGTAATATGCGAAGTTGAATGAGTACGGGCCCACGCCGGACACGCCTGCGTGCAGCTTTTCATTGTCTTCAGAGATAATTGCCAGGGCAGCCATGCGCGGGTCTCACTTGTCTTTGAGCCTGCAGAATGGAGTTTGGCCGGGGCGCTATGAACGCACTAGCGGTGCTACTTCCACCCCTTGTTGCTCACTTCCTCGCCTCGCCGGGCCTGGTCGACGTGGTAGAGTTCGTGACGCAGGACAGGGCCAACATCACCGATCGAGATAATCATGGTGGGGAGCGTGTCGCCTGCTCGCTTGTAGACGCAGGCATGTCCTGGGAGACCAACAGCGAGCAGGCACTTGGCCATGACGGTTGGCCTGTCGAACGCTTGGGTCATGTATAGCTGGCCAGAGACGAGCGGCTCAGCGGGCTTGCCTGCAATGTAGGCATCGAAATTAGCAGCCGACTGGCAGGCCGACAGGACCAGCGCCAGCACGATGGCGATCAGGACAGCCCAGACTGCATGTTCGGTGCGGTCGGTCATGCGGCTGCAAATCCGATGTTTCCGCCGCTCGATCCTGCGCCGATGCACGGGCTGCCGGTCGTATATCCCCAGTCAGCTTTGTCGTAAGAACTGCCGGGCGTGGACAGGAGCGGATCAGTTGTGATGTTTCCAGTTGTTATGTCTGCGCCTGTCAGGTCAGCGTCGAAATTGGTGGTGTTGCCATAGGTGCAGCAATAATTCACGCTATTGCCTGCCGCTGTGAAATAGCCTGCATGGGTCGCCGTGAACCCACTACCAACAGCGGTTCCGTACCCTGTGAATATCGAGTCTATGGCGTTCCAGTCGCCCTGCGATCCGGGGTCATACCCTTGGAACAGAACAGCATCCGCCTGACCCAGCGCGCCGTCCATGAAGACGCAATGATCAATCAGGATGTTGCCAAGGTTGCGCAGACGCGTGGAGAGACGCCCAAAGCATCCCGTCAGTGTGACAAAGCTGTTTCCATCAATGTATGCGTGAACGTAAGCATCCTCGATTGTCGCGCCTGAGCCGCTGGTGGCTGCTTCTATTTGAACACTTTTAGTCGATGATCCAATCCGTCCACCACGAACTATGGTGTCGTTAAATTTCCACAACGCTCCGCTCGTAACAGGCTCAATAACGCAGTTGACCATCTCACAGGTGCCCGTTGTTGTGGCCATCCCGTTAATTCCGGTGGCTGGATAGAACTCGCAATCCTCCGCGTAAACGATGGCGTTGCCGACGTGCAGAAACTCGCCTTTCGTCGCGTTGCGACCGACGCATCGATACAGGTACATGGGCGCGTCACCATGCGAACTGAAATTGTCCTCGTTACCGTCGCAAGTAATATCGTAAGCATTGATCGTGGCAGAATCACGATTCCCGATTCCGTTAGGGCTATCTGTTCCCGCCACCTCATAGTTTTGAATCGTCAGTCCGTTGCCGTACAGGTTCAGTGTCCACGGATTGGAGCCTGATGCCTCAACCCCATTTTCACTTCCCGCCATGTTGGTGCCGTCCATCACACAGCCGGATTTAAACGTCACATCGAGCACTGCGCCTGTGACCGCGCTTGCGCCTGACTGCACAAGAATATAATCCGATGCCGTGTCATATGTGCCAGCAGCAACAAGAACCGCCACAGTCGATCCGGCAGATAGAAGCGTGGCATCCAGCTTGCTTAGAGTAGCCCACGCATTAGACACACTCGTGCCATCATTGGAATCCGAACCGCTCACGCTGTCCACGTAGTAGTCGTAAGATATGCCAGACACTCCGCCCGCTATGGTCACCCGACCAAGTGAAAGCGGAACAGGTCTCAAAGCAGTTTGACCTTCAGGGCAATGGATGGATCGAAGCGGATCTCACGCTGTGTGCCGGGCGCCACACAATGATAGCGGGCCGGCGAAGCATCTGCCGACTGAGCGACTGCAATCGCGGCTGCGCCCACATTGTAGAAGATGGCCCAGAGTTCTTCACCGGTTGCGGTAACTGCAGCTGCAGCAATCGAGGTCGCCCATGATCCGGTAGCTGTGCCAGACACATTGTCAGCAACGTGCTTGCCGCTGGTGGCGCCGCTGAACTGAGCGACAGCAGGAACAAACTGTTCTTTGATCTCGATGTTGAAGGCCGACATGCGCAAAATCCCACTGTAGAAGCAGGCTGCAGAATGCTGGGTCTATAAGGCTGGCAGAACGCACCATCCGGCTATTTTGGCCAGATCACATCCCGAATACTTTTGACCAGAGCGGCCACGTCGCGACCATGCAGTGCCAGCGATACGGTGATGCCGACACCAATTGCCCAACCAAGCGCGACGTTGGGTCCGGCACTCTCAAGCTGGAAGATGCCGGCACCGCCTCCGCCAAGCGCACCAAGCGCAGTCGCAGCCATCGACATCACGGGGCGGGTCTTGGGGCCGCTTCTGGTAGAATCCAGTTGGCTCACGATCGCAGCCGTCGCAGCAGCGAATCCGGCAAGGCCAGAAAAAACCCCGAAATGAGCAAACGCCGGCATAGCCAGCGGATCCTGCGTCGCAACGCTCGAGGCAACTGTCAGAAATGACAGCACTGGAACAGTGACTTTGCTGGCGACGACCATCATGTCCATTATCCCTGACTCGACGACTTGGAATAATAGAGCGACAGGGCCCGCTGGAACGCCAGGAAACACAAGGATGAAACTATGAGGGTGAGCGGCGCCAGATTGAACGGCAGCCTCGCTTGTTCGGGAACGGCCATCAGCCATACCGCAGCCGCAATGGCGAGGGCTGACGTGGCCGAACTCATCAGGCATGCGCGCCAGCCGGGATCGGGGCGCAGAATGTAGGAGACGTGCCAGCCATAGACCATGGCTGACACGCTGATTGGGATCGACAGAAGAAAAAGGATCTGCGTCACCGTCTGGGACTACTTCTTGTAGCCGGCGGCGATGGCATCGATGCGGGCACCACGTTCCGCGACAGACGCAACCTCATTGCGCAGATCGTTGCCGGTGACCGGGCCGCGAGCGCGGATAGTCTCCATTTCATCGATCAGTTCATCCAGCTCGATCAGCAGCTTGTCGTAAGCCCCGGCCCCGGTGCGGGCACCATCGAGAACCTTCGACAGCACACCCAGAACCTCAGACACATACGGCTGATCTTTGAGAACTGGCTCAAGCATTTTCAGGACCGAGAGCGTTCGCCCTGCTGTGTCCAGGATTGTCGCGAGACTAACCATCGGTAAGCGCTCCTGCTTTGTTGACGAACATATCGATCTCGGCCCGGATAGGACCAATGGCCTCAGCTAATCGGCCGGCGGTCACTGCCGCGAGAGCCAGCCATTCGGCGGGCGCCTCGGGACCAAGCTCATCAATGCGAGCGTCGATGTCGGCATACTCAGCGGCGACAAGGCCAGCTGCCTTCACCGCGGGTCGAAGCGTTTGCTCGGCGGTGATGAGCGGGCCACAGACTTCTTTCGATGCGGCGCCCTGAAGCACCGGATCACACACGGCGATGATTGTGTCCTGGGCCGCACCGAATGCCTTGATCGTCACCAGAGCCTTGTCTGCAATGGATTCGGAATTGGCATAGATGTCCGGTACGGGTCGGAGATCGGTGAAGGTGTTGCACGCAGACAGAACCATTGCGATTGACGCAATCAGGAACGTGCCGCGCTTAGTCAGAAAGCCTAACATGGCTTGTCCTTTCAGGATTGGTTGCGGGGATGCATTACCACTCCGGTGTCCCACCAGTGCGAGACATCGAAGGATGGGCAGTCTTTTTTTGCACCGGTGTCGCGGTGGCCCATCAATTGCGCGCCCGGATACTGTTCGCGCTTGGCCACAAGGAAATGCCCGAAGCGCGATTAATTGTTGTGCTGTGAAGTTGGCCTCGCCATGCCCTTCCGAATCAGCGCCGCCGACCAGGCAGATGCCGATCGAGTTCGCGTTCCAGCCGAAAGCATGGGCGCCGGTTTCCTCGTCGATGTCGCCATCATGATCGAGGTCCCGGCCAGTCTCGACCCAGCCATTGCGGCGGATCACATAGTGGTAGCCAATGTCAGACCACCCGTTCGCCAGGTGCATCGCGCGGATCTCTTTCGCGCCAATAGCCATGACGTCGGTCGTCGCCGAACAGTGAATGATGATCTGTTTGATTGATCTCGCCATTGGGGCAAAATGCGAAAATGCGGTGCGCAATTAAACGCACCGCCTTCCAATGGAGACTGTTCTGCGGATGAGACGTCCGCCAGTCCAGACATCGGTATCTCCGAAGCCGGGCCCGCTGTCAAGCCTACTTCTGTTCGGCCAGAGCCCTCATTGTGGCTTCAGCCATTGCAGACTGGTCAGCCTGCTCCTGCTCTGCCGTGCGCTCCATCATGCGGCCAAGTTCCTCACGGCCCATCGCCTGCAGGTCGCCCCAATATTCCTGGGTGACGATCTGCCGAACGAAGCTGCGGTGCTCGGTGATGATGTCACGGATCATTGCGGCCTTCGAGCCCTGAAGCGGCTGGGGGCCATCCATCAGGTTCTGGTAGCCCGGCTCCTGAACCTCCCTGTTCAGCTTGTCCATGACCGACGGGAGGCCCATTTCCTTATCGCCGCCCATAAGCTGCGTCATCCGCGAATAGATGTCCGGGCGGTCACGCAGGCTGACCGGCATGGGCTGGCCGGCCACTGGAATACCCAGCGAGCGCTCCATTGCGGAAGGCATGAACTTCAGGCGAAGCAGTTCATTGTCGATCGGATCGGGGTCGATCTTCTTGGCGATGAACGGCATCAGCGAATCATACACGACGCCGTGCCCGGACTGGTACACCTTCGGACGGCCGAACATGTCGTATTCCATCGGCAAGGTGGAAGACAGGGTCGGAATACGGTTCTTGATTGAAGCAAGTGCCGTATCAGCTTCACGCCAGAACGGGTCAACCTGGCGACGGACTTCTGCGCCTACGGCTGGCGTCGACACTGCCGCGGCTGTCCGATTGATCCATGACTTACCGAAGTTCTCATCCTCCAGTGCCCGAATTGCGTCCCGCATCCCGGTCATGTACGACTTCTGCAGCATCATCCTGCCGATATTGATCACAGAAGCGCCAATTAAATCAGAAAGCTCATCATCCGGATCACTATCCCAGCCCTTGTTTGCCCAGATCTCGTTCAGCTCGGCACCGATCAAAAGCATGGAAGATATTGGGTCGAGACGGTCGACAGTATAAGTATGATTGGCAATCTTCATCGAGAATGGCTGGAAGCCGAGTCCTTGGTTTTCCTGAAGAAGCCGGCGCTTCTCTTTATCATCCGGGCCTGAGCCCATAAGAATTCCGGCTTGTGCCAATGCCATACCCAGCAACAGTACGCTTGTGCCCATTGCGACCTGGCCGACAGCGCGCGCCTTGCGCGCCCCACCAGCCTGATAGTCGGCCCGCCATTCGGGGAAGAATGCAGCCGACGGCAGGTGGCGGAACGTATAGCTGAAGATGTTCGACGGGGTGATGACGAACGGCAACAGCAGGTGCCCAATCGGAAGAGCCCGTCAGGTTGTTCAGGGCCCGACGGAAGCCAAGAACATTCCTTGTGTGCGGGCCGGGCCGATTGGTGAACGTGCGCTCTGTGCGGCTTCCTGGACGCAAGGATCATGTCTTCGGTTGGTTCCTCGACGATTTCCTCGACACGCTGCGCCAGTTCATCCTTGCTGATACGGCCGTCGCGCAACTCAGCATTGGCCTGGCGCCATGCCAGCGCTCGCATTTCCACGCGGTAGTTCACCCCTTTGAACATGTCATCCGCGACGCCCAGCGCTTCGGAGGGCGCAGCAATGCCGTAGCCGATCAGGTTGATCGTGCGGCCGACAATGCTGTCTTCCGACGGATTCTTCAGTAGGCCACCAGAGAGCGCGTTCACCCGGCCGGGAGACAAGGCGCGCGGTGATCCTGCGTCGACTTGGCGGCCAGAAACATTCTGGTCATCAAACCTGATTGACGTGCCTTCCTTCAGCGGATTGAGCTGGCTATGCTTAATCATGTAACGCCACTGGTAATAGAACGCGTCGGTCATTTCTGCGGTGCGAACCCCGGCCTCGCTCATCATCTGCTGGTCGAAGGTCAGGGCGCCGCCCATGTAGGTAGATCCAACGTCCATGGCGATGACCGCTGTGTTGCCAACTGCGTTGATGATGTGCGTCTTCGGATTCGACAGGAACATGGCGCGGATCCATGCGCCGCCCAGATCCGTCCACGACTGCTTGAAGCCAATGTTCAACAGGGCATCGAGTTCGACCTCCTGGTTCTTGCCGATGCGACCGATGCGCTTGACCAGTTCGTCGACGTTTTCATCCGACGCCCAATTGTCCAGAGCGTCGTTGATCTCACCCATGCGACCGGGCTTGGCCGCAGACATGATACGCAGTGAGCCCAGCAAGCGGGAGGCGTCAGCACTGGCGCCCGACACTTCAGCCTGGATCGTGCGGTGCAGGATCAGCGCCCGGTGCAATGCTGCCTTCGCAGCCCGGCTTGGATTCTGCTCAACCACCGCTGCAATCTCGCGGATCTTCGTTGCTGACGCATCACGCAGCTGGCGAAGGGCCAGCATTTCCTTGTCGTTGAGCAAGTTGCCTTTGCGGCGCTTCATCAGCACGTTGAAGGCTTCTTCGCCGGCGGCTTCACGTTCCACCTGGTCCAGTGTGCGCTTGCGGCCGATCTTCTCATTGACCGCGTCACGAGACTTGTTTGCCAGTTCCTGCACCAGAGCCCGGAAGTCTTCAGGGCCTTCGACGCGGGCGAGGTTCACATAGACGTCGGGGTCGGCATACGGATCGAACATGTCACTCTGTGTGTCATCGGAGCGTGACGCCATCAGGTTCGGGCTTTGTGTCTGAGAAGGATCGAATGCGGCGTTGACGGAGCGGATGTTCTTGGGGTCGAAGATCGCGACAATCCCATCAACATAACCGTCAGCCGGATCAATCTGCTTAAAGTCGATCCCGGTATATCCGCCCTCCAGTGCGCGCCGAATAATGTCGTTCCTATTGTCGTCGAAGACTCTGCCCGCGGGCATACCTTCCACTCCGTAATCAAACAGGCTTTCCATTGATTGTTTGGAGTCAGCCGCATACTGCTCAAGTGTGTACGGCTTTGGGTTGCGCAAATAGACTGGATAAACTTGCCCGCCCGCCTCTGGGTAAGCATAGTTTGACGCCCCGTAGCCGAGGTCTCTCGGCTCGTAAGAAAAGAAGAACCCTTCTTTATCTTTACCCCAATTAGATCCAATTTTTCTGGGGTCAAATTCTGTAATGCCCTTTGCGCCGCCGTGGTACAGCGTCGTATCCGTATCGAACCCCATCTCCTTAGCCCGCTCCATGCGAGCCTCGGTGGACATGTCCAGGCCCTTGCGGACTGCATCTTCGTATTCTGGCGATCC
>FUWD013024212.1_pt1 | contig 11242 bp, 10 predicted proteins | sample 1063281 | NCBI WGS metagenome assembly FUWD01 (sample SAMEA79048168, study PRJEB19326) | metagenome | biome: marine
TATGGCCATACCACGCATGTAATGCTTGTGAATGTTGAGCTCCTTGCTCCCCGCCCCTGTTGATAATTCCTCTCACAGTTAAAGGAATTTTCTTATTGCCACCCAGCATTGATTGCCATTTTGATGCTTGGTTTACCATTGCGTCTGCTGCCAATATCATGAAATCCATTCTCGGGTGCACCACCATAGGCCTTTTGCCTGTAAGTGCTGCACCCAACGCAGCTCCCGTTGTCGCATTTTCTGCCACCGGGCTATCAATTACTCTACTTTTACCATACTTTTTTTCAAGTCCATTCATTGTATTACCCACATACCAGGGTGACCACAGGCCTTGACCAATTACAAAGAAGTTTGGATAATTACCTAAAAGATAATCATATGCCTCAAAAATGGCTTGGCAATAAGTGATTTTTTTCTTTTCAGTCATTGGTTGCGTAAGTCGATTCAATTAATTGGGACAATTTGGGAAAAGGATCCTTTTTTGCTTGGTCCCATTCTTTCGTTAATCGTTTATTGACATCTTTACAAAATTCTAGATATTTGGTTTCTTTAATCAAGTTTTTTTTCAGGAGACCATTCACTGTCCGTTTGATGGGGTCCCTTTTTTTCCATAATGTTAAATCTGATTTTCTCTGCAATCCAACATCAATATTTTCGGCATGTCCAACATGCCCACTAAAACGATAGGTTACTGCTTCAAGTAGAAATGGGCCATTTCCGTTTCTTATGGTTTCTATCGCTTTTTTAACACAGGATGAAATTGCAACGATATTGTTTCCATCGACTCTTTTATTCTTGATACCATTCGCATCTCCAAATCTTAATACTGAACTAAATGGCTGTCTTTCTGTTATGTGCAAATGGCTTGAAAAAAGATTGTTTTCGCAGACAAATAGAACCGGTAGTTTAAATTTAGAAGCCAAATTTAAGGATTCGTGGAAGACACCTTCTTCTGTCGCACCATCTCCAAAATAACTTACAGCAATCTGTTTTTGACCATTCATTTGCGCACTAAGCCCAGCCCCAACCGCTAAAGGGACTGTGCCACTTACAATGGGGACTGAGCCCACAAACCCAGTTTGTGCTGAGGTAATATGCATTGATCCACCCATACCTCTTGCACATCCTGTTGCTTTTCCTAACACTTCAGCAAATAATTCGTAAGAACTGCCTCCTGCGGCTAAATAATGACCATGGGAACGGTGGTTGCCAAAAATAAAATCGTTATTATTTAAATATTTAGAGATAGCAACCGGTATTGCTTCCTGGCCAATTGACAGGTGGCAGGGACATTTGATTAAATTATTTTTGACATTTTCTCCAATAATTTCTTCAACTTTTCGGATGATTGTCATTGCCTTGAGATTAGAATAATATTCATCTCCCTTCTCAATAGGGATATCAATTGGTTGGTGATAGTTTTTTGCTTCTGCAAGCCCGCCTATCATAAAATGGTTTTTTTTAATCATCATTAATTGAATTTATAGAAAGAACGAATATTCTCTATTACATAATTAATTTCATCATCAGACAGTGTGGTATTCATTGGAAGTAAAAGACATCTTTGGAATACTTTATCTGTAAAAGGTAAATGTATATCAAATCCTAAACATTTAATTTGGTGTACTGCTTTTCCACCCCATTGTACAATTGTTCCTATGCCTTGGTTTGATAAATGTTTTTTCAATTTATCTCTTTCCCCACTTTCAATTTCAAAATTTTGAAAAGTATCAAAATAATCCTTGTTATCATTTGGACCCGGTGGGAGTGTTAGATCTGTTATATCACATAGTCCATTAATATATTTATTGGCAATTTGCCTTCGTCTTGAAATCTCACTGTCTAGTGTTTTTAGTTTTGAAAGTAATATTGCTGCTTGTATGTTATCAAGCCTTGAATTGATTCCCCAGCGATTATAGCCGCCATTTTTGGCTCTACCGTGATCTCTTAATTCATAGATTGCATCGGCAATTTTGGTATCATTTGTGACAACCGCACCACCATCACCATAACAGCCTAATGTCTTCGCAGGGTAAAAACTGTATGTCCCAGCTATTCCAAAAGTTCCAGCCATTTGATTGTTGAATTTTGAGCCAATACCCTGTGCTGCATCTTCAATTATTAATAAGTCATTCTCGTCAGAATAATTAATAATATCAGCCATGTTACAAGTTCTTCCATTCAATTGAACAGGAATAATGGCTTTTGTTCGATTTGTGATTTGTTTTTGCAAATCATTTGGATCCATTAAATGATCCGTCCCACATTCTACTAAAACAGGCTTTAAACCAATAAATCTGGCAGCGCCCGGTGTTGCAATATATGTATGGCTGGGCATTAATACTTCATCCCCAGATTTTAATCCTGCCGCCAGCATACTTAACCATAAGGCATCAGTTCCGTTTGCTACGCCAAAGGCATATTGAGCACCTGTATACTTAGCCAAGGCACTTTCAAAGTCTTCCAAATCACTTTGTAATATAAAAGCACCTCTCTCCATCACAGAAAAAAACGCTTCCTCGATTGCTTCTTTATTTTTTACATAAAGTTTCTGGTAATTAAAAAAGGGGATTTTCACAAATATTTATTTTTGTAATGATTTATACTCAAATACAGATTTGAAACTTAATGTTTGCAATGTAGGGCTACCTAACAAATATTTATCCAGACGATCTGAAATTGCAATCAATTTTCCCGGGAATTTATTTTGTGGTAATAGGGCAATAATTGGTGCCCAAATAATTGATATTAAACCAAATGTTTTATTGCGATAATTTTTGAAACTACTGGCCCATAAGTTTAATGTCTTTAATTTAATAATATTATTTATAATCACTGGTGATCTTAATCCTCTCCAGTAGTTTATTTTCCGCTTTAGACTAAAGATTGGATTATCCCCGATCGTTTCAATGCCAATAATTGACCCTTCGGGTTTAAGGACTTTGAGGAGTTGTGGCCACACTACCGGCATATTTAAACTGGAAAAAGAACCGTAATTAATAATGAGGTCAAAGGAGTTTGATTTAAAATTAAGTTTTTCTGCATCCATTACCATATAAACTGCATTCCCCATTTTATTTTTATTTGCCTTTTTAATTCCTTCATTTGAAATATCAATCCCTGTAAAAGCAATATTATTATACTGTAAGAATTCAATTGTCCGATGACCATCGCCACATCCCAGATCTAAAATTTCAATAAATTCTTTTTCAATTATAGTCTCATGAACAAGAGACATAAATTCATTATGGGCGGAACGAAATAATTGATCATATTTCCATTTTTTAATAGACAAACTATATTTTTGATCATAGTGTTTTTCTTCAATTACTTTATTCATCCCGAATAGCCAAACTTCTTCTATTATCCAATATATATCCAACCAGGGGAATTAAAAAAGGATATGCTGCCCATACTGTTCTTCCATCAGCAACCGTCGAAATAAAAGCAAATAAATATGTTATTAAAGAAAAAATAATTCCAAATATTAATGGTAGCGCCATTGAATGGCTTAGAATAATTTGTTTTAAATTTGAGGCATTTTTCAGGACAATCATTCCTGGTATCCCCAAGGTCAAGATTAAACTTAACCAACTGTTGGGACGATTAAAGTTGTAGAATAACATATCAAAGGATGGCTGCCAAAATAGAGTGTGTCCTTCAGCAGCATTTAGTGAAAATTCTCTTATAAAATAAGATACGGTTAAATAAATAGAACATATTATTCCAAATTTGAAAAATATATTTTTCTTTGATTTATTATTTGACCATACATAAAATATATAAAAAGGAATTAAGACTATAATTCCTTCTTTCATCAATACACCAAACCCAAATAATAATAAAAATAATGGGATCTTTTGTAATAATATTAAATAAATACCCAAAGTAATGAATAATATTAAACCCGGATCTACATATCCGATAGTGGTGTAATAAAATGTAGGAAATGATATAACGAATAAATAAATGCACCGCCACATATTTTGATTCGATATCTTCAATCTCATTATTATTTTTTTTAATAACATTGCACTAAAAAATATTGACAAAATCCCAATGATGCTTAAAGAAGTAATTGGGGAAAAAGGAAGCCAAGATGCCATAAACGGAAACAGGGGTCTCCAATTTGCCGCTATTGAATCTTTAGACAATAGAATTTCCTGAATATTCCCTGTCCTAAAATAATCAACCATCGCTGTATGAATAGCCATATCTGCCTGGGGTCTTTCCAACCATAATTGATTTCGGTTAAATCGCGGCAATGCAATTAACACAACACAAATAAAAATCATGCCCGTTTTCTGAAATATTTTATTCATTTATTATATTATCCGCCAATGTCCAGCGCTGTTTACCTTTTTGAACTGGTGCCATTTTAAAAATAAGTTTTACAATACCAACCAACACTCCAAGGCCATGAAGGACATGAAAACTTAAAAATACGAAGGGCATCATTACGGCCAAAATTGGTTTTCTATCACTAAAGGATTTCTGAAAAGAAAAGGAAATTGCCAAAAAGCCATATAAATATAAAACGCCCAAATAAATTATTTTTATCCATGGGGAAAAAAGAGATAAAAAGCCACCAATAATCAAGCCTGAAATAAACATTAATGTGATTAAATGTCTCCATGAAAATGTATACGGGGCCAAATACCACATATAGGCATTGTAGGGTGCTTCCAGAGAAGCATATTTCCATAAAACTTTTAAAAGGGTCCCTTTTTGAAAATACGAAATTATTATATCTGGGTTTAGCCAGACTTTGTAACCAGATGTGATTATTCTTTGATTAAATTCATAATCTTGTGCCCGAACTAATCTTTCATCAAATAATCCTATTTTATCAAAAATCGATTTTTTAAAAAATCCAAATGGAACCGTATCAACAGGACCGGATTTCAACCCCGTTCTGAAGCCAGAATTCCCAACACCGAATGGATGTGTAATCAATGCATGGACTAAATAATCAGAAAGGGTGTTCCCTTGGTTTTTTACATCCCATACTCCCCCCACATTTTCGGCCCCCGTTTTTACAGCTGTTTGAACCAAGTCTATTAAGTAAGATTGTGGATAGATTGAATGTCCATCTAATCGCATTATCCAATCTGCTTTGGATTTTTGTATGGCAATATTCATGGCAAATGATTGTGTTTTCCCCGGGTTATCCATTAGTTGAACTGAATCATTATCAATTTGAATGGATTTAATAATATTTCTTGTTTTATCAGTACTTCCACCATCAATCACCCATATTTCATATTGTATTTGGTCCGGCACTTTAAAAGCGAGGACGCTATGGATACAATCCATAATATGTTTTTCTTCATTGAAAACAGGTATAACTATGGTGATTAATTTCATTATAGATTATAAGTTTTGTTTAAATAATAATAGGTAGACTGTGAAATATTATAAAGTTCCCGCCAAGAAAGATTTCCAGTCGAGAAGTGATCATTATGGGTCATAATCAAATGTGGATGATACATAATTTGGACGTTTAATTTTCTCGCAATTTCTGCCGTTGAGAGTTCCTCTCCAAACATTTGAAATCCATCGTCTAAATATCCACCCATTTGGAAATACTCAGATGAAAAAATTATACAGGATCCATGAGGAGCATAAATGGGTCGGACCACACTATTTTTATGAGTTTTGTGATTTATATAACGATTAAAATACTTTCCCAATACTTCAAATATTTTCGCTGTCAACCAATGAAAATTTACAAGTTTATAATACATTTTTTCTATTTTGGATAATCTGTTATTAAAAAATGGATTCAGGTTCGTTTTTTTGAAGTTGGAAAATATTTTAGGCGCAATAATCTTATTTTTATGCACATTGACTGTATTTAAATATGTAAAAAATTGATTATCGAAACAAATGTCATTATTACAAACTATAATCCATCGGGGCCAATTTAGTTTTTTATTATTTAATCTATTTAACCCTTTGATTGCGGCACCCCAATAAAAGTGATTTTGGGCATGGGGGAAAATATCGATGGCGATGCCTGATCCTTCCTTCATCTTCATTAAAGGAATTAGGGATAAATCTGAGGAAGAGTTGTCTTCTATCCATAATGTTATATTTGAATTTGGTTGAATTGATTTTATTAAATCTTCCACAGGGCTGGGATTACCATAATTTACTGATATAATTAAAACCGAAAATTGTTCGTCCACTTGAAAATTCATTATTCTAATGGTTAAATATTAATCTGGCGTTTTTGATTTAAGAAATCGAAACTAAACATCTGAAAAATCACATATCCTGCTATGATGCTGTTATTCACAAATAAACTAATGAATGGGCTAAAAAGGATCCAACCATTCAATAATGCTAATAATGGAATAAAGGTAATCCATCCATTCTCCACAAAGTTAAATACCCAAGCAGAAACGAATCCAAAGAAAAATAAAACAATTGTGGTCCCTAAAAATCCATAATCTTCTAAAATGCCACGAAAGGCTGTATATATATTTATGTGTGTTGTTCCCACTTCAGAAAAATCCAAATAAAACCCTTGTACACGCTCAGATATACCCATTAATTCAAAGGGGCCTGCAAAGGAGTTGCGACCCCATGCCAAATCAAGACCATTCCATTGATGATACCATTGTGTAAAGGCTGAAATACTACCAGTCATAGAAGATCGAGCCATGGTTATCATATCATCCAATATAAAATCCGCGTCCATCCCCTGTCTCAACCATTGGAGTGAAATAAATACGATGGGAAAAATAATGATTGCTGACAAAATAAAAAATATGAGTTTCTTCAACTGATTCGCATTATTCTTTTGCCATGATCGGGTGGCCCACTCTGAAGAAATCATTGCAACCACTGTTAAAATAACGACTGTACGGGAGGAATAAATAACGCCATAGCATAGCCCTAACACAATAGGGACCATCCTTGTCCAATTTCGCCACCGTCCTGCACCTACTAAAGCACCAATGCTGATAGCGGTTGGATAAATCATGTAACTTAAGAATTTCAAATAGATAGGTAAATATTGGGCACCACCATACCTATCGGTGGCAAATTCCTGGGGTAGGGCCAGTAAAGATATTGCACTATTGAATAATTGGAATTCATTAAAACTATATTTTACCAAGAATAATATACCACCAAAGGTTAAAATAGTTGATACATAAGCAAGCATTATCCAGCCCTTATAATTATAATGGGTTTCATTCTTTTTGATATAATGCGGGTTCTTTTTAAAAAATTTCTCCGCCAAATTCGATCCAAAAATCCCCCCTAAAACCACCAAAGCTATGCAGTACATTAAAATCATTATTCCCGGGCCAAATGTTAAATAATCTGAATTGAAAAAAAGATGAAAACTTGCATAGGCAAACCATATAAATGCCAATAATAAGGGTGCAAAAAGTAGTTTTTTAATAAAATGGTACTCTATTATTACCAATCCCATTAAAAATGCAACCATGATCGCTTGGATCATGGTTTTTTATATCCAATTTTTTGCAATATTTTTCGGTTATACATCCCAACCATTACTGTATATACAATTGCCCCGATACTGGCGGCACCTGCGGCGCCGACCAATTGAAACTGGTTCAACCACAAAATATTCAAAATTATTATTATGCCAATGGAAATCATCATCGCCCCAACCATTTTTTATCGTTTCTTTCTGCAATTCGATTGGTTTATGTAAGAGGAGATTTGATTGCCAAATAAATCCTGATAAAGATAATAAACTGATAACAAATAATGGCTGTTTCAATGTTACACCTAAAATACTCAAGGTGAAATCAACTATCCATCCATTTACTCCCAGAAAAAGTAGGCCAATGAAACAAAACACCCATAACAAAATGCGTAGGGATTTACGCCAGAGTTTGATTGCATCTAATTTTTTATTTTGATTCCACAATTTCATAAGGATTGGTTGTAGGGCCATGGTCAGGGGAAATACCAATAATGAAAATGCTCGAATTATTAATTCTGATAAGGCGGAGTATTTTCCAACATATTCAAACCCCAAAAACTGTTTAATTAACATCCGCTGGATATAGGGTATGCTTGCCTGAAGGGTCATCCAAATCGCCAGAGGAAATCCATATTTTAACCAACCATATGTAGATTGCTGTGTGGTGTACTGATCCGGTAAACTCCGTAATAGAATGCCAATTCCGATGAAAGCTGCCATAAAATATGCAATGCCATATGCTAATAAAAATGCTGAAATACTTTCGTTTAAAAAATACATACTTACTGGAAATACAAAACTAAAACTGCTCAAAAAAATGGAAATCTTCATGACTGCCTTTGATTGGAAAACTGCCTGTAATCCCGCATGGACAATGTAAAAAATAATCATGGCAACGATGACCACATGATAGACAATTAAAGAGAAATAAAAATTTCCGTTAAAGCTGAAATCTGTTAAATACATAAACAGCATTGAAAATGTCCCAAATAATAACCCAATCCCTATAGCCATGAGGCTTGCTCTTTTAATTTCACCGAGGTCATGTTTGGTCGGTTGAAACCGTATCCACGACTGTCCCAGCCATCCGCAGGAAAAAACCGTTACCATATTCGCAGCTGTGAGAAATAAGATAATTTGACCATATTGTTCAAATCCATATAACCGAACGAAAACGGGTACAGATATAATTCCGATCAATCCGGGTATTGATTTTCCAAGAAAATATGGAATTCCATGTTCCCGGATAATATTAAATATCATATAGAAAATTAATTCAATATGGCGAGAAGGGGGATCATGACTTCTTTGGAAATAATTATAAAGAATATAAATACTATACCTAAGAAAGTCGTCAATATGGTACTCATGATCACCCGGGGTGAGGTTTTATCCAGAGGCGGCACAGGTTCATCTACAATTTCAACCATTGGTGTTCTTTCTACTTCTTCTATTTTGGCTTCTTCAAACTGTGTCTGAAGTGTTAAATATAAATTATTCTGTAATGTTACATCTCGCATTAATCGAGATTCTTCCAGCAAGAGTGATGGGGATTTATTTGGGCGGCGGTTTCTTTCTCGAAAGTTTTTTAAACCACTTTCTGCTTGAGAAAGCTCTTTTTTTACCTCGACAATTCTTTCTTCAATAAATTGTCGTTTTTGACCCATTTGCCTAGTTTTAATATCCACTTGCATTTTATTACTCAATTGCACCAGAGTATTTATCATAATGGATGCCAATAATGGATCATGGGCATCCATTTGAATATGAATCAGGGGGGAGAATCTCGTTTTTGTCACACGGATTCGTTTTTTCAAATAATTATTAATTCGAATCTCCCCTATTTCGCTTGGTTTATTCTCTAAATCAAGATGATTTAAAAGGAGTTGCCGCAAGGGCTGGGCCGGTTGTGATTTTTTTAATTGAAATTCTGTATTTAATAATTTTCTTTTGATACCATCACTCCTGAGTATCTCAAAAAACAGTTCATCCCAGGCAATAGATTCATTCGCTACGGGAAAGCTTAATCCTATTTGGGCCGCTGCACCTGTGAGTCCGGAAAAATCACCACCGGAATCCCCTGTGGGAATTACACTTGCTTTTGCGGTATAAATGGGGTCTGCGATAAATTGAAAATAAACAAAACTAGCCAGGAAAATGGATACACTCATGAAAAGAAGTGTTTTCCTTTTCTCCCGTATCAGGGAAAATAATTTAGGTAATATTCCAGCAGGATTCTCTTCTATCACTGGAAAGGATGCGAACTCATTCTGAATCGTCAGCAAATGTTTGTGTGGAATTATGTTGTTTTTTAACCAACCAGAAAGGGTCTGGGCCGTAACACCAAAATGTTCTGCTACTTCATAAAAATGACGATACCCATTCTTTTGCATTAATTCATCGATGATTTGACGAACATTGCCGGATTGCTCCATTGTCTTTTTCACCAATTACCTTGGTCATCGGTTACTATCAGATAGTAGTCGGTTATGCCATTCCCAAATGATTTGGTCGTTCCAGTAAGCCCATAACCTACACCTGGACCAAGATTCAGCAGTTTACCACCTATTTCAAAATTAGAGCCTCCATAGGTTTGGCTCCATTGAACCTCCCCCCCCGTATTAAAATGAATCAACAAAAAATCTTCTGCTTCCAGACCCATATGGGTTGTGGTTCCCAGTGCAGTAAATCCGCCCTTATCTGTTTTTACCATTTTCCATGTATTTGTTGAACTTGCTGGGTAAATATGACTCCATATTGTATTCCCAATAAAATCTGTTTTAATGGCCCAGAAATCTAACCAACCATTTTGTAAGGAATCGGTCTGACCACCAATAATAATGCTTCCATCATCATAGGTGATTACATCCGTGGCCATAGAAAATCCATTATAATCAATTACTTTTTCCCATAAAAACTTTCCATCAGCATCTAAGCGGACCATCCACATGTATCGGTGTATTGTACTGTAAACATCCGTATATCCTACGACAATGAGCCCACCATCCGTGATCTCCTTCACAGCATACCCCATGTCATTATAATATTTTCCAAAATTCACATCCCAAATAATTTCACCATCCTGTGAAAGCTTCATGACCCACATATCTCTTCCACCCAGTCCATAGGAGTAAGTATACCCTGTTACAACCAAATTACTATCTGACGTGGCAATAATATCGTAAGCAGCGTCATTATCTGGGCCCCCAATTGCTTTTTCCCAAATAACGGAACCACCTGAATCGGTTTTAACAATATAAAAATCTTCTTTACGACTGTAAGATGTGGTAAACCCCGCAAATGCATATTGATTATCTGTGGCTTGGCATGCTGCCCTAAAGGCTTCTCTTCCCGCTTTTCCATATTGATGGGACCACTGGCCATTGCCAGCCCAATCTGTCTTTACAACCCAAGCATCCCAGTTACTATTTTGGCTGAAAGTAGTTGAAAATCCTGCAATAATTGTACCGCCATCAAAAGTAGGTGTCGCACCATAGGCGTATTCTTCATGAACACCGCCATAGGCTCTTTTATATCCATTAAAGTCAGGAATTACTGTTCGTTCCTCCTCACATGCAAATCCAAGAAATGTGACAATGATAGTTAGGTAAGTGAATTTATTACCCAATATTAATTCCCCGTGATAGTTGTAGAATTTATAACCAGTAATAATGTAGCCAGTGAGCCAACAATTCCGGCCAATTTTTCTGTTGTTTCAAGCGTTGACCTATATTCATCTGGGCTTTTTTCACCTATAAACAGTTGGGAGCCGGA
>FUWD013174553.1_pt1 | contig 11242 bp, 8 predicted proteins | sample 1063281 | NCBI WGS metagenome assembly FUWD01 (sample SAMEA79048168, study PRJEB19326) | metagenome | biome: marine
TGGACAACCGCAGGTACTGCCCACACCCGCTTTGCGAAAGAATCTACTGATGATACTCTCAAAGTGCAAATTGCTGCACCTGTCTTGACAGAGTCACTTCAGCGACTTAGGCAGCAATTTTCTCAAATTCAACTGGGCAGTGAATATTTTTTTCAGGCATTGGATTATTTGTGCTCTGGAGAGTCAGTCCAAAAAAAAGAGACTGAAGCGGCGACCCTTCGTTTGCATGTACAGTTATCCGGATTGCTCCTGATGCGCAAGGCGGTAATTTCTGGAAGTACCTGCCTTCCTTGGTCAGAACTCCAATTTCAAATAAAAGCAATACTTCTACAAACAGGTTTTTTCGAGAAAGAAATATCTCCGGATGAATGGAGGAAATGGTTGTTGACAAGCTCTGGTACTGAAGAAGGGTCAGAAGGTTTTTGTGCAGAAAAATCTATTTTTGTAGAAAATAATTCTCTTCTGTATTTTAAAAAAAATTTGTCGCGTGAATTTCAGCTTATTTCACTGTTACAGATGCGTCTAAACATGCAGCCGGAATTTCCGGAAAAATCTCAAGTAGAGAATGTCCTAAAAACCGTCCTTGAAGTTAACCCGGTACGTTTGGGTGAGCACCCCCTAAAATTAGCAGAAAAACAGAAGGATGCGGTTTTGTCAGCGATTTCCAGTCCCTTTCTAATTATTTCAGGAGGTCCGGGTACGGGAAAAACTTCTGTGGCGGTCACTTTGCTCAGGGTGCTAAAACGGCTTGGTTTAGCAAAACGACCGGCATTGGCTGCTCCAACAGGAAGGGCAGCAAAAAGGATGTCTGAAGCGGTGGTAAGTAGTTTACGCTCTCTAGAGAATTTGGAGCAACTGGAAGAGGATCTTGAATTGTTGGATGTTGCTGCAGAAGCAAAAACTCTTCATCGTCTTTTAGAGTATTACCCTGTAGACCGAAGCTTCAGATATCACGAATATGCCCCTTTGGAACACGACTTGCTGATAATAGATGAAGGGTCGATGATTGATCAGGATTTGATGATTTCTTTGTTGAGAGCAGCCTTTTCAAAACTACAGTACCAGTCATCTGTTCCACGGATTATTCTCCTGGGAGACACTCAGCAACTGCCGTCAATTGGAAATGGCGCTGTGTTGCAGGAATTGACTGCAGAAAATAGTGATTCTGTCCCACAAGTTGCAGTGGATAATCCCGTGCCGGTAGTAAGACTGGTTCATAGTTACCGACAAAAAATCAGCGATCCTGCAGGGCGTAATATTCTTGGAGTGGCCAGCACAGTCAAGGAAATGGAGCTCAATCCGCGTCCGGAGTTGCTTTTTGAAACCGAATCCCCAAATCACGAAATTATTCGGAGATTGAACGGTCTTGAAGAGGCGGAGTCGGAAAAGGTGATGTTCCTTAATCAGCCAAATTCTCCGAATCAATTGTTAGAATTTGCACAGTGGTGGGTTAAGCGATTTTTGCTGGATGAAAAATTTATGTTTCTGGTACAGCGGGAATATCTGCTTGATGCAGTAGAATCTGATGCTTCTCAACTGGATTATTTATTTAATTATTTAAAGCGTTTTCGAATTTTAACGGCAACTCAAGTTTTGTCAACTGGAGCTGAAGCACTTAATCAAATAATTCTAAAATGTTGGCTTGCAGAAAACGGAACTAAGCATTTATTTTCGGAGCACTATCCTGGTGAACCAGTGATGGTGTCAGAAAACAATTATCAGCATAAACTTTTCAATGGAGATCAGGGAATCTTTTTAAAATTTATACATCCTGTAACTAAAAAAGTAGAGTTGAAAGCAGTTTTTCCTGTTGAAGAAGAACACAAAACATTTTATGTGCATGAGCTGCATCATTTGCATCCAGCTTACGCAACCTCTGTTCACAAAAGCCAGGGGTCAGAATATGATCATCTGGCGTTGATCTTGCCTGCATTTACTACAGTGGGGGTGAACAGTGAGTCAGAAAAAAGAACTCAACGGGAATTAATGAGTCGCGAAATGCTTTATACTGCGCTGACAAGAGCAAAAAAATCTGTTTTAATAATGGGAGATCAAAGGGTTCTTGAGTCTGCCGCAATGCATAAAGTTTTACGTTATTCAGGGCTTGGTGCTGCTTTGCGGGGCAAAAACATCTAAAAGTGAAAAAATAGAAAAACATTAAGCAAACAGAACAAACACCCAAAATGCGTTTTCATTCATTTATTTATCCGTTTCTGTTTTTGGCAGGCACACTTGTGTTTGCTGAGAATGAATTGGATTTGTCTCAAGTAGCAGGAAGTGGTACTGCTGAACAAATGCGGGAAATGATTGCATCCGGAGCAGACTTGAAAAGCAAAGATATTTCCGGAAGAAACGCGTTGATGCAGGCCGTGCTTTTCGGTAATCATGAAACTGCGCTCGTCTTGCTGGAGAACAAACCTGATCTCGAAAGTAAAGATGGTTTGGGACTGACGCCTTTAACCATATCGGTACGTTACGGCGATACAGAAATGACAAAAATTTTGTTGGAACACGGTGCAAACGTGAACAGCACTATTGAAGACGGTTCAACACCGCTGTTTTTTGCTGCACTTGAAGGACAACTGTCCGCAGTACGCCTGTTGCTTGAGTATAATTCAAATGTAAATATCCGCACAAATTACGGAGAAACTGCTCTTATTGTAGCCTCATTTGAGGGATATTTAGGAATTGTTCGTTTGCTACTCGATGCAGGTGCAGAAATAAATGCTGTTAATGAAGAAGGTTTCACAGCACTTTTGGCCGCTGCCAGTAATGGTTATTTGGAAGTCGTTAATTACCTCACAATCCGTGGTGCAAAGTCTGAAATTGTTCAAGTTCAAAATAATCTTATTACACCGGAAAACTTGTTTGGCAGCAGTCGGGAGGAGGTTGATTTACAAGTTGATTCTACAGAAATGAGGGTCTCTGAACCGTTTTATGAACTGATAAGCGCTTCTATCGAAGGTCGCTTGAGTGTTGTCAATCAACTGTTGACAAAAGGAGCTCAAGTGAATAAATCTGACGATGTGGGTCGTACTGCACTGATGGAGGCTAGTTCTTTTGGACGATATGGTGTTGTAAAGCGTCTGCTGGAATCTGGTGCAAAGGTTAATATTGCGGACAATCAAAAAATGACTGCAATGATGTTTGCAACACTTGAGGGTCGAGAACGCGTTGTAAGCTTATTGCTTGACTGGAAGGCTGATGTTAATGCAACTGATGCGGAAGGTATCTCCTCACTGATGCTTGCTGGAAATGAGGGCAGGACTGAAATTGCGCGGCTGTTGATTAAACACGGAGCAAAAATTAATTGGCAAAGCAAGAGTGGAAGTTCCGCATTGATGGAAGCTGCTTTGGAAGGGCGCACCGATACCGTTAAATTGCTCGTTGACGCAAATGCTGACCCATCATTGTCAGATTTGTTAGAACGGACTGCTCTTGTTATCGCAGAACAACAGGGCCACTTGGATATTGTGGAAATGTTGAAATAAGAGTTTTAGCCATCACCCCCACTTTATACTTCTGAAACTTCTAATACTTTTTAAATCCAATCTGCTACAACTCAAATCTCCAAAGTGAAACAATCCGAGTGGAAAGATCACATTGAGTTTATCGAAGCAGAAATGCTAAAACGTGGAAGTAAGCAGGGTGCTCCGGAAATTCTAAAGCAGTTTGGCACAAGATTATCCTCAACAATTCATCATTATTTTGCAGAATCCAATTCATTTATACCTGATGCTCCAATAACTGTTGAACAGCAGGCCTTCATGCACTCCCTGCAACTCTATGACATGAAGTCACTAATGCGCCTGATTGCGAACTATGATGCCACCAAAGGCTTAAAAGTAGTACTTCCAGGAATTAGAAAAAAGTTACCGTTCTTTAATGGTCATTCAGAAATTAGAACAGTTTACAAATAACTCACGTGAATCTACGGCTCTTGATGCCTACAAATCCCGTCTGGAAGAGGCCTTGAGTAAAGTCCTCAAATGTCGGCGGGAAAATCTGTATGAAGAAGATGTGCTGGCAGAAAAAATGGTTGTGGTTTCCGGGGCTCCGGAGGCGCTCCGGAACAAATTTTTTACGGAACGTCTGCGAACGTTATTTTCATCAAATTATCGTGCATACCTAATGCTTAAAAACCGTTATTTTTTGAAACGTTTAAAACGGTTAAGTAAAAATCCAAAATATTACAAAACACAGCAAAGTCACTTAGCAAAGCTGGCCTCTAAGTTTAAAAACGATGAAGATGGATCCATTGATCTATTGACGGAAAATATTGATTTCCGGATGATAGAGCAGTTGGTAAAGGAACAGTTTTCAAAAACTTCAGACCAGGCTGAAGTACGTGAAGAGTCAACAAAGCTACAAACTCCGGTAGATACCGAAGCAGAAGGTGTCCCAATTTCAGATCAATCTAAAAAAACTGAGACAGTACCGCAAGCATTTACAATTGAGGAAAAGCAAGTTGAAAGGGGTAATAATTTTGATTCAGTCAGTTTAGAGATTTCTGAAGAAACCATGTCCCCATATGAACAGCTATGCACCTCTTATGCGGAGCCTTTAGAAAAGTTGTCCGCCAGTTTTCGTCCAGTTCCGGAATGTTCTTCACCGTATTTCCGTTCCAGGGTTGAAGAATATAGAGATGAATTTGCAAATTATTTCCAACATTTGCATGGAGGAAATGTACAAGTAATTGCTGCAAGTCACAATTTTACACTGGAATTACTAATGCAGCGGGGACAAGAGTACCATGCAGCAGAAAGGTGGGGAGTAGTACCTAAATACAGACAGGAAGAGGAGGAGTCTATTTATTTCCGCTCGATGGAAGATACGACTCGTGTATTGGATCGTAAAGCAGAATGGAGCATGCTGATTCATGCTCGGCTGCCTTTCAGGTTTTTTTTCCCGCTGGAAAAGGCAAAGACCATCGAAATTGAAAAAGATAAGTTATGTGTTTTTCAAATTGGTACAGCTTTTTTTGACCAGAACCATCAAAAAAAACTTGACGAATATCCGGACGTGTTTTTCAAATTGATGTTTAGCGGCCATTTTCTGACAGGTAAAAATGCTGTTATTTATGTTGAAGAAGATCCTTTTTTCACTACGACACTTTTACAAATGTGGAATTGCCGTGGACTGGTTTATCTGTTTTTGATGGCCATTTCCCACCGCTTTGCAGTAGAACTGTCACCCGCCTTACAGGATTTTTTTGTCGAAGTTTTACCAAACACTCTCCATGTCAACGGCACCATTGCTGCCACAGCACTCCCACCGGATTTAGAATTAATTAAAGAAGTATAATAATTCTGAACGGGAATTCCTGTTTCCCGATATTTTTCTTCGTTGAAACTCTTGTCTTCCTTTATGTGATGCGATAAAACAGATAGTATGGTTAGCTGATTAAAATCTACAGAGCCTTGTAGAATGCTAAAAACCAGATTTAATACTTATCTCATTAAACCGAAAGGGGACCTCAATGAAAGATAAAACACAACAAAAAGGAAGCGGACACCGTCGCTATTCAAAACTTGTAACTGAAACAAATGCACGTGCTGCCAGCAGGGGGATGCTTTACGGCGTTGGATTCAAAAAAGGAGATTTTCAGAAATCACAGGTTGGCATCGCTTCCACATGGGCTACTGTTACACCATGCAATATGCACATTAACGCTTTAGCTGAGCATGCCGCACGAGGTGTTCGAAAAGCAAAAGGAATGCCTTTAATTTTCGGAACAATTACAGTTTCAGACGGCATATCAATGGGAACCGAGGGTATGAAATATTCACTGGTTTCACGTGAAGTAATTGCTGATTCAATTGAAACGGTTGTCGGCTGTCAAAGTTACGACGGTCTTGTTACCATTGGCGGATGTGACAAAAATATGCCCGGCTGTTTAATTGCTATTGCCAGACTAAATCGTCCTGCGGTTTTTGTCTATGGAGGAACGATACTTCCCGGGACTCACAAAGGTCAAGATGTTGATATTGTTTCTATTTTTGAGGCAGTAGGGAAAGAAGCCGCAGGTTCGATTACACAAAACGAACTGGAAGAAGTCGAATCCTGCGCCATTCCGGGTGCCGGATCGTGTGGTGGTATGTACACGGCTAACACAATGGCTTCCGCCATTGAAGCTCTTGGTATGAGCTTACCGAACAGTTCCGCACAAGAAGCGGTTTCCGAGGATAAAGTTCGGGATTGTGTGGAAGCAGGGGAAGCGGTTTTGCGCTTGATCGAAGACAACATTTGCCCACGAGACATCCTGACACGCGAAGCCTTTGAAAATGCAATCACAGTAGTTATGGCTCTCGGTGGTTCGACTAATGCAGTTTTGCATTTGCTGGCCATGGCTCATGCCGCAAATATCAAACTTGAACTGGATGACTTTTTGAAAATTGGCGAAAAAGCACCAGTGCTGGCCGATTTGAAACCAAGCGGGAAATATTTTATGAGTAATTTCGTCAAAATAGGTGGATTACCCCCTTTGATGAAAATGCTGCTAGATGCAGGTATACTGCATGGGGGCTGTATGACTGTTACCGGAAAAACAGTTCGAGAAAATCTGGAAAACGTTACTCCTTATAAGGACGATCAAGAGATTGTGCATTCACTGGCAGATCCCATTAAAAAAACAGGTCACCTTGTAATTCTCCGCGGCAATCTTGCATCTGAAGGTGCAGTCGCTAAAATTTCTGGTAAAGAGGGTGAATATTTCAAAGGAACAGCACGTGTTTTTAATTCGGAAGAAGAAGCACTGGATCGCATTTTAGACGGTACCGTAGTTAAAGGAGATGTGATTGTTATTCGTTACGAAGGTCCAAAAGGCGGGCCGGGAATGCGTGAAATGCTATCACCAACCTCTGCAATCATGGGTCGAGGTCTGGGTCAGGATGTTGCCCTGATTACTGATGGACGTTTTTCAGGGGGTTCTCATGGTTTTGTGATTGGACACATAACTCCGGAAGCACACGAAGGTGGTTTGCTGGCTATTGTTGAAAATGGTGACTCAATCACAATAGATATTCTGAATAGAAAAATAGATTTGGAAATTCCGGAAGAAGAAGTAAAAACCCGTCAAGCAAACTGGACTCGTCCGGAAGCGCGTTACACCCGCGGAGTACTTGCTAAATATGCAAAAACCGTAAGCTCTGCATCGCTGGGTGCGGTAACTGATTTGGAATTAAATCTATAGAAAGCCCCTATGCTTTCCCCTGAAAAATTTCAGAGAGACACTTTTGCTGCACTGAATAACCCGCAGTTGCGCCGTAATTTTAAAAGGGCGATGTCCGGATTGATGGAAAAACGACAAGCCGTGTTTCCGGATGCAGAAGAATGGCAACAACTAAGGGAATTGGGGAGTTTGATTCGGGCAAATGCTTTACGAAAGCTTCCGGAACTGCTGGAACAGTTGGAGGCCAATTGCACCGCAAACGGTATTCAGGTTCATTGGGCTGAAACAGTTGATGAGGCCAACAAGTTGGTACTTGAAATCGCCCAGCGGCATAAAGTGAAAAGTGTGGTCAAAGGCAAATCGATGGTTTCCGAGGAAATGGGATTGAATCATTTTCTTGGACAGCATGGTATTGAAGCTCTTGAAGCAGACTTGGGGGAATATATTATACAGGTTGACCATGAGTTGCCTTCGCATATAATAATGCCTGCAATTCATAAAAATAAGGAACAAATTTCTCAGATGTTTCACGAAAAAGTAGATCCTGAAACGTTAGCTGAGAGTGCAGAGGAAATGACCGCCATTGCCCGGAAAGTTTTGCGTAAAAAGTTTTATGAAGCGGATATGGGCGTTTCAGGGGTCAACTTTGCTGTGGCGGAAACCGGAACCCTTTGTTTGGTTGAAAACGAGGGCAACGGCAGATTTTGCACGACTTTGCCTCCAGTTCATGTGGCAGTGATGGGTATTGAAAAAGTGTTACAGCGTCTTGATGATGTTCCTCCATTGTTGAGTTTGTTGACACGTTCCGCAACCGGACAGGCCATCACGACCTATTTCAATATGATCACTTCTCCACGCAAATCAGTTGAGAAAGACGGCCCACTTGAAGTGCATTTAATTTTATTGGATAATGGACGTTCCCGGATGCACTCTGACGAGTTGCTGCGGGACACTTTGCTCTGCATCCGCTGCGGAGCATGCATGAATCATTGTCCTGTTTATACTCGCATCGGCGGCCATGCCTACAGTGCGACATACCCCGGTCCCATCGGAAAAATTCTTACGCCGCAAATCAAGAGTCTGCACGAAGCGGGACACTTAGCAGATGCGTCGAGTTTGTGCGGGGCCTGCGTTGAGGTTTGTCCAGTTAAAATTCCGATTACAGATATCCTTCTGCGCCTGCGTCACGATAAAGCTGAAAATAAACGGAATATTCCGATCACTGAATCCGGAGGTTTGAAAGCAAAAATCGAAAGTTTAATTTGGAAATGTTGGGGAATGGTTTATGCGAATCCGATTTTGTATCAGCTGAAAAGCTATAAATTAAGCAAGGTTGGAAATTATATGCCGGAATGGTTGCCGCTTCTCCGCAATTGGACTTCGGTACGCTCAAAGCCGCGTTTTGCCAAAAAAAGTTTACATCAACTTGCCCGGGAGGAAGGATTGATTGATGAATAAAACAGCAACTGCACGTGAAAATATTCTTTCGAATCTCAGAATATCCTCTGTAGTTCCAGATATTACATCCCGGAAATATCCGGTTATGGAATACAAGCGCTGGTCTTTGCAGGAGAAAGTTGAGCAGCTGAAACAAAAGATGGAAGCCGTTCATACTGAAGTTTTACCTTGTTCGAAAAGTTCCTGGGGAAGGATGTTCAGAGCGGTTGTAAAAGAAAAAAATATTGAAAAAATACTTTACGGAACAAATACTGATTTGGCTCAAAAGCTCCGGGAGATGTACCAACAGACTCCTGAGGAAATACCTGAATTAGTAGATTATAAAAAACCGATTGAGGAATCTAAAGATTTGCTGTTTGGCATTGATGCGGCCATTACTACAACCCTTGGCGGTATAGCGGAAACCGGTTCGCTCATACTTTGGCCCACTCCGGAAGAACCTCGTTTGATGTCTCTGATCCCGCCGATTCACATCGCGGTGCTTTATGCAGACACAATTTACAACAATTTTTTGGAAGCAATGACCACTGAAAACTGGAATTCCGAAATGCCGAGTAATGCGCTCCTGATTTCAGGTCCTTCAAAAACTGCTGATATAGAACAAACCCTCGTTTATGGAGTTCACGGCTGTAAGGAATTGGTCGTGCTCTTGATTCAGTGAGGTGCAGAACCAAACAAAATGCAGCAAACTGACATCATTATTATCGGTGGGGGTATTGTTGGACTCGCCACGGCTTACCAATTCACCCTTGATTATCCACTGCTTAAAATTACACTGCTGGAAAAAGAACAGCAGTTGGCGGCCCACCAAACAGGACACAATTCAGGAGTCCTGCACACAGGAATATACTATAAACCGGGCTCTCTAAAAGCGCTCAACTGCCTTGAAGGAAAATCCAGGATGGAGGATTTTTGCAGTAAAGAAGAAATAGATTTTGAGATTTGCGGGAAAGTGATTGTAGCAATTTCTGAAGCTGAGTTGCCTGCTTTAGAAACAATTTATCAACGTGGACGTACCAACGGAGTCAGCTGTGAAATGATCAATTCAGAAAAACTTCACGAACTTGAACCGCATGTAGCAGGTATTAAAGCCGTTCATGTTCCGGAAGCAGGAATCGTTGATTATGGACAAGTCTGCAAGAGATTTGCGAAGCATCTTCAGAATAACGAAGATAACCAGATTCATTGCTCCACAAAAGTGATTGGTATTCGCCATTCTGAAAACATAGTCGTAGAAACTGAGCAAGGCGAATTTGAGGGGCGTTTTCTAGTTAACTGTGCCGGATTATATTCCGACAAAATAACAGCTATGACTCAACCTCCGGAATCAAAAATTATTCCGTTCCGAGGTGAATACTACGAGGTACGGCCTGAAAAACATCACTTGTGCAGAAATTTAATATATCCCGTTCCGGATCCAAGTTTTCCCTTTTTAGGTGTACATTTCACACGTATGATTAATGGTTCTCTGGAATGTGGCCCAAATGCCGTACTGGCTTTTGCCAGGGAAGGTTACACTCGCAGTACTATTAATGTTTTTGGAATTAGCAGAAGTTTTGAGTTATCCCGGATTCATAAGATTAGCGGCAAAATACTGGCGGGCAGGTGCAGGTGAAATGTGGCGTTCTTTCAGCAAGGCCGCTTTTGTTCGTGCATTACAGCGTCTGGTACCGGAAATTTCTGCAGATGATTTGGAAACCGCACCGGCGGGCATTCGAGCACAAGCAGTTTTGTCCAACGGAAAACTGGTTGATGATTTTCTAATTCAGGAAAACAAAAACATCATTAATGTCTGTAATGCACCATCACCTGCAGCAACTTCTTCTCTCAATATTGGCAAACACATTGTAGACATTGTAGCTGAACGGTTCTGATCTGAGTTCTGATCAGACGGTTTGTTGTTTATTTTATTCTTCCAGGAAAATCAGATTTTCGGATCACCTTGCCAACGTTCCAAAACTTCATCCAGTAATTCTAAAGGAAGCGCAAATTCACCGCTGCGGTGAGGTACGAGGTGTTCACTTCCGGGCCAGCCCAGAGAAAATAAATTTTCAAAACAAAACTGGCCACTTGTGAGAACTGGTCGTATCTCTAAAATTTTGACATCAGCAGGCGCAAACAAAATATTTGTCAATCCTGCGCCATGTGCTGCAATAACGTGCGAAGCAGATCTAAATAGCTGAACTTGCTCCGGGACACTCAAATGCTCCAGATAAATCTTTCTGAATTTGTGTTTTTTCAGTAATGGTAAAAACTCATCTTCATTTGAAAAGTGACGTTTAACAGCTAATTTTCGGGAGACAAAAATCCGTTTTACAGAATTTGAAGATTGAGAATTTGGCAGGTACTTTAGAGGGACAAATCTTTCAAAAAAAGCCTGTATTAATTTAACTTTCTCAGAGTTCCAATCTGGAAAGTTCATTTCCGGAATTAAAAGTCGCTCTACGATGAAAATACCCGGTGACAAGACCTGTACCTCAAACTCTGCTTCTTTCAATAAATCAATAAATTGAGTTGGCATAAATTCTGGAACCAGTACCGGAAATTTTTGAGAAGCAATTAGATGAGGCAACAAATCTGCAAGTAGATGATAATAGCTGTATATATGAGGGG